>CENU01103759.1_pt1 | contig 11298 bp, 9 predicted proteins | sample 361331 | NCBI WGS metagenome assembly CENU01 (sample SAMEA2619766, study PRJEB7988) | marine metagenome | isolation source: saline water (ENVO:00002010), including
TCAGCAGAGATTTCTTGTGAAATCATATTATTCTGATATGATATAATTATCGACTCAAAATTATCAATTGATTTGAAGGAATTAAGACTATATGGATTCAAGAATAAGTTCAAAATAACATTATTAAACTTACTAATATTTTCTATTTCACCAACTATCTTATCAGGTATGATATTTGAAGCATATGGACTTGAACTAGAACCATGATATGATATTATAATTGCATCGTAATCAGTTTTATTATAGATTGATGAATAATCATCACTTTCAAATTTTTCGATATCAACATACAAATCCATTTTATTAGTTAGATACTCACTATTCTTATTTTTACCAAAAGACACATGTAAGTATTTTTTATTAGTTGATAATGGTAAGATCTCATCATTATTCTTAACAAGAGTAATAGCTGATTCCATGGCTTTTGAATATAGCAGAGAATCTTTAGGTGTATTTACTTTTTCAAGAATATTTTTAGATATTATCTCTTTGTAATTATTTAGACCTGATTTTGCTTTAAGTGATAAGATCTTTTTAACAGATTTAGATAGCCTAGCTTCAGATATTCTTCCTTTATTATATGATTCAGTGATTACTTTTACTCCTGAAGAAACACTAGTTGACATTAAAAGTATATCATTACCAACTTGAAAAGCTCTTAAATCAACATTTAAATTAGGTTCTTGAAGAACTCCCTTCATGTCAAGAGCATCAGTTACTATTATTCCATTAAAATTATATTTCTCTCTTAATAATTTATTAACAGTTTTAGATGACAAAGAAGAAGGATAATTTTTATCAATTGCAGGAACATTTAAGTGAGCTAACATTATTGATTCTGCAAGTCCATCTTCAATAAGTTTTTTAAATGGAAATAGTTCAATACTATTTAATCTTTTCATATTTCCGCTTATTACTGGAAGTGTTTTGTGAGAGTCTTTATCAGTGTCTCCATGTCCTGGGAAATGCTTTATGGAGGTATAAACTCCCACATCTTTATGACCATGAATATAAGCCTTTGCTTTTTTATAGACATTTATAGGATCCTCACCGAATGACCTGTTTCCTATAATTGGATTTTTAGAATTATTATTTACGTCTACTGATGGAGAAAAATTAATGTGAACACCTAATTCTTTATTTTGCTCAGCTATCCTCTTTGATATATCTCTAACCAGAGAGTCATCTTGGATAGCTCCTAAAGTCATATTCCATGGATGGGCAAACACATCAGACAACCTTTGTGATGGTCCCCACTCAGCGTCCATAGATATAAGTAAAGGGGTTTTTGCAAATGATTGAAATTTATTTAGCCAATCTATATGTGTTTTTGTTGTACCAATTGAGAATATTAGACCACCTATTTTATCTTCTACAACAAGTTTTTTTACTTCATCAAAGTTTGACTGTTCAGGTGAAACCCAATTAACAAAAAGTTGAGCTACCTTTTCTTCAGTGGTTAAGGATGAATAGACGCTGTCTACCCACTTTTTTTCTGGAGGACTTAAATTATCATATATATTTTGTGAAAAAACAAAAGTTATATTAAATAGGAATATTAAGAAGTTTCTTAACATATTACAAGAATTTAGAAAGCCATGATGATTTAATATCTATTTCAAAATTATTTAAAAGTTCACCCTTAGTTTTTATAGCTGTATTGAATATAATGGTTTCAGACGTGAAACCTCCGTCTTTAATTTTGTTTTTTAAATCATTAAGACTAGTTGAAGCAATTTTATTGTCTACCTTGTAATTAACAATTAATCTATTTAATAAGTTTATTTGAATAGAATTAGAGATATCATTGATTAGTTGAAGTGAATAATCTATTGAACATCCACCTATATTATTTATATTTTCATTAACTGCAATAACAATAAATCTTTTATTGATAATTGAATACGAGCATTCAAGATCTTTTCCATGTGCTTTCCATGAGTCAAGAAATGAAGTAGTTTTATCATCAATAATTGATATTTCAAATTCATTTAAATCTTTATCGGATTGGTAAATCCAAATTCTAGAATCATCTGGCATATTTTTAAAATCCACTCTCATAAGTCTTCAGCTTTTTCAATCATTTGGGCTATATCAACAACATCAACATCTTTCTGTTTGGATGTCATACCATCACTCATCATTGTACTACAAAAGGGACAACTTACAGCAACAATTTTTGCATCTGTTTTTATTGCCTCTTCTGATCTTTTAATATTTATATCTTGATTACCCTTTTCTGGTTCTTTAAACATTTGGGCACCACCAGCTCCACAACACAAGGATTTAGATTTACAGCTTTTCATCTCTACGAGTTCAGCATCTAATTTTTTAATTACATCTCTAGGCGCCTCATATATTCCATTAGCTCTTCCAAGATAACAAGGATCATGATAAGTGATTTTTTTACCTTTATAATAACCTCCAGAGATTGAAATCTTATTTTCATTAACTAGATTGTTAATCAAAGTAGTATAATGAATAACCTCATATTTCCCCCCAAGATCAGGATATTCATTTTTTAAAGTATTAAAACAGTGAGGACATGTAGTAATTATCTTTTTGACGTCATATGAATTAAGAATCTCTATATTTGAGATTGCTTTCATCTGAAATAAAAATTCATTCCCTGATCTTTTGGCAGGATCACCAGTACATGATTCCTCTTTACCAAGAATAGCATACGATACGTTTGCTCTATTAAGAATTTTAACAAAAGCTTTAGTTACTTTTTTTGCTCTGTCATCAAAACTACCTGCACAGCCTATCCAAAATAGGTATTCTGGCTGCTTACCTCTTGATTTTAATTCTGATAAAATTGGCACTTTCATTATTCCTTATCTGATTGGTCGTCATCAAAGACCTCAATTGTTACTTTTTTCTCAATTAAATCTGTAAATTTTCCATTATACCTTGTAGCCTTTACCAAGTGATTGTCTATCCAATGATAATTTCCACCTCTTGGTTTTCCCATAAGTAAACTATGATATTTAAAGCCATTATCCTTAAGCCACTTTTCTGTTACCTCTCTATGAGATTCAATTCTTGCAGTAAAAAAACATATGATATGGCCTTTACCATACCAGTTATTAATTGTCTCTAAAGCATCTGGATATAATTTTGCAGTAACCATTCTCTCTGGCTCCTCATTTGGAACATCATCACAAATTGTGCCGTCTATGTCAATTAAATAATTTTTTATCCCTTCAGGTAAAATAGGACTAACTGTCTCTCCCTTTTCAATTTTTTGATGTAAATAATTTTCCACTTCTTCTTTTTTCATATATAAATTTTTAAGATTCTTGAATCCATAACTCCCTATCTTGTTGATTATAAGGCCAAGGTGCTCCATTATTTTCAATATTATTCATCATATTATTTAAATCCGGATGGGCGGATGATTCTTCCATTATTAAATATTGTCTCATATCCATTATTATTGACAATGGGTCAATATTAATTGGACAAGCCTCAACACAAGCATTACATGAAGTACAAGCCCAAAGTTCTTCTTTAGTAATATAGTTGTCCAATAGTCTGTCACCATCATCAACAAATTTACCCTTATTTATTGATATATTTTTTGATACCTTTTCCAGTCTATCCCTTGTATCCATCATAATCTTTCTTGGTGACAATTTTTTTCCTGTTAAATTTGCAGGACACTCGCTTGTACATCTCCCACATTCTGTACACGAATATGCATTCATAAGTTGTACCCAATTTAAGTCTAGAACATCTGAGGCTCCAAATTTATCTACATTACCATTTGATTCAGAGACTTTTTCTGGATAAAACATCAACAGAACTTCATTTCTGACTGACTCTAATATTCCAAACTTTCCTTTATTTTCAAGATTAGCAAAATAAGTATTAGGAAAAGCTAGAAGAATGTGTAAATGCTTAGAATAATAGAGATAGTTTAGAAAAAGTAAGATTCCTATAATGTGAAGCCACCAAAAGAGTCTCTCAAAAAGATAGACTGTAGAAGTCTCAAATGAATCAAATAAAGGAACCAAAATTGAGGACACAGGAAAAGATCCAGCTTTATAATAGCCCTCAAAATTTCTTTCTTGGAGAATTAAATCAGTAGCATTCATTGATAAGAATAATAACATCAATACTACCTCAAAATAAAGTATATTATCAGCATCAAATTTTGGCCATCCTCTCATTTCATTACTAAGAAATCTCTTTATTTTCATAATGTTTCTTCTAGTCCAAAATAAAATAACTGAAATTAAAACCAATAATGCAAGAATCTCAAAAGAGGCAATTAAAAAGTTATAAAAAGTAGTGTTAAAATATTTTGAAAAAAATCTATGTGAACCTGTAATTCCATCAATTAATATTTCAAGAAGCTCAATATTAATTATAATAAAGCCAATATATACTATTACATGTAAGAAACCTGAGATTGGTTTTGTAACCATTTTTGATTGACCAAGAGCAATTCTAATCATATTATAAAGTCTTTTTCTGGGATTGTCAAACCTATCAACAGGTTTACCAAGTTTGATTACAGTTATTAATTTTTTAATATTATATATAAAAAAGCCAACTGATGTTATCAGTAGAATACTAAAAATTATATTAGGTAAAATATTAATCATTTACTTTCTACCAAAAACTGAAAAATGAACATATTTTTTTGGATTTGCTTTTATATCGTTAATCAAAATATTTAAACTCTCTATTGATGAATTAAGATTATTATAGACTTCATCTTCATTAATTAATTTACCTAGGGTTGAGTTGTCTGAATCAAGCTTATCTACAATTGAGCCAATTCCATCAACTGAAACCTGAAGATTAGTAAGAAGAGAAGACAGGCCAAAAGAATTTAATTCATCAGATACATTTGAGAGATTAGAACTAATTTTTTCAAAATTGTCTATAGTGTTATTAATTTGAGTATTCTTGGATATTAATGTTTCTTCAATAATTAGCGAAGAATTGTTTATTGCATTAATAGCAGATGTTAAAACACTAATTGATTCTTTAATTTCCTCTTGAGTCTGTCTGTTTAAAACATTAGATGCACCTGTAAAAATTGAGTCAACACTAGTTATAGTACTTTGTAATTGTCTTGATAGAGGTTCTATCTGTCTATTAATTAATTCTGTTAATCCAGGTCTGACACTAGACATAAGCGTATCACCGGTTTTAACTATAGATTCTCTTTCAAATAAAGGTTCTATTGAAATAGCCAGACCACCTAGAACACCAGTTTCATATATTGATGCTGTGCTTTTTGAAGAAAAGTTCAACTTATCTTTTACCTTAAGTGTAACAATTATTTTAGTTGAATTAGGTAAAAAATCTAATTCTGTAACATTTCCAATAGACAAGCCATTTATCATAACATTGGCTCCAACTAACAAACCATCTACTTCATCATAGACTGCATAAATTGTCTTTTGCTTATCAAGAATGGATGAACCTTTTAAATAATTAAATCCAAAGATGAATAAAAGTATAGTTGATAAAACAAAAAAAGCAGCTTTAATTTCTTTTGATAGTCTCAAGGCAGTTTATGTTTATGATGTAAAAATAAGAATAATTTAGTTAGTGAAATATTATCTGTAGTCTCAATTTAATTTGATTATTTCATTGTTTTGAAATCTTACTACAAAAGATGAATTAAAACCACTAGCTCTTGCAGTTTTTAAATCCTTATTTGCTTCACTTAAAGTTTTATGTTTTCCGTATAAATATTTATACATTTCTCCTTCTCTAACTACATCAACTTTTTTTAATCCTTTAAAATTGTATGGCTCTAACTCTAAGAGTTTATTGCTTGCTGCAATTTGAACTCGGTAATAAACTATATCACTATTTACACTATCAATAAGATTAGATTTTGAAAGATTACTGAAAAATTCATTCTTATATTTAATTACAGCATTTGAAATAGCATCTGCCATTTCTGACTGCCCACTATTTGAATTTAAGTATGCACCCTCTTTTTTATTAGTCAAAAAACCAAGTTCAATAAGAACACTTGGCATATAAGTGTATTTTAAAACAATAAATCCAGCTTGTTTTATATTTCTATTCTTCCTATTTAATCTATTAACAAATCCATTTTGAATATATGAAGCAGCAATAATACTTTGGTCAAGATATTCTTCTTGCATCAAAGTCAGTCCAATAACAGATTCTGGATTATTTGGGTCAAAACCTTCGTAAGTATTTTCATAATCATCTTCATAGAAAATCACAGAATTTTCCTTTTTGGCAACCTCAAAATTTCTTTGATTTGCATGAAGACCAAGTACAAAAGTTTCAGCACCAAATGCTTGAGAGGTATGGGCATTACAATGAATTGAAAGAAAAAGTTGGGCATTTGATCTATTTGCAATATTTGCTCTTTCATAAAGGTTTACAAACTGATCTTTATTTCTAGTATATATAACGTTAATATTATTTTCCCGAAGTTTTTGACCTAATTTAAGAGAAGTTTTTAGAGAAATTATTTTTTCAGAAAAACCGTTGCTTACTGCCCCAGGATCCTTTCCTCCGTGGCCTGGATCTATAACTACAGTAAAATTATCACGGTTTCCTATTTCTTGACCCTGAAGATTAAAAAAATAGAATTGAACTAAAACAATGACTATTAACCTAATTGAATTCATTTATATAAACAGATAATTAAAATTATGATTAATTTTGAATAAGTTAAGTACCTTGTTGATAACTCAATTTTAAATCTTGAAAAAAAAATATATTATACACTTTATAATTTTAATATTTTCAGGATTAAGCTCCTTAAATTCACAAACTGATAACTTCCCTCAAGATTCTCTTGATCTAACTGAAAAAGAAAACAAATCTGTGCTTCTGGATAATGTAAAATATGATGCATCTGATTCAATTATAATTGATCAAAAAAATAATAAGATAACTCTATACAACAATGCCAAAATTGAATATGGAGATATTGAACTTACATCTGGTATTATAATTTTAGACTATAAAGAAAATATTGTTAACGCCGGAAGAATCTCTGATGTTAATGGTAACTTAAGTCAATATCCTACATTCACACAAGGCGGTAGTGTTGTTAACCCTGATTCAATTAAATATAATTTTAATAATCAAAAGGCTCTTATTTGGAATTCTAAGTCTGAAGAGAATGGAATGAATATACTATCCACTCTAACAAAAAAACAAAATGATTCGGTTTATTACTTAAAAGATGGTAAAGTAACAACAGGAGGCAATTTATTAGGTGGTGATACAGAAGAGGCTGACTATTTTTTTAAAATTAGAAAAGGTAAACTTGTCCCAGGAGGAAATATTATTACAGGATTTACCAATTTATTTGTTAAGAATGTACCTACACCTATAGGTCTGCCTTTTGCATATTTTCCATCTCAACAAACAAAAGATTCAGGATTTATAATCCCAAATATTAATGAAAGTAATCAGAGGGGTTACTCACTTCAAAATGGTGGATATTATCTTCCACTTTCAGAATTTTTTGATCTTACAGTACTTGGTGATTATTATACAAATGGAAGTTATGGAATTAATATTAGCTCATATTACAGAAAAAGATATAAATACAATGGTAATTTTACTATTAGATATGAAAATTTAATAAATGGAGAAAGAGGACTCCCTGGTTATGGTAAGTCAACAGTCTACAATATAAGATGGTCTCATTCTAAAGATACAAAAGCATCACCATATTCAACATTTAGTGCATCCGTAAATTTTGGTAGTAGTGATTATTTTAGAGAATCTGTTAATCAATTAAACACTGCTAATTTTTTGAATAATAATTTGAGCTCTTCAATCTCTTATTCTAAAAGTTTTCCAGGGTCAGCAGGGATTCGTTTATCCCTAACTGCTAATATGTCTCAGAATACCCAATCTCAACAGGTAAACCTGACACTTCCAACTCTAACTATAAATTCTAATAGATTTTACCCTTTTGAAAGAAAAGGAAAATCTAAAAAAGGGTTTTTCCAGAATATAAATATTCAGTATTCTTCAAAAGCTGAAAATAGAGCTATCTTTTCTGATGATCTTTTATTGAAAAAAGGAATGTTTGAAAATGCTAAATCTGGAATACAACATAACATTCCTTTTACAACTAATTTTAAAATGTTTAAACATTTCAGTCTAAGTGTTGGAGGAAATTATCAAGAGACTTGGACTGGTAAAACAACAAAATTTTCAAACTATCAAGATCAAAAACCACCAGTAAAAGATACAATTAGTGGGTTTGATAGATTTGCAACATATAATTTTAGTGCTAGTATGACAACAAAAATTTATGGTATAGTAAATTTTAAACCAAAGAATAGAGTACAATCAATAAGACACACTATGACTCCAAGTATAAGTTATAGTAATAACCCAAGTTTTGAAAAATATTATGATACTTACATAATTGATGCTGAAGGAAATACCATGGAATATTCAAGGTTTGAGGGGGGATTGTATGGTGCGCCTGGAAGAAACTATTCCAGTAGTATTGGCTTAAGTATTCAAAATACAGTAGAGGCAAAATTAAAACCCAAAGACTCTACTGAGACAGAACTTCGAAAAATTAATATTTTTAAAAGTTTAAACTTATCAACCAGTTATAACTTGGCAGCAGAGGAATTTCATCTATCACCGATAAGGGTATCTGGAAGTTTTGATGTTTCTCAAGGGTTCACTGTAAATACAGGAGCTACTTTTGATGCTTATGGACTTGATGATGACAATAACAGAATTAATGTATTTAATTACAAAAATGGAGGAGGTCTTTTGAGACTCACTAGTGCTAACGTTTCAACTCAGTATCAATTGAATAATGATACATTTAAAAGAGGTCAAACTCAAGATCAGATTGATGAAAATACATCCGGTGGAGGAAGAAATGATGATTTATTTGGTGTTTCTCAGAACTTTTCAGATTCAAGGCAGAACATACCTGATGAAGGAGATGAACAAGAGGAGAAAATTGATCTAACCAATTATATTTATAAAATGCCTTGGTCTATAAATTTGGCATATTCATTGACATATAATAACTCTAGAGGTCAAAATGATTTTTCAACAAATTCATTGATGATATCATCTAATCTTTCTCTTACACCAAAATGGATAGTTGGTATTTCATCAGGGTATGATTTTAAACAAAAAGGCTTCACATATACACAGTTAAGATTTGAAAGAGACCTTGATAGTTGGAGATTAGATTTTTCTTGGGTACCTTTCAGTCCAAGAGCTTCTTGGAATTTCTTCATTGGAATAAAGTCGGGACTCTTAAGTGATCTTAAATATGAAAAAAGATCTGAACCTGATAGATCATTATAAAATATGAAACAGATAATAAATACAATTAAATCTCCATCACCAATTGGCCCTTATAATCAAGCTATAATTGCAAATAATATGTTATTCATCTCAGGACAAATTGGAGTTGATCCTATTTCTATGAAATTAAAGGATAAAACCTTAAAGGAAGAAACAGAACAAGTAATGATTAATATTAAGAATATTCTTGAGGATGCTAAGTTAGACTTTAACAGCGTTGTTAAAACAACAATTTTTCTCTCAGATATGAGCTTTTTTAAAATTGTAAACGAAATTTATGGGAATTATTTTGAAAAAGGTAAGGAACCGGCTAGAGAAACAATAGCAGTTAAAACTTTACCAATGAATGTTAATGTAGAAATATCAATGATTGCTGTATTTAACTAATTCACAATTTTAGTTTTGTGATAATCAACAAGTCCAGTAATAGGTCTTTTAATAAACTTTCCTGTCTTTAGATTATATTTTAAACCTATTTTTGTTATTTCATCTTTTAGGTAATATGCAATAGAACCAACATAGTGTATGTCAACCTTACTAAAATCATCATACTGAAGTATTTGATAGTCTATAAACCTTTCCAATCCTTTGAAAATTATTTCTTTAAAGTATTCATTAGACTTATTTTCAATTAAAAATTTGGCGAACCCAGCTAAATATGTGTTGGGATTTTCTTCCCTGTAGAGTCTGTTTTTTATTGAATTGGGTGACAAATCATAACTTTTAGCAAATTCTTCTCTTAAACTTTCAGGCATTTTATTGAAATAATAAGCTCTTATTAAATATTTACCATAATAATTTCCACTTGCATAATCCATAAGAACATAACCAAGAGATTGAACTTTCTGAATTACATTTTTTCCATCATAATATGAACAGTTTGAACCTGTACCAATAATATTAACGATTGAAGGAATCCCAATATCTACCGATGAGTAAACAGCTGCATAAGTATCTTCTTTTATATCAAATTCACAATTTATAAAAATTGATTTAAACACTTTTAAGATTCTCTCTTTAGTTGAGTCAACTCCACATCCTGCACCATAAAAGAAAAGTTTATTGACTAATTTTCTGTTTTTATATATATCAAAATTATTTTTAATCCTCTCATTTAATATCTCATTTGATAGCATCTGAGGATTTAAACCTAAAGTCTGAGTGGAAAAAATTTCTTCACCTTTATGGTCGAGTGCTATCCAATCGGTTTTTGTAGAACCACTATCAACAACTAGTATCATTGTTTGTTAAATTGAATATATATGTTTTGATAAATCAAGTAGTTTATTAGAATACCCACATTCATTATCATACCATGAAATAATTTTGAAGAAATTAGAATTTAATTCCATACCAGCATTCGCGTCAAAAATTGAAGTTCTTATATCTCCAATAAAATCTTGAGAGACAACAAGATCATCACAGTAACCAAGAATTCCACTTAGCTCATTATTTGATGAATCTTTCATGACTTTTTTTATTTCTTCATATGATGTATCTTTTTTTAATCTAACCGTAAGATCAACCACTGATACATTGGCAGTCGGGATTCTAAATGCCATACCTGTAAGCTTACCCTCTAATGACGGGATTACTTTTGTAACAGCTTTTGCAGCTCCAGTAGAACTTGGAATAATGTTTAATAATGAACTTCTACCACCCCTAAAGTCTTTTTTGGACGGACCATCAACTGTAAATTGTGTAGCAGTTGCGGCGTGAACTGTTGTCATCAGACCTTCTTCAATTAAATAGTTATCATTAAGAACTTTAGCAATCGGTGCAAGACAATTTGTTGTACATGATGCATTGGATACAATTGTGTCAGAGGATTTTACCTCTTTATGATTAACCCCCATTACAAACATCGGAGCATCTGGACTTGGAGCAGATATTACTACTTTTTTTGCACCCGAGTTTATGTGACTAGATGCTTTGTCAATTGAAGTAAAAATACCGGTACATTCAGCTACAATTTCTACA
>CENU01203439.1_pt1 | contig 11295 bp, 19 predicted proteins | sample 361331 | NCBI WGS metagenome assembly CENU01 (sample SAMEA2619766, study PRJEB7988) | marine metagenome | isolation source: saline water (ENVO:00002010), including
AGGTAATGCAGCATTGGCAGTATCAATAAAGTTAACATAAGGTTCACCAGTACGATACCTTGTTTCTAATATTAACTCCCATAGTTTACGAGCATCAGTCATTTCACGAACTGACTTATCGTTTGGATCTAATAAACCCCATTGCTTCCCATCTCTTACTGCTTCCATAAATTTATCAGTCAAGTTAACAGCATGGTGAAGATTCAAATTTTTTCTATTTACGTCACCTGTTGGAATACGCATATTAATAAACTCTACAATATCTGGATGATCAATATCCATATAAGCTGCATAAGAACCTTTTCTTGTTCTTCCTTGACGGTAAGCAACCATGTCAGCATCTACAGTATGTAGGAATGGCATAGGACCTGGAGCCTTTTTAGATACCGCTCTAATGTCAGACCAATGACCACCTACTCCGCCACCTTTAACAGATAACCATCTCAGTTCGGCTGTATGGTCAATCAATCCGTCTAAAGTATCAGGTACATATGTTAAGAAACAACTAATTGGTAACGCTTTTGCTTTCTCTCCTTTTAAGACTGCATTAGAAAGCACAGGAGAAGAATACATAAACCAACCTTGAGAAACATAATCATAAATTCGTTGTGCAAGTTTTAAATTACCACCGCAGAACGCAACAGCAGCTCGAGCATAAGCCATCTGTGGAGATTTTTCATCGTCTCTACAGTAATAGTCTTTCAATAATTTAAATGATTGTTCTCCTAATGTCTTATCTCTTTTTGTTTGAATCTCAATTCCTAAATGCTGCATTCTTTTCTCCGTTATTATTCTTGTACATATTCTTTTGTTAAGGGAAAGATATTTGTAATTACTTCAGCGCAAGCTACTGCAAGATCCATATGTTCTAGTTGAGTACCGTTTCCAGATCGTAATTCAATATAATGAATCCATGATCTTAATGTGCCATTTACATATAACCTTGAAACTGTATTACCTTCTGGTAAAATAGCCCTTGCTTGTTCTTTTGCGATTCCTTTATCAATTGCCCATTGATATAACTTTTCTGTTTCTCGAATGAACTGTTTTTGTTTCATTCTCCAATCTTCTGCTATCCTTCGTTGTCCTTCATCGTCTCTATCAACAGGAATACTATTTTGACGATTCTTTGGATCTTGAAATCTTGCTTCACGAGCTACCATCTCTAAATCTTCAAGAGGGTTTGCGTATCGTTGACTAAATTCCTGAAAGCTAAAACTACGATGTCTTAATAATTGACGTGCAATATCCCTTGTGGTTTCTACTTCTAAACAAACACTGACCATTTCCAAAGGAGACCAATGTTTGTGCTTGATTAAATAATTAACAAGCTTACTATTTGTTGTTGTGTTGTTTTGATTATTTGGATTACTAACTCTTGCACAGTATGCGACTAAACCTAATAAAGAACTATCTCCTTCAAGTTGTTCAGTAGGAGATCCTACGATTGTAGGTGCTTGACTATGACTAATCAATTTAACTTTCATTATATACTATGTCCTTTTCCATTGTTGAAGTTTCAATTTTGCTTCCAAACCTTTATACGTTATTGTTCTCATTAAACTCTCAACACAAGATATACTTCCATCGAGAACCATTTCATTTATATCTTTGCCTGGCACATTGTGTGGCCATATCACAACACTGCGTCCTGCATCGATTATGCGTTCCATCCTTTTGTGAATCTCTAAATTGCGAGGTTCAGCGTCAAAGACGAAGACTGCATTTTCCACTCTTTCGAGCGAATTGGTATTACCATCTGCTCCATTCATTGCGATTGCATTTGATAAAAACATACTATCAAGCGCACCTTCAACAACATAATACTTTTCGTTGAAGTTTACTTTGTCGAGTCCATACAACTTTGGTACTTCTTCGAACATAATGGTAATATAACGAAGGTATGCATCAGGATCCATTGACCTTGCTGATACTCCGAAACATTTGCCGTCTTTATCTAAGAACGGTATAACAAGTCGGGCTTCATCTTTCTTAACATTCTCAAACTTATTTGGTATTATTCCATTGATCCATTCTTTGAACTTAGGAGCAAAATAAAGTCGATAATGATGCTTAGAAGGTATTTGCCGTATATCTATATATTTCTTTACTGGGTGAGAATGCTCAAGCTGGCTGATTTTTTTTAACTTTTTTAGTGGATCCGAACGAGAGAATTGCGGCTCGGTAAATTTGGTTAACTCTAGAGTTGATGTTTCTGTTGAGATCGTATTATTAGCTTTGCCTATGAACTTTTCAGCAACATAATCGTTGTATGCTAATGGGTCAACAACCTTAAGAAAATTGCCAAAGATGTGACTTGCACCGCAGTTATGACAATAATAAAATAACTTATTCTCACGTTCAAGTAACCAACCACGAGCTTTAGATTTATTTGTTTTTGAATCGCCACATAGTGGACAACGAAAGTTGATTCTATATGGATTAGTATTTTTGATGCGATATCGGTCGAGTCGCCCTGCCAAATGTTGGGCGTACTGAATATCAACAAAGTCAAGCATAATATATAAATCCGTAAAAATCTGTTATTAGAGTCTATTATAACAAATAATTAGTAGGATGTCAACCAATAATTGTAGTAAAATCAATTTTTGTTGCGATAAAGACTAATACGGCTCCAATACCAGCAACATACCATTTCCACTGATTTAAGGTATTTACTCTAGCTTCCATATCAGAAATACGCTTATCAAGATTGCCGTTTAACTTACTTAAAGCTTCCATAATCTCAGCATTACGGTCTTTTCGACTTGCCATAGAGTATTCAGATAACCGTTGATGATCTTCTCTTGAAGAACTGCGGTATTGTTCTAATCTATCATGAACAATTGCTAAATCTTTAGCTGTTTCATATTTGTTCTGTTCTATTTTAATGTCTAGGTTTTCTATCTTTTCCGCAACGTTGTTTAAAATTTCGTGTTGCACTGCGATACTCTTATCTCTATCACCTGACTTTTCTATAATGTACTCGTACTTAGCAAAAAATGTCTCGATTTGCTTAATGTCTTTCTTAATTAAAGCAACGTCAGTTATAACGCCGGATATATCTTTACTTAGGTCGCTCATATCTTGGTTTCCGTATTTGGATTATTATATCACAAAATACATTATATGTCAATAGTATTTATAACTACGATTTCTTAAAAGTGGACTATATTTAATTTATTTTTTTTCTACTGCAAGACCTGCAGCTGGTTCGTCATCAATCGTTACATTTCTATAATAAACAATGACTTCGCCAAGTTCTCGAATATATCTTCGTAACTCTTGGGTATTCTTCGACATCATTTGATAGTCACCAACGGTCATTGCCACAAAGACTATGTCTCCGTTGTTTTTCTCTTTCATTTCGTCTAAGAATCTATCTAAATAGGTGTATCCTACAGGCCATTCTGGGTGTTCTCTTTCTTCTAAAGTACAATCCTTCGGCCTTTTGGTTTTAGGTTTTCCATCGTCATCTATCTCACCTGTAGGTAGTCTTTTACAAGGATTAGTGACAATTGCTTCTGATACAACATACCACTTTGGATCCTCTAATGAAATAGGACGTGGTAGTGTAGGCTGGATTATTTCGATCCTAACCGGTTTAGTAATGATCTCAACTTCTTTAGCACCAAAGATATTTCCTAAAGTACTACAACCGCTAAGGAACGTCAGGAGCATCAAGCTCGCTAATAGCTTTGCTGTCATTCTCTATATCTCCAAATACTTCTGCTGTACCATTATTGAATCTTATTTCCATAAGACCGGGTTTAGCAAGGGCAAGTTTATCAAAGTTATGTTTAGCAAATATGGCAAGGTACTGATCTTTCTCTTGTTCTATTTGATTGTAATTACGTTGAAGGTTGCCTAAAGATTTTGATTGTTTCTCAAAAGAATCTGTGATAGCAGAAATAGTAGCTTTTTGTTCTGCCACAGCTCCTTCTAATTTAACATTGTTTTCTTTGAGAGTTTGGTTTTCGTTATATAACCAATATCCACCGAGACTCAGTACCAATATAATTCCTATGAATAATTGGTTAAACATTTTACTCTTCTATTGGTGTTTCTGCTGGTGTTTCTACTGATTCGCCTACTGCTTGACCTGTTCGTACATCAACTTCGTCTGCTACGATTCCTTCAATGCCTTCATCGGCAACTTCAGGTTCGGCTGCTAAGTTCATTGTTTCAACTTCTGCAACTTCAGGATGTTCTTGAGTCATGTCTTGATACTTAGTATTCAAAGCTGCTCTTACACGGCTTGTCATTTCGTCATCAAAGGCTTGTTTTACTTTAAGCGGATTATTATCTAACGCTTGTGAAATAATGTCATTTACTGGCATGTTGTGTTCTCCATATTATATTGTTAGTAAATTTATTTATACATTCTCTAAGCGAACCATTAATCTTTCGGCTCGGTTAGTGACTTGTTTGTGCCATCGAGAATCTCTACCCTCAATAGCAGCTTCTTTCCAATCTCCTGCGAGAATGGCTTTATGCATTTTCTTGAATTTGCTTAGTCTTGTTCTTCCCATGTTGAACATCATATTAACTAAGATTTGTTGTACCTCATCTTCGAGGTCTCCAAAGATCCCTTCTTCATATAGCTTATCACATTCTGATATCGCAATATCTAGGTCTCTTTCAAAACATTCTTTTGTTCTTTCTTCTGAAACTGGTGTACCAACTTCTTGTCCATATTCTGGGTCTGAATCAAGGACGAGATGACCAACACCGAACGTTGGGTAGCCGAGATGATCCTTGTATATTTCGTATACTATACCCTCGTCTATTTTTAATTGTTCAAAGACAGCTTCTCTGTCTAATTTAGTATCTTTAAAAAACATTTCTTTTCCTCTCTACGCTAACGTTGTTATATCAACGGCCGATGTACCTTGAAATTCCAAACGGCTTGCTACTTGACTTTCCGCATTAGCTTTAATAGTGCTATCATAATATGTATCACCGCCTGCATATTCATATCCCCATAACGCAATATCAACCGCAGTGTTTGCCGTGGTTGATTTCGTTACTTCATTGTTGGATATATCTTCTGTACTTAATACAGCAACCATAGGCTGTACTGAGTATATAGAACTTCCAACTGCAACATCATAAGTTTTAACATTAAGTGTTACTTTCTTAATTGTGTTATCTGAGTCAAACTTAAGTACTTCAGCTAACTCTAAAACTTTATCGTATGTAGGCATTAAGTAATCATCTCAAATTCTGCAGATTTGTTTAGGAATGCAATTGACCATCTGTCATCAGAATCAATAAAGCAATAATGTACCATACCTTTATCAGGTCCGTCTACTACTTCCCAAATCCAACATACCCAGCCGTCTTTAAGTTTTTTATCTGACTGAGCGATTGCACTAAAGAAAGCTTTCATTTTATTTTGTGCATTCCAATATCTACCATATTGGATTTCGTCTGACTTCCAAATATCTTTGTACTTGGTTTGGAGGTCTTTGTAATCTTTACCGATTACCATTCTCTTATCTGCTTTTTTACCAAAAGGTACTATTCCCATTCCAAGAACTTTAACCTTACCATCGTAAACAGGCATTCCTGATATACCATAGTTCTTTGCACTGCGTCCTTTCCACATGGGGGTTACAGTTAGACCAGGTCTTAATTTGGCGATAGTAACTTTACCTTCGTTTAAAGTTTCTTCCCAACGTTTAAAAGATCTCATATTTCCTTCCTTTGTTTAACCTGCGGCCGAACCCATTGCTTGTTTAGCTGCAGCGCGTTCTTTATCACGCTCTTTAGTTCGTTTTTCACGTTCCTTTTCAACTTCGTCTTTTGCCTTTTGTCTTTCGGCATCAGCAACGTGCTTTAATTTAATTCTTTCTTTTTCTTTGTCTTGACGATCTTTCATCAATTCAAGTTCAGATGCTTGTCTTGCTTTTAAATTAGCAGCAGCAACAGCATCTTCTTTAACATTAACCGTACTCATAATATCTCGAATACGTTTCTTGTGTTTCTTTTGCGTCTTTTTAGAAACGCCTGGTTCTCCGTCAGGACCTACTCCTAATCCAGCAATGTTTCCACCACCAACATTATTTGCAGGTTCTTCGTCGATGTCTCGTTTAGCTGCTTCAGCAATCACTGCGCCGTTTTCATCAATGAATCGTTGTAACGCTAAATTAAAGTCCTCTTCTAAAGATTCCTCTGTTAAATAGTTAGTTGCGTCAATTCTTTGCTGTTCACGTATCAACCATAATGCTGATGCATACGATGCAAGTTTAGTTTGACCGCCAGGAAGTTTACCGAGTAGTTTCTTCAGATTTAAAATCATTTGGTCAAAATTACCAAACGCTTTCTTTTGCGCATTCTTTGAGAATTCCTTACGCTTGATTAGGATATTACCCTTATCATCAATAATTCCTTCTTTATATGCTTCCCACTTATTAAAAGGCGTAACTAGCCGTTTGATAAATGAATACACTAAGAATAAATCTACTACCATTTATATTTCCCTCAGCCTTGTTTCAATAAACTCATCTCCATTAATGGATAACGCGCTTATTGTTAAATCATCGTATACTAATAGATCAGGCATAAAGTTCAAATACTCCACGAATGGTTTTAAATACTCGTGGTACTCATGCAATCGCATGAATAGCATATTTGTTGCATGCCCACCAAACACATTGAATATTACAATGAGATGGTTCAGAATTAACCTTTCTTTCAATTCATTATCTTGTCTATAACGAGATAGAAGCTTGCGGAGATATTGAAATCTCTTTATGTCTTCTTCGAACTCTGACAACTCAGTACACTGAGGATTGTCATAGTGTTTCATCGCATATAGCAGAAAGGTTGATTCTGTCAAATTCATAATAATAAAGGCTAACTATTTAAAGTTAAGCGTCAGCTACAATTGAATCGTCGCCTGAACCTGTCACACCTAAGTCACCAGCATCAGCTGCTGAAACTTTCATTGGTACCAAACACTCTGCAAAATGTCTTGAATTTGCAGTATGATATAACCACCAACCTGGTCCTGTAAGTCCTTTAGCTCTGTTAGCAGCAACACCTGCCTCTGTTAAGTCAACGAATACTACGTTGTCTTTGTCATGAGACTTATTGGTATTACCTGAGGCGCTTTCGAGCCACTTAGGTACGCTTGCTACTGCGTCTGTCTTTCCCCATAGTGCCATTGTTATTCTCCTAATTTATTATTTTAAAACTTTATAAAGTTCATTAACTAAGTCAGCTTTCTTTTTTCTTTTATCAAGTTCAATACCTGCTTTACGACCTTCAGCCTCAAGTCCAGCTTTTGTTAGTTTACCTAACTCAGCTTTAGTAACTTTAGGACCTTTAGCAACAGCAGCCTTCTTTGGCTCCTTTACTGGGTCTATTTTAGCAGGAGTTTCATCTGATGAAAATAAGCTTTTAATCCAATCAATCAAAAACATAATTTACTCCTATTATATAATTAAGAAATTAACTACCCGCAATTGCTAGCAGCTAACTTCCTTTTTGTTTTCGGCTCTAGAGTATCTGATGCTTCAGTATCCTCGGCCTTTTCGTTGTCTCCTTTCCAGTTCTTGTCTACGTAATCAAAGAATTCTTTTTTCTTTTCATCGCTTTCAAAATCAGCTGGACTTTCGACTCCAAACTTTTTTAATGCTGTTTTGAAGAATTCTTGATAATCAGAATCTTCTTCGTTTTGTAAACGAGCCATAATCTTTTCTTCGATTTTGCTCTCGATAATTTCTTTCCAACTAGGCATTTTATTTTCCTCTTTTATTATATGTTCTATGTTTATTTATAACAGTTTCGTTATCCGAATCTGTAAATTATCAATACCTTTGATTAAACGATGATATTCGCCTTCTTCAATCTTAAATCTTACTCCTGGCTCTAATAATAATGGTAAACAGTTTTCAGGTTGAAATTGCCAACCATTTCCTGATATTACTTCAACCATACGGTCTTCTTTATCTTTATGCCAAACAAATTCCGCTTGGTCTTCATTAATATCAAATGTACGTATATCACCAAGATCCGTATATGGTTTACCAGAAATAACTACCACCTCCCTTGAGCCCAAGATCGGCTGCGTATTTAGGTAATCGACAGGCCCAGTATCCTGCAGACATTTTATCTGTTTTAGTATCGCAATTGTGTCTGCTTGCGAAGTTCTTAGCGGCATCTCTATCATTGATCTTAGCAGTAAGCCCGCCTTTCTCATCGCCGAACTCAATCTTTTTAATATTACCTGTGTCAGGGTTTCTAACATAGACAACATATTTCTTATCTCCACTTGAACGCTTTGGTGTATTTAACTCAGGTTCTTTCTCTGCTGCAAGCAATCCCGGCAGTTGGTCAAACTCTATTAACGGTTGTTCTAAAGGAACTGTTACTCCTTCATATAATCCAAAACCTTCATGTTTCCAATCCGTAAACTTTTTCATTAGTGATCGCTCTCATCGTTTCTACCTGTCTTATTTGATAATATAAATCGTCTATTAGGATTAACCGCAACTTTAAACTTAGTCATTAACTTTCTATTCACTAACATCTCTGATGCAGTATTTAATAATGATAAAGCAATTTCAGCAATATGTTTCTTGTTATTGAATAAGATCTCATGTTCAATAACAGGTCTTGTATCAAATGCCTTTTGTCCACGAGTTGGTTTAGAAACATATATTACTTCACTCTCAAACTTGTATCCATTCTTTTCCCAAAATACCATCTTACCTTTTGTTTCCATTTTGTCGACATGGAGCATACTTGCTTTTGCACTGTTGCCCGAATCAAACTTTGCACGGACAGGATTCTTTTCCATGCCTTTAAATATAATCGTTTCAAGATATCCTGCTTCTTGTCTGAAGATTGGTCTTCTATTGACATCCTTAGAAAAGAATTGTATAATATCTTCTACAACTTTCTTATCAGAAACTTTACCTTGCTTTTCTTCTGTCCAAGGATCGTAACCTTCAAAGTGAGAACGAATACCAGGTGAACCATTTACTTCGATAATATAAGGATTACCTTTCTTATCAACAAAATGATCTACTCCACAATATACAGCACCTGTTGCTCTTGCGGCTGCTTTAATTACTTCCATTTCTTTCTTCGATAAATCGTATGGTTCTGTTGTTGCACCTTGGTGAACATTGTTTCTAAAGTCTTTGTTATCTGGTGCTTGTATTCTTTCAGCCGAAGCAATGATTTTACCACCTACGAGCAGAGTACGTATATCCGATTTCATTTCAAAGAATTCTTGTATTAATAAATCAGCATCGTATTTCCATAACGATTGACATACACCTGTTAAAGATGACATACTATCAATCTTCATTACACCAACACCTTGAGTTCCTTTAAGTGTTTTAATAATAACTGGAAACTTTCCACCTACTCGTTTATGAGCGTCTTCGATAGAATGTTCATTTGGTATAGATGATGTTCTTGGAATCGGTATATTATTACGACCTAACAATAACGCGTTGGACATTTTGTTATCGCAGACTAACATAGATTCTAAATCGTTAATAAGTAAGAAACCAATATCTTGTAAGGAAGAAACAAATGCCTGGGAGGAAAGTGTGGCGATAGCTCCTGCTCTTACAAATACAATTGAGTTATGTGTTTCAATCTCAATATCTTTATTCTTGCCATCAACGTTACGAAGCTTTACAGTTCCAATGTCAATATCAGAATCAGTAATCCATGCCTTTGTTATATCAACGAAATTGTATTTGATATCTCGTTTAACAGAAACTTCTTCAACGATATCAGCAAAGGTACCGTCGCCATCTCCTGTTCCTAATACAACAACGTGCAGCTCGTTATAAGGAACAATTTCTGCTTCTTCTTCGAGAGGGTTTAATCTGTATTCAGAGATACTTTTCATAATTAATTATACAACATTAATGCTGCAATGTCAACTACTTCTTGCGTTTATTAGCAGGAAGAGATTTGTCTAAGGCAGCTTCGACTTCTTTATATTGTCTGATGTATTGCATTGAAGGATACTTAGCTTTTTTCAGCTTTGCGTATTCTCTCTTTACAGCAGGATCTTTGGACTGTTCCATATCAGAGATTTCGTATCTTGCGTTCATCTCTTCTAATTCAGATTCTTCTACTAAATCAGAATACATATCTTTTATATCAGAATCGTCATAATAGTAATGCTTAGTTAAAAAGTTTACAATATCTTTCTTCTGTCCAGTAACATCAGCAGTAGTATTACCAGTTTGCTTGATCTTAATTTTAAACATCTTTTCGATTTTAGAAGTTAACTTTTTGTCGCCTACGTAATCAATATCAGCAACACCTTTTCCTGATTTAGCTTTAACAGCTTCATTGATAGATTCGTCCATTGAAATCGTAACTTCTAATTCAGCTTCTTCGTTGTAAGAAGCGTATAAAGCACGATGCTTTTTCATATGGTCTCCGACCATTTTGTTCCATTGAGCTTTTTGTTTTTTGGATGGCTTTTGTGCCATATTCCAACCACCGCCTTTTGTCAGCGACGCGGTTCTTTTGATAAAGGCAGCAGCCTTTTTAGGATCACCTTTAACCAATTTAGAAAGCATATCTAAGTCAACCTGATATTCTTTACTATCGCTTTCTTCTTCAACTGATTCGTTATGCGGATAACCTTTTAATGGTTCCTTTGAAGGTACTAAAGTTTGCTTAATTTTTTCATAAGTCAACTTTGCTAACTTTTCTTTAAACTCTTTGGTTCTTGCGTCAATGGCTCTTTTAACTTGAGCATCCATCCTAGTTTGTCTATTGTCTTCCACGTTTATCCTCCGAATTCGTGACCTGCGACCCGCTTCATTTGTTTCTTAAATTCTGCAAAGTCAGGTTTAGTTTTATATAATTTGATTGATAGGTTAGCTTTGTCTTTGCCTTTAATGCGCCACTCATAGCCGTCCTTTTTATGTTCTGGTTTTGTTGTTTTAACAACTCTACGTGCAAATCCATCTTCCCATGATTCGGAACCTTCTGATAGTTGTTCGTCAACCATCAAAGCTAACACGTGAGAATCCAATCCTAACTGATTCGCAATCTTACCTGCATAATATTCTTTACCGTGTCTTGGCTTAGGACCATGTTTATACATAATTTGTTTTACAAGTTCAACCGCTTTACCATACTTCTTTTTAAATATAGTATCTGCCGCAATCTTTTTAATAATTTGTTGGGTTGTAAGTTCTTCTATTTCGTTTTCTTCAGCAACAAATTGTTTATAAGATAACATAATTAACCTTTGTATTTTCCGTCAACGATATCACTTAATAATTTTTTAACTGCTGATCT
>CENU01159375.1_pt1 | contig 11290 bp, 8 predicted proteins | sample 361331 | NCBI WGS metagenome assembly CENU01 (sample SAMEA2619766, study PRJEB7988) | marine metagenome | isolation source: saline water (ENVO:00002010), including
GAGTTGTGCGTCACCCGTGCCGGGGGGTAGATCGACGACGAGGACTTCCAATTCGCCCCAGTCGACGTTTTGCGCAAACTGCTGAATGGTCTTCATGATCATCGGCCCACGCCAGACGACGGGCGTATCGTCATCGACAAGGAAACCCATGGAGATGGTGTCCACCCCGAAATTACGGATTGGGACAATCATATCGTTTTTGATTTCCGGCCGGCCCGCGGCGCCGAGCATGAGCGGGATGGATGGCCCATAGATGTCACAGTCCATAATGCCGACCCCGGAGCGCCCCTCGGCATCAAGTAGATTTTGCAGGGCACAGGCGAGGTTCGTCGCCACCGTAGATTTGCCGACCCCGCCTTTACCACTGGCGACAGCTATAACAAAGCGCACTTTTTGCATCGACTGGCTGGTCGCTGGGGCCGCGCTGTTACTGCCTGCTGCAGAGCCGGGCTGGCGCTCTGGCTTGTGGATTTCCATCCGGACTTTAACTGTATCCACACCCTCTATCCGGCCGACGATCTCTTTGATCGAAGCCGCAATCTGCTCCGGGATGGAGTCGTCCGCGCTGGTTATCTCAAGTCCGACGAGCGCATCGCTGCCGGCTAATTCGACTGAGCGAACCAGACCGAAAGAAACGATATCGCGGCTGAATCCCGGATATTTTATGGATTTGAGGACTTCTTGAATTTGCTCTTCTGTGGCCATAGTATGGACCATGAGATTGTGTGAGATCTTCCGCGACTCAATACGAATCGCCGCTCTTTTGCCGGGATTTTTTTTGCTTAGGTCGATTTGCATTTGCCGATGAATCCCCTTTCACGCTAGTTATTTAAAATGCGCTTTTGGATTCATCTTTTTCGACACTTTTCGGCAGTCATTTGGCTGCCACTATCACTAGCCGGGCAGGTTATCGAACTGGATCCGGCGATCAGTCGTGATGAGGGCGTGCTTTCGGTCAGAGTTGAAAGCAGTGAGGATGCGTTGGCCGCGGTGGCCCGAAAGGCACTCTCCTTGCATGGGCGCTTCACGGTGGAAACAGGCGAGTCAGCCGTGCTGCGATTACAGTTTGAGCCGTCCGGCAGGGAAAGTGTCTTGCTGAGGATACAGGAGAGTGAGGGCAAGGAGCAGGTACGTAAAATTCACGGAACAGATACCACGGATGCCGTCCTTCGGGCTTGTGATCTGGTTGTCGAATGGAGTACCGGGCTAAAGGGATTTTTTGCCGGTAAGCTGGCATTTGTGGGAAAGCGTCGGGGAGTTGCAGAGATCTACGCAACCAATCTGCTTTTCCGCGACGTGCGCGCTCTTACCTCGGACCGTAGTCTGGTGACGGGGCCAAGCTGGTCGCATGATGGGATGCGATTACTCTACACAACCTACCACAAATCCGGATTTCCGGACATTTACGAGATCGATTTGCTCGCGGGGGAGCGATCACCGGTGGCTACCTATCGTGGTACGAACACCGGCGGCCGTTACAGTCCGGACGGTCAGCGGATGGCGATGGTTCTCAGCGGCACGGGAAACACCGAACTATGGGTGGCCAATAAGGATGGCGGCGACCGTCGACGCCTGACCAAGAATAACAGCCTGGAAGCTTCTCCCAGTTGGTCACCGGACGGCCAAAGACTGGTCTTTACCTCCGATCAAGCGGGACGCCCCCAACTGTATGAAATCTCCTCTGCGGGCGGACCGATGCGTCGTTTACGTACACAAGTTAGCCGTTATTGTGCCGAGCCGGCATGGAACCCTGTCCACCCGGAGCAAATTGCTTTTACCGCGGCGGTGAAAGGGAGCTTTCAGCTATATCTGTATGACAGAAGGAAGCAGACCAGTCGGCCGCTGACTAGTGGGCCGGGTGATGCGCTGGAGTCTTGCTGGCTCAATGACGGTCGCCATCTTATCTATACACAGCGCAACGGAGGCTCCACACGGCTCAAACTACTCGATAGCGTGACCGGTAAATCGACGGCCTTACATCGTTCCAGCGTGGGCCAGACGGCGTCCGCATCTTTTGTTTATTAAAGCGACCGGGTAGACTTGCAGCTTCTACTTAGTGCGCGTGCAGGTGAAGCTGAAACTGTTTCGTGGCAGCGTGGGTGAGGGCCACCCAATCGGCCCAGATTTCCTTGAGCATGGTACGGAGCGCTTGAATTTCTTTTTTCAGCTGACCGTGGTGCTCTGTGGCCGCTTGTTTCAGTTCGCGCATCTTGGCCGATAGAGCTGTCGCTTTTTCGTCAAATAAATCGGACAGGTGCTCGACTTTTTCACGGAATTCAGCCGCGGTCTCGCAGCCTTCTTCTTCGAGATGCTCGATCAGTAGCTTGCGGTCTTTCTGAACCAGCGATTTTTGTACGGTCAGTGTATTGATCGTACGGAGCTTGTTTGTCATGCCAAGCTTGGAGGCCAGCCAGATCGTCCATTTTGACGGATCGAAGTGGTACCAGCGGATGCCGTTGCGGTAGTCCGCAGCAAAAGCGTGGTGGTAGTTATGATAGCCTTCGCCAAAGGTCAGCATTGCAAGGATGGCATTGTCGACCGCGGAAAGTTCACGTGCGTAGGTTTTCGAACCATAGGTATGGCAGAGGGAGTTGATAAACCACGTACAGTGGTGGATCATAGCCATACGAAGGAGGAAACCGAAGTAGAAAGAGGCAAACAGATTACCGGTCAGGTACCAGCCAAGTAGCAGGATGGCCAAATTTATGCCTAGGGTTAGTTGCAGGTAGTACTTGTCCTGAAACACCACGCGTGGGTTTTTCAGTAGATCGGCGACCAGTGTTTTATCAAAACTGCGGTCTGCATCAAAAAGCCATAACACGTGTGCATACCAGAAACCCTTTTTAATGGAGTAGGGATCCCGCTCGGTATCGACATGATTGTGGTGATTGCGGTGATCGTGCGACCAACCGAGCGCAGACATCTCAAAAGCCAGTGTCGAACCTAACAGGATGCTCCACTCGAAAAAGGGATTCGCTGAATAGGCCCGATGCGCGTACAAGCGATGGTAGCCTACCGTGATCGACATACCGCCGATGATGTACGTCACGAGGAAGAGCGTAAAGGCCGTCCAGGTGAGTTCAGGCAGGACAAAGGGTATCAACACCAGCAAGAGCAGGTGATATATTGCGATGAATGCGAAGGTTCCCCAGTGTTTAATTTTCATGATCTGTATCCCGGTAGCTTGTAGTTAACTAAGGGCATTCGTCAAATGACTTCCTGACATTTACGTGTAGGTGCACGAGTTTGCATTGTCGGTCATCGACGCTGTCCACTACCCGCATAGACAGCGTAAAGTGGTTATCTGTCAAGGGATTTCGCCTATTCAGGAGGCTGTTGGAAAGTATAAAAAGGGGCGAAAATCCCCAGTTTTTTTCCGGATGGGCTATGAATAACTCTTGCCTTGCCCCGTATGCTGACTACTGATGCCGAGCTTACTTATTATTATTCAATAACCTGAATATCTACACATTATGGCAACAAAAATTGGAATCAACGGATTTGGCCGCATCGGTCGTCTGGTTTTTCGTTCACTCGTCGAGAAGGGTCTTCTCGGTTCTGAAATCGAAGTCGTCGCGATTAACGACCTCGTGCCGGCTGAGAATTTGGCCTATCTATTAAAGTACGACACCACTCAGGGACGTTTTAAAGGTACTGTCGAGACGAAGGGCGACGACATGCTTGTGGTGAATGGCCAGGAGATCAAAACGCTGGCTGTGCGTGAAGGCCCGGCTGCTTTGCCATGGGGTGCGCTCGGCGTCGACATCGTGATCGAATGTACCGGTCTCTTCGTCCAGGACGAAAAAGCCAAAGGTCACATTGATGCAGGTGCCAAAAAGGTCATCATTTCCGCACCCGGTAAGGGCGACGGCGTAAAGACAGTGGTTCTCGGCGTGAACGATGGCGAATTGACGGCCGAGCACGACGTGATCTCCAACGCTTCCTGCACAACCAATTGCCTGGCTCCGATGACCAAGGTCATTCTGGAAAACTTCGGGATTGCCGAAGGTCTCATGACAACGGTTCACTCCTACACCGCCACACAGAAGACCGTAGACGGCCCATCTCCAAAGGACATGAAGGGTGGGCGTACCGCCGCGCTGAACATCATTCCATCGACTACCGGTGCCGCTAAGGCAGTTGGCCTGGTTCTTCCTGAAGTTCAGGGCAAACTCACCGGAATGGCCTTCCGTGTGCCGACTCCAACAGTTTCTGCCGTCGACCTCACGGTCAAAACGGTAAAGAGCACTTCCTACGAAGAAATCTGCCAGAAGATGAAAGAAGCTTCGGAAGGTTCCCTCAAGGGTATCCTCGGGTACACCGAAGACCAAGTTGCTTCCTCTGACTTCATTCACGATGAGCTCAGTTCTATCTTCGACGCCGGTTCCGGCATGGGATTGAGCGACACCTTTTTCAAACTCGTATCCTGGTACGACAATGAATGGGGTTATTCCAACCGTGTAGTGGAACTGGTCCAAAAAGTTTCCAAGTTCCTCTAGACGGTCGTAATGAACGGTTTTTAATCAGCTGCGGCAGGGGGATTCTCCTGCCGCAGTTTTTCCGTCATCTATAGATTCGTTTACAGAAAGATCATTTCCTATGGCCATCCAATCCATTCAAGACGTCAACCTCACCGGAAAGCGTGTCCTCGTACGTTGCGACTTTAATGTACCGCTGAAAGACGGTGCCGTTTCCGATGATTCCCGTATCGTTGCCGCACTGCCGACCATCCAGCACCTCATGGAACAAGGCGCGCGCGTTGTTCTTTGCAGTCATCTGGGTCGTCCCAAAGGCGAGCGCAAAGAAGAATTCAGCCTCGCTCCCGTGGCCGCTAGTCTGGCCGGCAAACTCCGCCGCCCGGTGTTTTTACTTTCAGACTGTATTGGCCCCGATGTCGAAAGAGCGGTGGATGCACTGAGTGACGGCGATGTTGCACTGCTCGAAAACGTCCGATTCCACGCCGGCGAAACCGATAACGATCCGGCCTTTGCCGCTGAACTGGCCAAGCTGGCTGACGCCTATGTAAATGACGCTTTCGGCACGGCACACCGCGCCCACGCCTCCACCGCCGGCGTCGCCGCACATCTTTCTCCCTGCGTTTGCGGACTTTTGATCGAGAAGGAACTCGCCTACCTCGGCGAAAAGACCGCCAGCCCGGAGCGTCCCTTCACCGTGATTCTTGGCGGCGCCAAAGTATCCGATAAGATCAAGGTGATCGATTCACTTTTGGAAAAGGCCGACACCATCATCATCGGTGGCGCCATGGCCTATACCTTTGCACTCGCGGAAGGACGCAAAGTCGGAGAGTCCCTCAGTGAACCCGACCACATTCCGACTGCCCAGGCCGCCCTCGACAAGGCCGCCGCCAAGGGCGTCAAATTCCTCCTGCCTCTGGACAACCTCGCGGTCAAGGATCTCGATTTCGGCGCCGGCACAGTTGGCGATTCCCAATACTTTGAAGGCAACATCGAAGATGGCTGGGAAGGCGTTGACATCGGCCCCAAGAGCATCGAGCTGTTTAAAGCCGAAGTAGCCGCCGCAAAGACCGTTCTTTGGAATGGCCCCATGGGTATCTTTGAGATCGATGCCTGCAACAAGGGCACCTTTGCCGTGGCCGAAACCATCGCGCAATCCGACGGCACCTCCATCATCGGTGGTGGCGATTCGGTCAAGGCCATCAAAATGTCCGGACACAGCGATAACGTCACCTTTATGAGCACCGGAGGCGGCGCCTCCCTCGAATTCCTCGAAGGCAAGACCCTTCCCGGAATCGCTGCGCTCGACCAAAAATAAACCACATTTAACAACCTATTCTTATGAGCAACTCGCGGAAATATCTGATCGCCGGCAATTGGAAAATGAACTGCAACGCAGGCGAAGGGGCCGCCCTGGCCTCTGAAATCGTCGCTGAAGTCGGTCAACAGACCGATGTCAATGTATGCTTCTGTCCCGCCTTTACCGCATTGGAGACCGTCTCCAAAGAGCTGAGCGATTCCAATATCGCACTCGGTGCACAAAACATGCACTTCGAAGCATCCGGCGCCTACACCGGTGAAGTCTCCGCCGAGATGCTGCGTCACCTCTTCGTCAGTTACGTCATCCTCGGACACTCCGAACGCCGCGAGTACTTCGGTGAGACCGATGTCGTGGTCAATCAGAAGACCCGCGCTGCCCTCGCGGCCAACCTCAAGCCCATCGTATGCGTCGGCGAAAGCCTCGAGCAACGTGAAGCCGATGAAACTATCGCAGTGATCAAGACACAGGTGGAAGCCGGGCTGGCAGGCGTCACCGCAGAAGAATCCGAAGCCCTCGTCGTTGCCTATGAACCCATCTGGGCCATCGGTACGGGCAAGACAGCCACGCCCGAAATGGCCGAGGCCGTACATCTCGAGATTCGCAACTGCCTTGCCGGACTACTCGGCGAAGAAGCCGCCGGCAAGATCCGCATCCTTTACGGAGGTTCGATGAAACCGGAAAATGCCGATGCACTCCTCGCCCAGGAAAACATCGACGGTGGCCTCATTGGAGGTGCCTCCCTCAAGGCACAATCCTTTGCCAGCCTTGTACACAGCGCGGCCAAGCTCGCACAGTAGGCAGCGTAGATTCGGTTGCGCTTCGCGCTTCGTCTTCCTTGCGCATCGACATCCATGGCAGCAGCGCTCTAGTCTTTCCATACATTCATCATAGAATGTTCTCCGGAAGCTCGTACTCAATGGTGGGCAACCGATTTCCTTTAACCCGAACTATGCAAACGGACTTTTTGAGCAATCGGATTCTATTTGTAAGTGCCTTTATATCAGGCACATTTCTAATGCATCGCATTAGAAATGTGCTCACCAAGAGGGTGCTCAAAAATTTCTTAGGCGACCAAGGCACATGGCTGCCTGTCAGGTCAGCAGTCACGTATGTTTATACGCTCCCTCGGCCTTCAGTTGCCGAGCACTTTGCTCATCCTATTGAATAATCCGGGTTTAATCCGTCCTCACCGTGCTGCACATCGTCCTCTTCAATCCTGAAATCCCACAGAACACCGGTAACATCGGGCGGCTCTGTGCGATTACCGACACGCGCCTCCATCTCATTCATCCCCTCGGTTTCAACATTACCGACAAACAGATCCGGCGCAGCGGGATGGATTACTGGCACAGCCTCGACCTGCACCACCACGACGACTGGAAAGCATTTCAGGCCAGCCAGGAAAAACCGGAGAGACTGTGGCTCTTTACCACTCGGGCAGAGAAAGCCTACTGGGATGCCGAATATGCCGACGGCGACGGGCTCGTCTTTGGCAATGAAGGCCATGGCGCCCCTGATTGGCTCCATCAGGAAATCGGCGAAAATCGCATCACCATCCCGCAGGCCAATCCCGAACTCCGCTCCCTCAATCTGTCTACCGCTGCCGGCATCGCTACCTACGAAGCACTCCGGCAACTGCGCTAAGCCGAAAATCGCACCGCTTCGGCGAAACGATTTTTTGTTGTTTCCGGCGGAAGAGCTTATGCATTTTTCGGAACGCAGCCTCTGGGCCTTCGTTTTCGCAAAAGCTCCGGCCCACATCCGCGCCATCGCCCAATCCAGCCCGCGCCTTGCCCGTGACACTGCTAAACCGGTGAGATGTCCGGGCGATCAATCAGTCAGCCGCATCGTCCGAGTGCTGCAGATCCACCCGAATGCTCTCGGCGATCCGCTGACTACTCCCCCGGTTGCGCTCATGCCAGGCCCGGCCCGCCGCACCCATTGCAGAAAGCGCCTCCGGATCGTTCGCCAGTTTCAGCGATTGACCCGATAAATCCGCCGCATCTTTTACCGTGCAGGCCGCTCCGTTGCGCAGTAGTGCCGCGACCACCGCCTTGAAATTCTTCATTTCCGGCCCCATCAGCACCGGAATGCCCGTGCCCGCCGCCTCAATCGGAGTTTGTCCGCCCTGATTCGGCAGCAAGCTCTTGCCCACAAAAGCCAGGTCCGCCGCGTGCAGCAAGGTGGCGAGTTCCCCCGTCGTATCCGCCAGATGAATTCGCAGGCCATTTGCCGGAGTCTCTCCCGTCGAGCGTTGGTGCCAAGGCAGGTCTTGTCCCTCCAGTAGGCGTACGATCTCATGGGCCCGCTCAGCATGTCGCGGTACCAGTAGGAGGCGACAGTCGACTCCTGCTTCGATCAAGGCTCTTTGTGTTGTCAACAAGGCCGCTTCTTCTCCCGGCCAAGTCGAGGCCCCGACGAGAACAAAACAGTTGTCTCCGGTGTCCGTAGTAAATCCAAGCGCCTCTCGCAAAGCGGCTCGCTCTGCAGACTCCGGCTTCGGCCCGAGATCCACGTCCAGCTTGATACTGCCCGTCGCCACTGTCCGCTCCGGCGTCGCACCCAGTTCCAGAAGCCTCTGCTGATCCTGTTGGCTCGCCGCATAAATATGGACCAACTGACTGAGCAGCCATTGAGCCAATGGACGGCACTTCCCATAACGGGCAAAACTCTTGTCTGAAACCCGTGCATTCACCAGAAAAGCCGGCACACCCTTTTTTCGGGCGCGGTGCAAATGCTCCGGCCACAACTCGCTCTCCGTCAGAATGACCGCATCCGGCCGGATGCGCCCCCAGGCCAGAGCCGAAAAGAACCAGAAATCCAGCGGGAAAATACCGATCGCCAGAGCGATCTCCGGGTAACGTTTCCTCGCCTCGGCAAAGCCCGTGCTCGTTGTCGTCGTCAGGACGATTTCCATATCGTGGTTTTTTTGCAGCGCATTGATCAATGGACCGATCGCCAGCACTTCACCCACGCTCACCGCCTGCAACCAGATCCGTTGCTTGCCCGGAGCGGTCGCCGGCAAATGCGGAAAAAAGCCAAAGCGCTGGGAAAACCCCTTCCCGTAGCCCCCCCGCCGAAGCATACGCAGCCCGTAGTAGGGCAGGGCGAGCAGAAGCAGCGGAATAAAGAGGAAGCGGTAGAGGAAGATCACGACGGCAACAGATAAGACGCAGAGACTCTTCATTCCAAGGTTCTTTTGCGGCAGGGGCCATCCCTTTATGATTGACCTGCCAGTACTGCCTTCCTTTGTTCAACAGCTTCCGAGGAGAGGTGACAGAGTGGCCGATTGTGCATCCCTGGAAAGGATGTGTGGGGGTAACTCCACCGAGGGTTCGAATCCCTCCCTCTCCGCCATCAATTAAGGCACTTAGAAGACTATTGCCTTGGTTTATTCACAGATTCGTCACGGATTTTTATTGACGATGTTGCTCTGTTCGTCAGTTTCATTGTATGAAACAGATTGGTCAGTCAGTAACTCAAGAATACCCAAGCGGCAGTAGAATTAAGATAAGGAAGAGAATTAATCGTACTTGTGGTAAGTCGTATGGGATTAGTTGGCAGGTGGATATTTCAGAAAGAATCACGGGCAATGGTCGTAACCAACAATCATTCTCAACATTGAAGGAGGCGAAGGCGTTTTGTAGGAGTATGTGGGACACCTACCAACTTACCGGGAGGGGACTACTTGATACTAGCGAAACAGAAAGGGCAGATATCGCCCTGCTATTGCCTAGGGTGAGAAATTCTGGTTATTCTATCAGGGAATTAGTAGAATACGCCCTTCCAAGAATGCGGCCAAAGGGTGGGAGTAAGTTGTTTTCAGAATTAATTCACGAGAGGGTAGAAGCACTTGCCAAAGAATTAGAAGCTGGCGAAATCAAGCCTACGTACTTTGAGGACTGCAAAAAGCGGGGCAATTACCTGCTTCGCAGAATAGATGACAGTGAGTTGAATGACATCAACGCACAAGTGCTAAAGGACTTCTTCGAAGGTATCAAAGAACTCAGCTTCAGGAGTAAGCTTAATTACTGGCGGCAGCTTAACTCAATTCTCAGTCTAGCAGAGGAACGGGGACATTTGCACCAGAACCCACTTTCAAGCTTTAGCAAGCAAGACAAGAAGGACTGTGTCGGCAGAGATATTAAAAAGAATGACGACCTTTGCATCTTAAACATTAGCGAGACAAGAAACCTTTTGGAGGATGCCTTGAGGCATCCTGATTATAACTTATTGCCTCAGTTTGTTGTTCGTCTGTTCTGTGGCATACGAACGCTTGAAGCAGCACAATTAACTTGGGACGACATCAGGCTTGATGATGAAAAACCGCACGTCAAAGTTACTAGTCGCATTGCTAAAAATAGGTCACGAAGGAATAGCGACATTCCGCCTAATGCGGTCAAGTGGCTTAGTCTTTTTGATCGTTCCACTCCCTTCAGCTTATCAGCAGACAAGGGTATTGCAGCACAGAAGCATTACGATAACCTTTGGAAGGGATTCTGCATAGCAACAGGCCGCTGGCAGGTGAAGCAGGGCAGGACTGGAAGGAAGAGCTATCACTCAGTAATAAAGGGCAAGAATTTGTTAAGACACAGTTTCGCCAGTTATTACTATGAGCTTACTGGCGACTCAATGAAGACCGCTGAACAGATGGGACATCGTCAAGGCGACAGCGTCTTATTTGATACTTACTACTCCCTAACGAATAAAGGTGACGGGCAAAAATTCTTTAATATCACCCCAAAAGCATCGAAATCAAAAATCATTCAGATGCCTAGGACGGCATAAAGTGGATTGTTTACTAGATATAGCGTCCGTCCTGCTCGAATTTTCTATGTTGTGTTCCCGATTTGACAAGCAATTGTGTGAAGCTAGTGTTGGTCTATAGTAAGAGATAGCAATATCAACTACGCATTACGTTCAAAGCAACACCTGCTGAGAACACTTAAATCTGCAGCCGATAAGGTTGTTTAACTACAACAGAATACTGATCAAAAATAAAGGACGCACCAGATAAAATCCGATACATCCTTAAACCTGTGAGAGGGTTATTTATGTACAAATACAAGCATACCATAGGGATGCAAGTAAATTTACGTTTTTTATCAAAGTGTGTCTTGGGCGTTTGTCAGTCCTTAGACATATAATGTATATCGCTAATAAGGCACTTGGTGCCGACACCGCAACCCAAGAGGTTGCTTTCAATGGTACATCAGTACCATTTGTAATGACGAAGCCACAGGCAGCTAAATACCTGCAAGTAAGCGAGAGAACAATAGATAACCTCAGGTCCGCAAGAGTCCTTCCGTACTGTAGAGTTGGCGGTTCTGTTCGCTTCAGGCGTACTGATCTAGATAACTACCTACTCTCTACTAACTCACACAGAAAGGTATTAGCAGCTTGAAGTACGGAACCTTTCTCTACCCCAGACTCGAGAAGTCAGGTGATTGGGTTCTTCAAACGGACCGAAAGGAAATCATCGATCTGATGCAAG
>CENU01170990.1_pt1 | contig 11288 bp, 9 predicted proteins | sample 361331 | NCBI WGS metagenome assembly CENU01 (sample SAMEA2619766, study PRJEB7988) | marine metagenome | isolation source: saline water (ENVO:00002010), including
CCCCCCCCAGTAACAAATACTACTCCTTCTGACAGCCCTCCTCCATTGATCAACCCACCACCACCACCACCCGAAGAAATTCGTTTGGAAACAATATTCACTTGGGGTATAGTCGGTTTCGCATCTTTGCTCACGGCCTTATCGTTGTACATGCTCAGAGGGCGTAGGATGGCCAAAGCTGGGGTTCCACCCCCCGTACCGGCCAAGACGACTGGTCCCACTCTCCCGAATCAGGCACGCCAGATCGGTCGGCAGACGCCAGAGGCAATGTCCGTGATGAACTCCAAAGCACTACCCGCGAAAAAACCAGTCGACATCGAAATGGCTCCGAAGCCGAAACCAGCTGAGAAACCGTTCCAGCCGAATATGAACGACCCGAAGTTGGGCAAACCCACCCCTGAAGCGCAGGCCGCCAGAAAGGTGCAAAAACCTTCGAAGCCCACAGATGCGATGGAGGACCCGTTCCCTCGTTTGGTCACTCGTATAAACAGACAATAGAGCTTAGTCAGTTTGGTCTACAGCGAAGTGAGTCAAGTTTGGTCATGTCAGCGTCCATGGATGTCGATGCTCCGGTTGTGCCACCCCCTTCGAAGAAAGCTCGCATCGAAACGGAACAAGATGTGGAAGAAAAGACACAGCGTGAATGGCTTCTCCAGTGTCCGGAGACATACATCGGCGCAGTGGAACTGTCTACGTGGTGGGTACCAGTGTTCGATCCGAGTGGATCTACGGTAACGTGGAAACAAGTGACCCTTTCTCCCGGTCTCGTTCATCTTTTTTTGGAGCTCATCGTGAATGCTTTGGACAACGGTTTCCGTGACGATTCACAGACCTACATTCACATGGAATTTAAAGATGGAACGTTTACAGTCTCCAATGACGGTTCGGCTCCTCCGGTGACACGCCTTCCCGGAAGCCAGCGATACAAAATTGCGGGGTGCTTCGGAGGATTTCAAGTGGGCTCCAACTTTGACAACACCAAAAAGCGGTACACAGGAGGCAAGAATGGTATCGGGGCAGCTGCGGCCAACACGTTCGGAACTCGAATGAAAGTCACGGTGGTAAACGCCATTGCTCGTACAAAGTACGTTCAGGAGTGGAATCGGAACATGAGCGTGGAACACAATCCCAAGATCACCACGATCGACAAGAAGAAGAACGAGACGAAAGTGGAATGGTCTCCAGATTATGCTCGATTCCCCTTTTCTAAAGAAGAAACCAACAAGAACGATCTCGACGACACGGTTTCTTTTCTGGCCTTTTGCGCGTCTCTGTGCGCACCTCCAAGTGTCAAAGTGAAATACAATGGAACAGTCATCAAAGCACAAACCCCCGAACAGTTTTGCAAACTTCTCGGTGGTACGGCCCCATTTGCCAAAGACACCGTGACAACCGAAGACGGGGTCGTGTTTCAAGTGTGTGTCGGCACACGGAACGAAACCCTCCCTCACTTTGGCGAGGAAGTATCTGGGGTTACCCTTGGGTTTGTCAACTCCACTCCCTGCTGTGACGGCTCTCATGCAGATTACTTGATCGGAAAGATCAAGGATATCGTGGAGGAAAAAGCGAAGACAAAAAAAGGAAAGGGAGACATTCAAGTGGTGGCAAAACCGGCATTTCTCCGGAAGAATACGATCACAATTCTAAAGATATTGGTAGACAAACCTCGCTACCGCTCCCAGGGTAAAAGTGCTTTGGATACAAAGGTTGGAGAGTGGGGGTGGACATGGAAGCCCAGCCAGGAGTTCATTGGTGCAATTGAACGTTCTCCACTCATACAGCGTGTCATCGACGCAGCTCGGCAAAAGAGCGACAGCGATGCGTCGAAAGCGACAAAGCTCACGGGGAAGAAGCACCCCACGTTTGGCAAGTACGACAGCGCGGGTGAACTCTACAAACCTCAAACGACGCTGCTCGTCACGGAAGGCGACAGTGCAAAAAACTTTGCGGTGTCGGGCGTTTCTGTCGTTGGTCGTCGGCACTGGGGGATCTATCCGATTCGTGGCAAGTTTCTCAATGTACGTGGAGTGACTCCTTCGAAGATTGCCGAAAACAAGGAGGCAAAGGAGCTGCTCCAGATCCTCGGACTGTCACCCAATCCCAAAGACAATGTGGGTGCGGCGATCTCCAAGTTGCCGTATGGCCGTCTCATGGTATTGGCAGATCAGGACGTGGATGGCAGCCACATCGCATCTCTTCTGTACAATCTCGTGGAAGTGTGTGCTCCCGAACTGCTCCGCGCAAATCCAGGTTTCGTGTGTCGATTCGCAACTGCTCTGATTCGAGTCAAAATACCGGGGCAACCCAACGACGCGCTGTTCTATTCCGAGGCTGAGTACGAGACATGGCGAGGTTCTCGAACAGAGGCGGGGCTTTCCACAGGAAAAGCGACGTATTACAAGGGACTGGGAACATCCAATGCATCTCTTGCAAAGGAATATTTCCGTAACATTCGCACGAACACCATCGTCCTCAAGTATAGCGGCGAGAAATGTGCGGAATCCCTTGATCTCTTCTTCAACAAGGCTCGTGCGGATGATCGAAAGAGTTTCCTGACGGAACACGGGTCTGGTGACGGTCACGTGGATTACTCGCAACCCCAGATTACCATGGAGGAGTTCGTTCATCAAGAACTCCTGCCTGCATATGCATGGGCAGCCATAGAACGAGGAATTCCTTCACTGGATGGTCTGAACAATGCCCGCCGAAAGATTTTATGGGCTGCACGTGCACTTGGAATGACCAAGGATCCGATCAGCGTCGCAAACGCTGCTGGAAAGATCAGCTCGAAGTCGAACTATCATCATCGAGGCACGGCAATGGAGAATGCAATCATAGGAATGGCGGCGGATTACGTGGGAGCCGGGAATGTCAACCTGTTTGTTCCTTTGGGACAGTTTGGGACGCGTCACAGCCACGAAGCGGCTTCCGCGGCATATCCCCAGACTCATTTAAACTGTCCTTTGCATTCGCTCATCTACCCGGTCGCAGACGATGCAGTGCTGCAATACGTGAATGACGAGGGTCACATGGTACAGCCTACTATTTTTGTTCCCATCATATCCATGGCTTTGTGTTTCGGCGGCAAGGGAATCGCAGTTGGTTGGTCTACGGACTGCCCTTGTTACAATCCCATTGACGTTATCGATGCCACAGAATGTCTCATCGATGGCACCGAGGATATGCCACCGATCCACCCCTTTTATCGTGGATTCGAAGGTGACGTGATCCCACAAGAAGATGGGACATACATCGTTCGTGGAAAGTGCCATTACGTAGGCAACGACCTGCATGTGACAGAGGTTCCTCCGTTCAAGGAGACCGACGCCTACAAAGAAGACTGGCTGAAACACGATGACTTTGCTCCAGGAGGGATCAAAGCTATGGACGGACACACCGATGAAAAGGTTCATTTGGTGTTGAAGGGTTGCAAGATCATGGTGGATCCAATTTCGGGACTCGGCCTCGAAAAACGCATTACGTTCAACAATGTCTATTTACTGGATGGAGACAATCGTGTCAAAAAGTACACAAACCCACACGAGGTGATTCGCGACCATGCAAAGATGCGCATCGAGCTTTATGCCAAGCGACTCGAGCATCAGCGAAAGGAGTGTGAACGAGAATGTCAGGTCATGACGTGCAAGGCTGCATTCATTCTCAAGATCATCGACGGATCGTTTGTCATGAAAGACCACGAGGACGACGATGCTGCATCTGTTGCACTTTCGAAAATGGCAGGGATGGAGGACGTATCCATTCATCCAACTCTTCTGAAGATGCCGGGGAACAGCCAGACAAAAAAGAAGGTCGATGAGCTCGTGGCCAACGCTGACAAGAAACGCGAAGAGCTGGCGGAACTCTTACGCATGACTCCCGAGAAGGTATGGAAGCAAGAACTTCATAATCTCAAAGAGGAGCTCATGAAAGATTCGCGGCTTCGATCAAAGAAGTGAAATACAAGAGTATGTTTTTTGTAGTTCGTATTTTCCCGTACTTAAGAGCTCGTCAAATTTGACAAGCATATTTTCATGACCTCGCCATCACAGAACACAGATAACACTGAGTTAAAACTTCCTAAGCTCAAAATAGATGTTGTACTCAAAATGGATCCAAAAGATACGGCACTGAGTACGCTGAAACCAGACCCAAATGACAGCAGGCTCATAGCACTTAAGGTGGATAAAACGGACAATGCACTCAGTATAGACCACTTGGACGCATACGAAAGCCCAGTTTTAATGAAAATACTTTTTTTATGAACCACATCTTCAGTCGACGGAAGTGGAACCCGTGTTTGCTGTGTTGGAACATGCGAAGAAACGATACCCAGAGATGAAGACCTTGGCATTTGTGATCACTTAAAGAAAAAAATTATACGTTTGTTTCTCAGTATTCAGCCGCACGTGGTCACACAGTGAGTTTGCACCCACGAATTGTTCACACACGCACCGCCAATCTTTTCTGCTTGACAACTGGCAAAGTCGGACCAAGGCTTGTCCACGCAAGTACCTGTCTTCTCGCTCTTGAACTGTGACGCGTTACAGGTTACCCCAGTCATAGACTCAGCCGGCGCAGTGGAAGTGCTGTTCAAAACATCGGTGATAAATGCACGGAATATTTCGCAGTTCGCTCCCATACGACCTTCTGGACATTTGCACGAGCGATCGGATATGTTGATCCCATCTCTTTTCACAGGCCCGGATGGGATCTGTCCGGTTCCGCATGTGGTCAATGGCTTACATGTCATGGTTTTCACATCGAGCCATGAATTTGTATTGATGTTACCACAATTCGGTTTGGAGGTGCATGTGTTATCGGTCGTCTGGTTTCCCTTTGTGGTGGTTTCCCACGGTTTGCACACCTTTCTGGCTACACATGCGTTTCCATCGTAAAAGTTGGACTCAAAGTCGTTGCAACCTGCCTTGAGTGTGCATGTATTGTCAGTCGTCTCGTTTCCTTGGACCTTTGTTTCCCATGCCTTGCACACCTTCCTGGACACGCAGGCGCTTTCATTGTAAAAGTTGGTCTCTAAGTTGTCACAGCCAGCCTTCGGATTACATTTATCATCGCTCGTCTCGTTTCCTTTGACCCTTGTTTCCCATACCTTGCACGTCTTTCGAGCGACGCATGCTTCTCCATTGTAAAAATTTGTTTCGAGATCATCACAACCCTCCTTGAGTTTGCACTTGTTATCTGTAAACTCATCACCCTGTCTCTTCATTTCCCAGGCCTTACATTTCTTTCTGGGCACGCATTTGCTTCCGTTGTAAAAGTGTTTCTGAAAGTCGTCACATCCTTCTTTTAGCGTACATGTGTCGTCAGTTGTCGCACTTCCTTTGGTTGTCTTCTCCCACAATTTGCATTTAGTACGTTCTTTACACTCCATATCAGCATTTTTGAAATGTGTTGACGAACAGCCCGTACACTGCTTTTGACACGCATTTTTAAATTCTTTATCTTCACACCATCCATGATTTTTCCCGAAATGGCAGTAATTGTTCTCGTTGTCGTCGCTGCCATTGTGCTTGGGAAACGTTGCCCTCGTCAAACTTCCCTGTGTCATGCGCGTGGCCTTGCATGAGTTGTTCTTTACCATACACGGAATCAGCTCATTCACAGTTTTATCCCTTACGACGTCAGGGGTTGATCCTCTTGGTGGCGGTTTACAAGGTCCGTCTCTTGAAGGTCGAGACTCACAATCAAACCACATGCATGTCTTACTTTCTCCTTTTTCTGGCCAGCAGAGATTCAGTTCGGGCATCCTTTTTCAATCTCAAATAAAATATAAACTAAATAACATGTTGTAATTAATGGTCATCCTCTTCTGGTTAGTGGTAGACGCACCTTGGATGACGGTTTTCTCCACATTCGAGTGCCTCGGGTGATATATTGCATGGAACGGTCGTTCCCGGAATTCACATCACTGAAACTATCCGCATCATTTCTCACTTGTTGTGTGACGGGAGTTCTTGCCGAACGACGAACCCTTCTGCGCTCTGCGTCTGTTCGTGCAGTGACTGACTGATCTGGGTGATACGGACTTCCTTTGAACCCTCTGGATCGATTGTCTCTAGGCACACATGTATTGGACACGTACATACATGGGCCGGTACATTCGTCTCTTTCCAAGCATCCACAGTCGCGAGATGCTCTGCTTCGGGCACCGGCTCTCGGAAGTGGGACTGCAAACCTCAGCCCCGCATTGAATAAACGCTGTCGTTTCGCATACTCTAGAAGAGCGATTACCGACAAAAAACCGTGCTCGTTTATATCTCCTGCGTGATACGTTCGCTCCGTAGGCGATGCCCGCGTTCTGGAGACACATTGATTTGAACGCGCATTCTGAAGTGCTCGGTGCAAGATGTCCATCACCCGACCCGTACCGAGTCCACGAAAACCTCTGACAAACTCTTCGATGCTCAAAGGCTGTGCTCTCACACCCACTAAAGCCCGGCGCAGACGTCCTTCGATATATGGTCCCACAGCAGGGAGTATCGTGAGGGGTGTGTTTCCATCCCAATCACCATTCGAAAACGAAGACCTCACCACATTCGAGAAATTAGGGGGCATTTGATAGATTGAGACAACTTTTTTCTCAACGTATATTATTCAAGTTGATAGTCAGTTTTTTGTCAACCGTAATAAAATGAGTTTGCTGGAATCCCCACGTCAGTGGGGAGCGCTCGGTCTGTCATTAGTAACCTCTTCAGTCATATTCGCCAGAAGGGTTCTGGTTCTCAAAAAGTTTACGTGGCCTCTAAAAGTGTACCATTATGCCACGTATGTAATCTCTATCACGTCAGGTGTCGTATTTTGGGCAACTCTCAATGCGCTTCGTCATACCATCGCAATACAACTCGTTCTGGGTGTAACTTCGACTGTATTAGCATGGGTTGTATTCGTCCTTTTAGTCAATGAGTCTCTACAGTATCCAAGTCGCCAACAGTGGGTCTCTCTTGCCTTTCATATCATAACGGAAGCCACACTATTGTTTCAAGTCAGACTAGTGTTGACCGATGGCGACGAGAAAGACTTGCTTACTAATGAAACACAAACCACGTAGTTATTGCAACAGAGAAAATCAACAACGCGGAAATAGAGATACCGCACACGACTCTTTCCATCTTTGTAACTGTTCTTTTTACCAACGGTGAAACGGGGTTTGTAAAAATTACATTCTTTTGAGTAGTTTTGTGACCTCCTATAACTCCAAGACCATTTGTTTGAGGCATGTTTTTTTGATTGAGTCCAAAAAAAATCCACACGTGTTTATTTTCAGATGATTTTGGCATCAACGTATCAAACGCGCTATATTTACGACGAGCGATAATGTTTGAGTGACCGCACAATATATAGCCACAAATAGCATAAAGTTCATCTCGTTTGACGTCTGATGGCGGGCGGTAACAACACTCTTTTGCTTCTTATGCTTAAGTGCTCTCTCTATCTGACCTTTGCAGTTGAACGAGCCATATAGATAACATGTACACGGTAACTCAGCCCATTGTCCCGCTCTTACATCGAGTCTCGGAATGCATGCACTGTATCGGGGTCTGCTATGCATACATTCGTCGTTGACTACGAGTACTTCGTACGGTGTTGTTACCCATTGATTCATTCCGTCTGGAAGATGAGCATGAGTATGAAGAACATGAAAGCTTGTTATATTGCGGGCACGCAATTCGGGAGCCCACGTGAAGTCGTTCCGTTCAAGATTGAGGCTTTTTATGCTTTTGATACTTTCCACTGTGAGAGTCGTTCCAGTGTTAATAAACGTACCGGACCCCTTCCCCTTCCAAAACCAGCAACCGTAGTTCTTGGGTTCCCCGGTCCAAGATCCGACACGCACGACTTCCATCCATGTGTTCGGTTGTGCGATATAACGCATTGTGTGTTGAACTGCCACAAACACAGATAAAGGGTTTGAATTCATCATGAAGTTGAGACGCGTACTCGTTGTGGAAGTCGAACGTATCACAGTGGGTCGTCCGTCTACAGTGCGTTTCAGATCAGAGAACCAAGCCGAACACTCCTTCGGATGACATTGGTGTGTTCGAACGCTCTCGTTCCCTTTTTTGCTCTTGTATGCAAACTGCCTCCAACCTCTGCATGATGTTATATCTGTAGGAAGAAGAGCCGGATAAAATACCTCAAATTCTTTCACGTCGTATGGAACTTTTGGTATGGATCCATATACTACATTCATGTAAGAGTTCCAAGGAGATGCATTCGACCGCACAATCGGTAAATAACTTAAAAAGTCGATGATGTCGTCGTCTGTGCAAAGCTTCACACATGTACAAGCCATATTTTCAGTCGCGATTGGTTTAAATCATCTGTCGCCGAACTTGATCCTTAGCGACCCCCTGAAAAACACATGTTTACCTATGTTACAGTTTGAAATAGTAACATAACTTCGAAGAACATCTGGTTTTGAATGTATTACAAAGTCTACATGATCTACAGGTGTTGTTCGGAACATTCTCAACAATCTATGGTTCGACTCTATAGGACCGCTGTTGTACATGACAGCTTGTGCGCCTCCACAACGTGTTCCATTTCCGCTCGTTGCCCAACATGTATTCAATTTAGTCCCGGCGGTTCTGCAGTAATGACTAAACCTCAAAACATCAAACGAAATCGGGGCACTCAGGATCGCGTTTTGGAACCTGTTGTACCATCCTCTAGGTAAAACGACGTCGTCTTCGACAAGAAGCACTCCGAATCCCGTTGGAATGTTCATCACATGTTCCAAAAATCTGGCATTAGATATGTATATAGATTGCGTCCCAAAGCTTCTTCTCTTTCCTTGGTTGTAAGTCATGTCTTTTGGAAACTCAGAAAACTTTCGCATCTGTTCTCCTTTGAATATGGATACCGATAAGTTGACTAGTTTTATTTCATTTACTAGTTCTTGTGATCTTACGGTTTCATACGGAGACAGAATATAGACCACCGGCCATAAATTGATCATTTTTAAAGAACATGCAAAAATAAGATATCATATAAAACGAATTCATTCGATGCGCGTGTGATTTTTTCCGGAGAAGTAGAAAATGTCTCGAGATCTCCCAAGGAGACCAACCCCGCGGCCACCAAGGCGACGAAAAGGAAGTCCTAAAAGCCCGAAGAGTCCGAAACTGAAGAGTCCGAAAAGTCGTCGCAAGAGTCCGTACACTTCAAAGCATTTTGCATACGACAGGCACGGAAATCGTTTTCAGATATACGTAGACTCAACCTTCAGAACACCCAAAAAGTAAGGATGTGTACGGTCATTCACTTGGTAAAAAAAATGTAGCTTTCGTCAAAACAATGTACATGTAGTGGCTTTACTGGCACTCGCATGCAATATTTACGCATGGGTCAAGAAGCACGTTCCGAACTTCCCGGGTGGCGAGATGATACTCTTTTGTCATCTTCTGTGCTCCATCGTGACGGACAAAGGTGCCCGCGAATGCATCGTCGACGTTCAGCTCTTTCGAGACCTCTCGGAACGCTGTACCGACGACCACGACACAATGTCGGCAGTATTGGATGTCTTTATATTTTAAATGATGACTACTAAAAAACAATGAGAGTGAGATACATAGGATCCAAACGAGGTGCTACTTCCACACTGGCTAAAACGTGTACCAAGGATGTTATAATGCAAACCGATTTAGTTGACGACGACATCGTTGCCATACTCACAAACGGAAAGCATACGAGTTGTTATGAGTTGGAAGGGCTCGCAAATTGGTTTCTGGAAGGGACCATGTCTAAAAACACACTTCCATTTCTTCCCGAAACTAGGGCGAGCGTTCCTGCACACATCTACAAACAAATCGTAGACGCTGCACGATCCCGCATTGACGGGTTCGAGGGGAGGATGCTGAACGACATCCAGGATTTTCCGACTACTCGAAGAGAGTTTGTGCTCAGCGGAATACGAAGTGCAGTCAGCCCCAGAAGGACGAGGAGAAATGCGGGGGTTTCAATTGCAGATGCGAGAAGAGCAGCTGCTCGCCGTTCCTCTCGATCTCCCGCGAGAGAGAGGTCACGTTCTCCCAATGGTGGACTTCCAGACATTCCCCTGCCAAACATGACAGACGATGAACTGTTTGCCATGTTACCATCTGTACAAGACATGGAGGCAGATATGGCAGGCGATCGAATTTCAGCGGAAGAGCTCATGGAGCTGATTAGGATGCGTCGGCGAAGAAGGAGTTCTCGGAGACGGAGACGAAACCGACAGAGTCGTAGAAGACGTTAAAAATCAGTTGTATACTATCAAAGAAAGAATGAATGATGACGAAGATTGGGATGTCATGGATGCTCGTGAAGACTCGAGCGATGAGGGCGGTGAAGAGTACGACATTACGGGCGACGCGTCGAAAGATTTGCCACATCTTGGGGTTGCCGTTGTGAAATCGCTCGACAATGTCTCGAGACGCTACTGGAATGGCCGACTTTTCAAGGCCATGGACAGGTCGCCAACGCGCACTACTCCCTTGAATCGCACATTCATCACGGATGTATTGACGAAACTAAATGCTTTGTAAACCAAGAAGGTTCATGGCGATTCTCAACAGCACTTGGTCACGTTCAAGTACAGTTCCAGATTTCATATCTTAAAGTCTGTGCCAAATAAAAAAGTTGAGAGTTGTAAAACCATGATAAGAGAGTGTTCCAAGATATCATTATTTGGAGGAGCGGGATCAAACACTCTCACGACTCCTCAAGAATCATGCGGAGAGCTGGTAAACATACGGAACAGGTGCAGCTGGTTCATGGCGACAAAATACACATCTTCACACGACCCCGCTCTCGCGAACACGGATGTCCCGTGCTATATGCGTGACGGTAATGTAGGAATCTGCTCCAAAGCTGGATCCGTTCCGAAATGTCAGACCACGACAAAGGATTTGCGTTCTAAAGATGATGTGCAAGATGATTACCGCACTTCGAAACTTATTACGGAGATCATAGGCGACACCGTGACGAATGATGCACTTGTGTGTTTCGGAAACGTTTGCTTTCACAACGAAGAGGATGCAACCGACTACAAGACAACCTGCACCGATCCGGTAAAGTGTGTCAAAACAGTGGGTGTTGACGACAAGATTTGCGTCAAGGTGAACGACAAGACTACCATCTGCGGTACCACTCTCGTCGGGGTATTGAAAAGTGTGACAGAATTTATCTCGACAACCATGGATACCGACCTGGCGAACATGGCCGAGAAGCATGCCGTCGACCTGACCAACATGGCCGAGAAGCATGCCGTCGACCTGGGTACAGTGAAA
>CENU01012657.1_pt1 | contig 11269 bp, 11 predicted proteins | sample 361331 | NCBI WGS metagenome assembly CENU01 (sample SAMEA2619766, study PRJEB7988) | marine metagenome | isolation source: saline water (ENVO:00002010), including
ACTCTTATTTCTCCTGCTCACCGCCCTACTCATCTCCGCCTACGCGCTCCGCATCCACCATCAGCGGCACCGCCTTCCCGAACAAATCGTCCTGCAGCCGGACACGCCCATACACTTTGCCCCCCTCGAATCCTCCACCATCGCCTTCTCCCTTCCTGCCGGAACCATTCTCCAGCCCACTCAAACACACCAAAAGGCTTGGCTTCAAATCCGAATCAACGATCAGGTCGGCTGGGTACAACGCAATAAATTATCCTCAATTTAGTCTTGTAAACACCGTACCCCTGCACGAACGTGACGGCATGAAACGACAGCCGAGAAAGCTAGCTCGTAGAAGCAATGTCATGTTGTGGTGGATATCCATCCTAGCCATAGCCATCTCTTCCTCTACCTACATTATGATGGGTCGGCAGGCCGAAATTGACATTGCAGCACAACAAACACGTCTCGTCTTTCTGCTCGTCGCCATCATCATCGTTGGGCTCTGTGTCATCTTCGGGATATCCCGAGACCGCTCCTCTAAAAACTAACCCATCAGGAGCTCCCTCTTGAAAGCAGATCTCGAATGGACCGACAAACCTGAACCCGGCATCAAACGGAAAATCCGCATCACCTTCGTGAAAACCCGAGACATCAAGTGGCAGTTCAAACGCTCCGACCAAGAACAATGGGACTATGACCGCCGCCCCACCCCCGACGAGTGGGAACAGCTCGAACATAAAGTGGAGGCACTCTACACGCGCCGCCGTATCAAATACGAACACCTCGAACTCGTTCGCAAACAACGCCAACTCGAAACCCGCTAATGGAATTTACCCTCAAAACCGACCGCATCGAACTTTGCCGACTCCTCAAAGCCGCCAACCTTGTTCTCTCCGGTGCCGAAGGCAAAGAGGTCGTTGCCGCCGGCCTCGTCCACGTCGACGGTCAACTAGAAACACGGAAGCGTTGTCAGATAAAAGCCGGGCAATGTATTCAATTCAACGGCGAAGAGATCCACGTACGGCCCTCCGCTTAATCCAAATGACTCAATCGCCCCTTGCCAATCGAATAGACCTCAAAGCCCATCGCATGCAACGCCGCATGATCCAACATATTACGACCATCAAACAGAAAAGCCGGCTTCTCCATCGCCGCATAGATACGCTCAAAATCTAACGTCTTATACGCCTCCCAATCCGTCAGCACCGCCACCGCATGGGCACCAGCAACCGCTGCATACGGATCCGCCTCAAACACCACCGACTCCACGCCTTCCAAATCCTGCTTCGCATTTCCCAGCGCCTTCGGATCCGAAACCACCACCTCGGCCCGCTCCAACGCCAGCTCCCGACACACCTTAATCGCCGGACTCTCCCGCGTATCACCCGTATCCGCCTTAAACGCAAACCCCAGCACCGCAATCCGCTTACCCGCAATCGTATTGAACATACTATGCAAGATCGTCTTCACAAACCGCGTCTGCTGGAACTCATTCATCTCCACCACCTGCTGCCAATAGGCCGCCGCCTCATCCAAGCCATAGGTCTCACACAAATAGACCAAATTCAAAATATCCTTTTTAAAGCACGACCCCCCAAACCCAACACTCGCCTTCAAAAACTTTGGCCCAATTCGGCTATCCGTTCCAATGGCATTAGCCACCTCCGCCACATCCGCCTCCGTCGCCTCACACAACTGCGAAATGGCATTAATCGAACTCACCCGCTGCGCCAGAAACGCATTCGCCGTCAGCTTCGAAAGCTCCGACGACCACACATTACTTGTCAAAATCCGCTCCCGCGGAATCCAATGCGCATACACATCCACCAACGTCTGCAACGCCCGCTGCCCCGCCTCCGTCTCATGCCCACCAATCAACACCCGATCCGGATTCTCCAAATCCGCTATCGCCGTTCCCTCCGCTAAAAACTCCGGGTTCGACAACACCTCAAAATGAACCGGATTATCCCCCGCATGCAACACCCGCTCCATCGCATCCGCCGTTCGCACCGGCAACGTGCTCTTCTCCACAATAATCTTATCCGACGTCGAAACCTCCTTGATCCGCCGCGCACACAACTCCCAATATTGCAAATCCGACGCCCGCCCCGCGCCCTCGCCAAACGTCTTCGTCGGCGTATTCACACTCACAAAAACCACATCCGCCGCCCGAATCGCATCATCCACCTCCGTCGAGAAAAATAGATTTCGTCCGCGCGCCTCCCGCACCACCTCCAACAAACCAGGCTCATAAATCGGCAACTCATCCGTCTGCCATGCCGCAATCCGCTCCGCATTAATGTCCACCACCGTCACCTCAACCTCAGGACACTGCTTCGCAATCATCGCCATCGTCGGCCCCCCCACATAGCCCGCGCCAATACAACAAATCTTCATCGCCTTACTCCTTATTAAAAGTCACTAACCTGCCGGATCAGCCTCGCAACTGCAATCCGAACTTACTGCAATCCGAACCGCCCGCTATCCTCTCAAATACGGCAGTAACAAACGAAACCGCGCATCCCCTGCATCGCCCAACAACTCCAGCAAAATACTCTCCACCGGCAACACCACCGCCCCCCGCGCCCGCAACATCGCCAACGCCCACTCCCCCCGCTCGACCACCCGCGAAGCCGTCGCATCCGCCGCCACCACCACATCCATACCCGCCGCAAGCAAATCCATTGCCGTTTGATACACACAAATATGCCGCTCTATGCCCGCCAAAATCACCCGCGTCGCCCCGCTTGCATCCACCCACTCCCGAAAAGCAGGTGCTCCCCAGCAACTAAACGTAGACTTCTCAAAACAGGGCACTTCCCCCACCGCCGATCGCACCCCCTCAACCGTACTGCCCAGCTTCTCCGGTAACTGCTCCGTCAGCACCACCGGAATCGATAATAGTTCCAACCCCCTCCCCAACACCTCCAACTGCCGCTCCAACTCCGTCCGCTCCGGCATCACCGCCTGCAACCGCTCCTGCACATCAATCACCACTCCCACCACGTCAGCCATTCTGCTCATCCTCCTCCACCCGCACATCCACCACCTGCCGCGTCAATCCCAGTTTATTTAACTTCCGGTGCAACGTCCGCCGACTCATTCCCAACTGCTCCGCCGCCAGCGTCCGATTCCCGCCCGTACGCTCCAGCGCCTGCAAGATCATCTCCTGCTCCATCTGCTCCACGGTCATGCCCTCCCCCGGTTTCAGCGCCCCCCCCGGCTCCCCACCCTGCTGTCTCACCTGCGGTGGCAAATCCATCACATCCAGCCACTCCCCGCGTGCCAGCACCACCATCCGCTCCACTAAATTACGCAACTCACGAATGTTACCCGGCCACCCATACCCTGCCAGCAACGCATACGCCTCCGGCGTGAAACCCCGAATACTCTTCCCATTCTCCTCGCAGAATTGCGCCAAATAATGGTTGAGCAACAACAACACATCATCCCCCCGCTCCCGTAAGGGCGGCAGTGTGATCACCACCACATATAACCGGTAAAATAGATCCTCCCGAAAATCCCCCTGAATCACCATCTCCTGCAAATCCCGGTTCGTCGCCGCAATCAATCGCGTATCCACATCCACGCCCAGATCACTGCCCACCCGCTCAATCTGCCGCTCCTCCAACGCCCGCAAAATCTTCACCTGAACCGACGCATTAATCTCACTAATCTCATCCAAGAACAGCGAACCGCCCGTCGCCTTCTCAAACCGCCCAATCCGCCGCTCCATCGCCCCCGTAAACGCCCCCTTCTCATGACCGAACAACTCGCTCTCCAGCAAGTTCTCCGCCAACGCCGCACAATGAACCGGTACAAACGGTCCCTCTTTCCGACTACTCAACTGGTGAATCGCCTTCGCCACCAACTCCTTACCCGTGCCGCTCTCCCCCTGAATCAACACCGTCGCACGTGACTGAGCCACCTGCCGAATCGTCTCAAAAACCTCCTGCATCGGCGCCGACTGCCCAATCATATTCTCCATGCCAAACCGCACATCCAACTGTGCCCGCAACGACGCATTCTCCCGCTCCAAATCCCGCGCCTTCAGCAACCCCCGAACCCCCACCTCCAGTTTCTCCAACTGCAGCGGCTTCGTCATAAAATCCCGCGCACCACGCTGCATCGCCTCCACCGCCAGCTCCACATCTCCATACGCCGTCATCACCACCACCACCAGCTCCGGCTGCTGCTCATGCGCCCGCTCCATCAGCGTCAATCCATCCATGCCCGGCATCCGAACATCGCACAACATCAAATCCACCTCATGCGAATCCAGCAATGCCAGCGCCGTTGCCCCGCTCTCCGCCGCAACCACGTGGTAATCACGCTTAAACAACCGCACCAAGCCCTCCCGCGCACTCCGCTCATCATCTACCACCAACAACGTCTGCTTACGCATCCTGCTCCTCCATCCGCGGTGCATTCAACTGCGTCATGCGCGCATCCTCGCGCGGAAAACGCAACGTCAACCGCGTCCCCCGCCCCGGCTCCGAATTAATCGCAATCTCGCCGCCATGATCCCGCATAATCCGCTGTACAATCATCATCCCCAACCCCGTACCCTCCTGCTTCGTCGTATGATACGGCTCATAAATCGCCCCCAGTTTCTCCGAATCCATTCCGCACCCATTATCCTCCACCGCCAGCCACACAAACCGATCCTCAACCCCCGTTTCCAACGCCAAGATGCCCCCATCCTCCATCGCCTGCAACGCATTCTTCGTCACATTATAAAACACCTGTTTCACCTGACCCGCATCCACCAGCACAGGCGGCACCTCCCCCGCATACGCCCGCTCCACTAATATATTACGCCCCTCCAACTCCATCGCCAACGCCTCCAACGTCTCCTCCATCAACCCCTTCAACCGGTGCGGCTTCCGATTCGGCAGCGACGGACGCAACGCCTTCAAAAACTGCCGAATAATCTCATCCAGCCGCGCAACCTCCCGCCCCGAAACCTCCACCAGCTCCCGCAACTCCTCCCGCGCCTGCTCATCCTTCAACCGACCAATCTCACGATTCAACAACTGCAGATGAATATGAATCGAATTCAACGGATTCCCGATCTCATGCGCCACACCCGCCGCCAAAAGACTCAACGCATGCACGCGCTCCGACTCCACCGACTCCGCCGTACTCTCCCGCTCCCGCGTCACATCCCGCAGAATCACCACCGCCCCATCCTCGCTCTCCTCCACCGCCGAAAGGGGCACCACATAAAACTCCAAGAAACGACGCTGCGGATAGGTCACCTCAATCTCCCGCCGCACCAACGTGCTCCACTCCCCCTCATCCAAGTCCAACACCCGATCCCATTGAATATCCTTCAGATACCGCGCAATCGGCACGCCCATCGCATCCCGCTCCGAAAATCCCAGAAACTGCTCCGACGCCCGATTCGCAAAACTAATCCGCGCCTCCGCATCCAGCACAATAATCCCCTCCGCCAGCGCCTGAAAGATCGTCTCCATCAGCCCCTTCTCACGCGCTAAGCGCAAAAAATAGCTCTGCAGACTCCCCTTATCCAAATGGTCCAGCCGACTCACTAACCGATCAAAGAAACCTGTCTTCATGGGTTTGAATGTGCCACAACGTCACACTTAATGCAACCGAAACATCCAACCACTTAAATGCGCCATTTCGACTCGATCAACCCGCTTTAAGCCCACTACGCCAAAACCGACGCGGCAACAACCCCAGCAAACAGATCGCCAACTGCGACAGACAAAAAACCATCAACCAAAAGCTCGCCGAATCCGTAAACCCATACGAATGGAGACCAATACTCAACTGATTCACCCCAAACCAAGACCACGCCGTCACGATATTTCCAAACACCGCCATCACAGCAAACCCGCGCGTCGCAACCATCCGCCCCCACCGAGCATGCAACATAATCGCGCACCACGTCACAATCAGCAACGCCCCATTCTCTTTCGGGTCCCATCCCCAGAAACGCCCCCACGAATCATCCGCCCACAAGCCCCCCAGCACCGTACCCACAAAACTCAACAACAGCGCAAACGCCGCCGTTCCATATAAAATCCGATCCATCTCCTTCTGCGTCGGCTCATCCAGTCGCCGCGACAACAGTCCCGCCAAAATATAGAAGATGCCCGCCACCCCCGCCACAAACGTCGCCATATAGCCCAACGTAATCGTCGTCACATGCGTCGCCAACCAAAACCGCGTATCCAACACCGCCCGCATCTGCTCCAACGTATCTCCCTCACCCGCCAAGAAATGAGCAATCAACAACGTAAGAAAACCCGTAATCCCCCCCGTCAACGAACCCATACCATTTGGGCGCCCCCGCCCCTCCAGCAACACCCCCAACAACACCGCGCCCCAGCCGATAAAAATAGCCGACGAATAGAGATTCGTCACCGGCGGATAGCCCGAAAGCAAACTCCGAGCCACCAGCGCCAGCGTATGCGGCACCGCCGTCCAGATCAGCAACCGCCGCGCCCAGATCAACCACCCCTCCCGCCGCAACAGCCACCCCACACAACTCATCAACGCCACCAACAGATAGAGTGCCGCCGACTTCACAAACGCATTCACCCGGTTAAACGCCACCTCAAACCGCAAATTCTTCAACAGCGCCGGATTCTCCCGCTCCAACGTCACCTGATAGCCCCTCAGCGCATCCTGAAAACGATCCGGCTCCTCCAATGCATACGCCGCCATCATCGATCCCCACCGCAATGCCAACGGATTCACCACAATCTCATTCTCCGCCGCCAACGACTGCATAACCGGGTGCGCCGCACTCAACGAGCTCATCAACGCCCGCCAGTTTCCATCCACCTCTAACGGTGGCACCACCAACGGCAAATCCTCCTTCTCCAGCTTCATATAGCGCTGAATCGCCGGAAACAACTCATCTGCCGGAATCAACCGCGGATCCTCAAACGCCGAAAGCGTCAACTGAAACAGCGCCAGCCGATTCGCCAGCTTGATCGCCTCCCGATCATACAAATCCCGATCCCGACTATCCTTCTGCCCCGCCGCTTGCGCCGCCGTCTCCAACTTCGGCAGCGCCGGCATCAGCTCCCGGTAGCTATAGCGAAACCGCGACCGCTTCTCCAATCCAAGATGGTTCAACAGATCCAACTGCGTAATCCGAATCACCCGATAATCCAGCGTCTGCTCACGACCCGCCAACGCATCCAACAACCACTTCGTTGCCGAGAGCCGCTCCCCCGCCTCCGTCCGCACCGAGCTCTTCCCCGAAAGCACCGTCAGCAAATTCCTCGCAAACGTATCCACCGGCTTCCGTCGCCCCTCATCCATCATCGGCAGATGCGCGAATCCATCCACATCATACACCCCCCGCTCCGGCCGCAACCCCGCCGCGAAAAACAGCACAAACAACACCAATGCTACACCCTGCCAAACCCGACTCACGACAGCTCCCTCTTCCGCATCCGCTTCAACGACAACCCAAACTGCGCCACCATCCCAATAAACACAATCATGCACGAAAGATAAGGAATCATCCACGAATCATTCCGCACCACCTGTAGCACCGTCCCCCCATCATCCGGCAGATAGCCGCTCTGATAAAACGTCCGTCGCGCATACCGCAACGGATTATTCATCCAAATCCGCAACTCCCGATCAATCCCATCCCCCTCATTCACCAACCGAATCTCACTACTAAAATCCTTCGGCGTCTGCGTGCCCTCATAGCGCTCATGCACAAAATCCAGCAACGTCACCGCATACGGCGCCCCACTCTCCGAAACCGCCGGCTCCCGCCGGTTCCGGAAATAGAGTTCAAACGCCCGCCCCTTCACCTGCACCCGCGTCGGCATATCCCACACCTGATTCACAAAATTCGGATAGAACCAAACGCTCAAAATATACCGCCCCAACAACGCCCCCGTCTCCCGATCAACCAACTCCACATCTACCGCCGGCGCATTCCGCTCCCCCGTCGCCCCACTCACCTCACGCGCCCGCGCCACATACAACCGCTCCCCAAAACCCGCATACGCCGGATAAAACGCCCGCGCCTCCTCCGAAACGGAATCCAACGGCATCGGCCGATTAGAATTTCGCATCCGCCCCCGCACCCGCACATCGAACGGAAGCGCCTCCACCGAAACCATCTTACCCGGCTTCAACAGCGACTGCGGGATCGTCGTCACCCGATCCACATCCACCCCACTCGTATCCCTCACCGCCAACTCAAACTGCTGCGACCGATCAAAAAACGTCGCCGTCTCCCCCTCCTTAATCGTCATCGTCGCCTCCACCGCAAATAACGCCGTGAAAAACTCCCCGACCAACAACAGCAGAATACCCGCGTGCAACAACACCATCCCCGCCCGCTGTTTATACAACACCCAACACGCCGCAAACAGCACCGCCCCCGCCAACGTCCCCCGACCCAACCGGAAAAAGACCCGCCAAAACGCATCGCTCTCCGTCGCAGCCACCGGCGCCGTGCCCCAGCCCAACACCACCCCCACCGTAATCAGCAATCCCAACGCCAGCAGCCCATACCCCACCAACATCCGCCGACCCCGCACCAACACCTTAAACGTCGACGAATGCACCGCCAACAGATTCACCGACAACAACGACCCAATCAAAAAACCACCCGGAAACGGAAACACCCACCCCGGAACCCCCATCGAACGCGGAAAAAAGATCGGCAACTCAACCCAGGCTATCCAGCACCGGAAATACTGATCCATCACCGTCCAAATCCCCTTGTCCACCTGCGCCAACGTACCCGCAAACACCAACACCATACTCAACGCCAACAACGTAACCGTCAGCTTCAATGAAAGAAAGAGGTCAACTAACCGCTGCATCACCACTCCATTATTCAAATCGAATCGAATTTATAAACCGCTGAATATCCGCACTATGCGTTTTAAGTTCCGCCACCGACCCCTTAGCTGTGAAATACCAATACATCGGCGACCGGTCCACAATCGCCGCCAAGATACCCTTATCCGCCTCTTCATTAAACAGCTCCACAAACTGCACCGGCGCCCCATCCGCCATCAACGGCTTCGCCGCCGCCGCAATCGCCTCCGCCGAAGCCTCCGGCAGATCAACCTGCCCCCGCCATCGGTTCACATTGCTCGTCAAATCGCCCATCCCCAACTTAATCGCATACAGATCAATCAACGTCCCCTCAATCGCATAACTCACGATCCGCATGCCCTGTCCCGGACGCTCCGACCACCCCGCCGGCAGATCCGCCACAAAACCCAGCTGCATCGGTGCCGACAACATCTTCACCGGCGCTTCCACCGCCCCCTTCGCCTTCGGCACCTCATACGTCTCCACCCGCTCCTCGCCGCATCCCACCAACAACAAACCCACCGTCGCAACCCTAAACCACTTCATCTCATCTCTCCTTCAAAAAACTATGCACTAAAAGATCGTACCAACCCCTCTTAACTTGCAATGAAAACACACTCGATACGAAACCAATATAGGATAAAAGAGAGCGGAATGCATCGCCAATACCACCCAGCTTTGCTCTACTGTCGCACTGGAAAATAAATGAACACAAAAAAAACCCAAAGTGGAATGCACCTCAACCTCTTTTTAGAAAAGCGACGCTGCCTCGTCATTGGTGGCGGCAAAGTCGCCTTTCATAAAACCGAGCTTCTCCTCGAAGCCAACGCCATCGTCCACATCATCAGCCCCGACCTCAGCCCCGAACTCCAACGCCTCCTCGACCTCAACCTCATCACCCACGAGCCCCGCGAATTCAAAGCCGAAGACGCCACGAACGCCACCCTCGTCTACGCCGCCACCAACAGCCGCGGAGCCAACCGAGCCATCCTCAACGCCTGCCGCCAACAAAACATCCTCTGCTGCTGTGTCGACGGTAACTGGTCCGACGGCGACTTCACCACCCCCGCCATCACCCGCCACAACCAACTCATCGTCTCCATCTCCTCCGGCGGCACCAACTGCCGCCAATCCAAACTCGTCAAAAACAGCCTCAGCCGCCACCTCAAAACACTCGATGCCGCCCACCTCATCGTCGTCGGCACCGATCACAACCACCTCCCCGTAGAAGACCGCGAACCCTACCACCTCACCGGCGACCGCTATGCCCACGCCGGCTTCATGCTCATGCAGCTCTGGGGCATCCACGAATTCCTCCTACTCAACACCTGCAACCGCGTCGAAATCATCGCCGTCGTCGCCACCGAAACCGCCCAAAACGGCATCCTCCCCCACAGCATGGGCTTCTCCTCCATCAAAGAGAACAAATACTACATCAAAACCGGCGAAAAAGCCTTCGAACACCTCTGCCTCGTCACCGCCGGCATGCTCTCCCAAACCCCCGGCGAAAACCACATCACCGCCCAAATCAAAGACGCCATCGAAACCGCCAAAGAACGCGGCTGGGCCGGCAACATGCTACAAGAATGGATCTCCTCCGCCCTCTTCGTCTCCAAAGAGATCAAAAACGAAACCAGCCAAAAGCTCGACACCGAAGAGATCGAAGCCCTCGCCCTACGATACCTCGCCGCCAAAAACGACCAGCCCCAAAACATCATGATCATCGGCACCGGACTCCTCGGCAAAAGCCTCGTAGAAGAAAGCGTCAAAACCCACCCCAAAACCATCTGGTGCTACCACCGCAACCAGCCCCAACTCAACCCCCAATGGGGAGGCAAAGTCGAGCTCATCAGCTTCAACCAAATCAAAAACCGCCTCGCCGATGTCAACTACATCGTCAGTGCCGCCAACGCCAACGGCTACATCCTCACCACCGCCCACGCCCCCTTCTTCGACCTCGAAAAAAGCACCCATATCGTCGACCTCGGCATGCCCCGCACCATCGACCCCGACCTCCAATCCATCTCCGCCGACATCCAAGTCCTCGACCTCGACGGCATCAAAAACTGGAACCGCCAAGGCCTCTGCCACTTCTACGACTTCCTCTCCACCAGCCGCCAAATCATCACCCACCACATGCACCTCTATGAAAAAATCACCCACAACTTTCAAGGTTGGAACCCGTCCGAGTAAGCTCGCCACCCAACAGGCGCGCCACGCACTCGACCACCTCGAACAGCAACTCAAGCCCCACCGCTTCGAGATCCAACCCCTCACCACACAAGGCGACACCGACCGCACCACCGACCTCCGCCACAGCCCCCCCGACTTCTTCACCCACGAACTCGACCAAGCCCTCCTCCACCACACCATCGACTGCGCCCTCCACAGCGCCAAAGACCTCCCCGACCCCATACCCGAAACCCTCGACTGGTGCTGGCTCCCCCACCCC
>CENU01042748.1_pt1 | contig 11263 bp, 8 predicted proteins | sample 361331 | NCBI WGS metagenome assembly CENU01 (sample SAMEA2619766, study PRJEB7988) | marine metagenome | isolation source: saline water (ENVO:00002010), including
ATAAAATTTTGAAAATTCTTTTCCATATCTTTTTCAGAAGAGTAGAAGTTTAGATCAATAATTCTAATCAATGTGTCAATACCTACTACAAAAATACAATTTGGGAAAATTTTAGCTTTTTCTGAAAATTTGCCTTTATTGGTAATAACTAAACTCTCATTTTCTTGAAATTGATTGATAGTATTTTTTAGCTCATAAAAACTAAGAGGTGGCTTATCTTCGTTATTAATACATATTTCATATGATAGATCTTTACCTAATCTTTTTTCAGCTAGCTCTTTAATCTTAATGTGACCTTCATGCAGAGGATTAAACGAACCTGAGAATATTATTTTAGGATCTTTATTACCTATAAAAACAGTTTTTATTTTTTCATTGTATAGTTTTATCCAAGCATCTTCTGCCTTGATAGTTACAATATCAACAACTTCATTATGCTCAGGAGTTTCATATTTAACGTTGCAAGCATAAGCAATTAGGTACAAAGCGTATTCAGAGATCAATTCTTCTTCTTCTTCTCGAGACCTCTTATTTTTTTCAAGAACACAGCTTATACATTTAGTATAACTATTTGTCTGAATAACTATAAAAAATTTATGCTCGCCTATTTTTTTGTAAGATGTTGCCAAACTCGCAACTATACTTAGACCAATTAAATGCTTATTTTTTGTTTCTTCTTTTAGTATAGATGACTTTCTATATGCTTTAGACGCAATATTAAGTGCTGTAGGTAAAGAACAATATTTTTCAGGAGAGGCTTTCAAAAAAATATCAATGGATTTTCTTGAATAAGGTACATACGATTCAAGAATTGTATTACTGGCACCAGAAATACTTAACAAGTCTGCTATAAAATTAGCCCCACCTCCAGTTGCAACAATAGAGGCTTTAAACTTTGATTCATGAATTTTACGAATTGTATTTTTTTTATTGCTCATTAAAACGTAAGAATTTTTTATATTTTAACCTAAGTATCATTGATCATTGGTAGAATTAACAAATGAAAATGAAATTCATTTTAACATTAGGTCTACTTTTTTCGCTTGAATCATTTTCATCGAATCATCAAGTTACTTTTGCATTTTGGAACAAACCAGATGTTAATCTTTATTATTCTCTTCCTGCAGAAATAGATAAGACGACTAAAGTGCTTTTTATTATTCATGGTGGAAGCAGAAATGCTGAAGAGTACCTAGAAGCTTGGAAGAAATATGCAATTGATAAAAACATAATTCTTGTTGCTCCAGAATTTACGAAAGAAGATTATAAATTTTATTATATTCTTGAAAGAGCATCTGATACTGGAAAAATAAATAAAAATACTGATGATTATTTAGATCAATCAATTGATATTTTTTTTAGTTTCATAAAATCAAAATATAATCTTAGTGTTGATAAATACAAAATTTATGGTCATTCAGGTGGAGGTATGTTTGTCCAAAGGATTCTATTATTAAATAACTCTGACAGAGTCTCAGAGGCAGTAATTGCTAATCCAACATGGTATACATCAATTACTAACAATAAATTTCCTTATGGAATTAAAAATTCTAATTTATCTAGTGAGCATATTAAAAGATATTTTTCAAAAAAGGTTTATCTTTTAATTGGCGAACAAGATCGTGGTTTTTCAAACACAAAAATTAAAGGCATTCTTAATCAAGGAGACAACAGATTCGAAAGGGCTAATAATTTTATGAAAAACTTAATATCTATTTCTGATCAATTTGATATTCCATTAAGATGGACGTTTAAAGTTGTTCAAGGGGTAGGCCATCAAAATAAAAAAATGGTTATAGAAGCATCTAAAATATTATTAAGCGATGTTAATTAATGAGTATTGTTTTTAATAAAATTCTCTGCTTTTTCAAAAATCATTTTTTTTCTTTCTCTATCAATTTTTTCTAAAGCTCGAGTCATTAACGATAACCTTGGATTAGTTTCAAAAAATTTAATGTTGTTGTTAATAAATCTCCAATATAAACCATCAACTATGTCACACCATTCTCCTTTAGAATAATTTGACATTCTTAAAAGATAACTTGAGCCACAAATATATGGTTTTGTAGAAAAGATTCCACCATCAGCAAAAGATCCCATACCATAAACATTTGGTACCATTACCCAGTCATAAGCATCAATATACATTTCCATGAACCATTTATACATATTATCTGGATGAACTCCCACTAAATTCATTATATTTGCTATAACCATTAATCTATTGATGTGATGAGTGTAGCCAAAATTTACTGATTCTTTAATTGCGTCGTCTAATGGTGGAATCCCTGTATTTCCTTCATACCAACTATCATTTAATTTTAGTTTATGTTCCCAAAAATTATAGTTTTTATATTGGGGCATATTATCCCAATAAACTCCCTTAATAAATTCTCTCCAACCTAATATTTGTCTGATAAAACCTTCTACGGAATTGATTGGTATTTTTCCATTTGATTCATCATATTTTTTTATAGCAGATTCAATACATTGCATTGGATCTAATAATCCAGAATTTAAATAGGGAGACAGCAAGGAATGAAATAAAAAAGAATCATCTTTGCTAATTGCATCTTGAAATGATCCATAATTTTCTAAGAATCTATCTAAAAAATCTTCTAAGAGAGTTTCAGCTTCGTCATGGGTCGTTACCCAATGAAAGTTTTCAAGATCACCAATAGAAGAGGGGAAGCATTCTTGAACATCCACCATAACATCAATTGTTATTTTATTCGGCTTAAATTTTTTTCTTGAAGGAATAGCAACTTTAATTTTTTTTGCACCTTGTCTATTATCTTTATCATAATTCCAAATTCCACTTATTGGCTTATTAGATTCATCCATAAATACGTTATATTTCTTTCTCAGCCATCTATAATAAAATTCCTGAACTGTAGTTTTTTTATCTTTTGACCATTCAATAAAATCATCATCATTTGATATAAACTTTTTGTCTTCAAGCATTTCAATTTTTATATTGTTTGATTGTGAAAAAAACAGCAAATCTTTATAAGTTTTAAAATCTGTTGGTTTATTTACATACAAAGATGAAAAATTATTTTCTATTTGAATTTGTTTTAAATAAGATAAAAAGGTTGTGTTGTTTCCTCTAGAAATTTTTACGTGAATTAATTTTTTATGGTTTATCGATTTTATTAAGTTTCTAAAAGAAGAAATTAAAAATATAAGCTTATGCTTATGTTGCGATATCTCATAAAAATTATCTATAGGTTCGTAAAATAAAAGAGTATCACTAGCATCAAACTCTTGAAGTAGTGGATTTTCTTTAGATAATTGATCTGGAAATATTACTTTTAAAGCACTCATAGCGAAATAATATCATGATAAAAAGGCAACTTATCTTCGTTTTTTTTATAAACTTATTTTTTTTTCTATTTGTTTTTGACCATTAATATCTTTGATACTCAAATTAACTTCTCTTGTTAATGAGTTAATTTCAATTAATCCATAGTTTTCTTTGTTATATGTACTACCTAGCAAAAGTGGATCAGTTTCAAAACTATATTTACTTAAAGGTATTGGCTTATTTAATGACGATGAAGTTATTTCAAATATATTATCCTTCTGATAAATTCCAGCTTTATGTCTATCTCCGGATAACACAATTATTTGATCTTTTTTTTGTGTAAGCATATTTATTAATTTAGTTTTTTCTTTTGGAAATAAGCTCCATTTTTCAAATCTATGATTTTCGGCAAGAACCTGTATAGAAGATAAAATTATAGTTAAATCTGCTTCCTTCTCTAATTCATTTGCTAACCAATTCCATTGATCATTACCTAAAATTGAAGATGTATCATCATCACTCGTCCTATAAAAAAACTTTGAGCCCTTTAAGTCTGATCTAAAAAATCTTGTATCTAATCCAATGATATTAATAGTTAAACCACTAATTTTAATATTATCTTGAAAATATATTCCATCTCTCTGCCATCTTTCATCATATTTAGGTATTTTCCAAAATTCTAAAAAAAATTCTTGTGAAGTTTGTTTAAATTGAAAGCTTTCACCACCATCATTATCTCCATAATCGTGATCATCCCAGATAGCATAAATATTCTTACTATAAATCCAGCTTGGAATTTTTTCAGATTGTTTTTTATAGGCCTTTTTTAAGTTCGAGATAATATTTTTATCTTCAACAGGATATATATTATCTCCTAAAAAAATAAATGAATCTATTTCATCTTTCTGAATTGATCTAAAAATATCTTGATCTGCATCTTGATCAAGACATGATCCAAAAGCTATTACGTAATCATTCGAATACAACGGTGATATTGAGATGGCAATAAAAAAAATAATTTTAAAGGTATATAATTTCATAATTCATTGTATCTTCAGAAATATTAGAAATGATAAAAAGTATAAAATATTTAATCTTAATCTCAATAATTGTCTCTTGTGATAGAAATAACAATGAACCAGAATCTTTAACGTCATTGTTGAGACCTAATTTTGAATTTTCACAAGATTTATTTGATTGTAATTTAAATGAGAATATCTCATCGTTAAGACTAGAAACGTTTTTTTCCAATTTTTTGACTAATACTGATTTTAATTCTCAAAGTATAGATTTAAAGATATTATTTCCTATAAATTCTGACGAGATTAATAATTTTATTTTAATGTTTTCATCTGATAAAAAAGCTGTGGATGTAGCTAATTTTATTAGTTCACTTCAATCTTCAAATTTTAATAATCTTGCATATTGCAAATATGCTATTAATCAAAACGATGGAATAAATGCAGTCAGTAATTTGGATTTTGATGATTATGATTCATTAATTGTTGAGATTTTGAAATGTTCATATGCAGAAGGATATAATTTTGGATCATTTAAGATTTCTCTGGAGAGATTTTTTTCAGAAATCAGGAATCTAAAAATAAAATACTCAGCTCAATTGGTAGAGGATACATTCAATAAATCAAATTTTATATGGATTAATTATTTTGCAGATGAAAATTATAAAGACAATATAAGTCAAGTTTGGACAGAGTCGATGTTGTCTTTAGATATTCAAAAAGAATTTCAAGCCAATGCTTTATGTTTTGAATCAAGATCTTATAAAGCATTTACATTGATATAAAAATTATTTTTTCTAGCAATAGCTATTTTTTATAATTAACTTATATACTTTTAATTAATTTTTAATATGTTATGTTAATTTTTTTACAAATCTAATAGGAGATAATATGTCAAAATTAAAAATAAGCTTTTTGCTGCTTATGGTTGTAGGAATTCAAGCTCAAGATGAGGTTGAATACAAATATGAACCTGAGGGCAATTCAGCTGAATACTATATTGGTACTTATAACAAAGGTAAAGACTTCAGTGATATGGTTGATTGGTATAGTAAATTTGATTCATGGACAAAAACACAAGCTAGTACCTATGATGAAATGAGTGTAGGCTTGCTCACACCATATTTTCATAGTGATATGAATAGCGTTGATGTTATATGGGTTAATAATTGGTCTACACCTACAAAACAGTTTGAAGGACTTGATGCTTGGATGAAAGGCGGTGGAAAACTTTTAGAAAGTCTTCCGGCTACAAATTCACAACAAATAAATGCTTATCAGTGGGTTATTTCTGAAAATAGCGCTTCAAAAGTTGGAGATATGTTTACAGCAACATACTCAGATTGCATGTTGGATGAAGGATATAACTTAAGACAGGTTTATGACTTATATATGGATTTTGCAAAATACGCTCAATCTCAAGGTGATACTATTGGGAGAAAATTTATTGTTCCTTCGTCAGGCTACACTGGAGATGCAGATTTTGTAAGATTATTATCATCATCTCCAATATCTGCAGCAGGTGTTAATCAAGAAATATACTGGGATAAAATTAATGGCTCAGAAGCTGATGTAAATTTGACCTGGCTTTTCATGTTCAGATCCTCGAACTTACATGGGGGTTATAATGAGAATGCCTAAGTAGTTCTTATAATTATAAAAAAAGGGAGCTTATTGCTCCCTTTTTTATTATAATCCTACAACTTTAGCGGGTGTGGTGTTAACGGCTAGCACAATAGCCTTCCAAGCTATTGGTACGGGTTCGAATCCCGTCACCCGCTCCAATTAACTTCTTATAACAGTTCCGGCAAAATCTACATACTGACAGGTAAACATTTCTTCAGACATGGAAGTTAATGATTCATTTTGAAGATATATGTTATATGCTTTATCTTTATCTTCTAGGCTTGCCCATAAATCTAACCATACAAAATCTGGTTTTGCTTCAGGTTCAAATTGAGGTTCTAAAAGAACATTCCAATAGCTATCAGTAAAATATACAGACCTGATAGAGTCACTAAATTCTTCAAGAGAAGATTCAGAATGACCTTCATTATAATTACAAAAATTAAATCTATTCGTAAAACTACCAGAGGTATTTTGAACTTTTGGCATGTAGTTAGGTTTTATTTGAAATAAGTATGCATTTTCACCATCAAAATCCATTATTCCAGAGATATTTTCTCTCCAGTCAGCATCATAATTTGCCATCCAATCTGACCAACATGCATCTCTTGAATCTTTTGAAGGCCAGAGCAAAACCCAAATAAAATCATAATCAGGACTTGCTTCTAGTGGAGTAAGGATATTTGCACCATCCATATCACATCCTGAGGAAGTGATAATTGAATTCCAGTCACTAATTAGCTTAGCAAGATTATCAGAAGAAAAATCTGGACCAGCTGTATGCCAAACGTATTCAACAAAAGAGCTTGTAGATGATTCGGATTCAGAGTTTTGTGAGCATCCTTGGATAATAAATATAGTAAGTAAAGATAATAGTATTTTTTTCATTTTTTAAAAAAGTTATTTAATACTGATAATTTATATCATTTTCTATAGGCTTCCAAGCATTTAATAAAAAAAAGCAGAACAAGTCTGCTTTTTTATTGACCTGGGGATTAACTTAAGAGGGATTAGTTGCAGGTCCTTATTATATATGACAGTAGAATTTTAAAAAAGTTCAGTTATATTAAAAAATATATAAGTTAAAAATCCAAAAATTAAACATGAGCCAAGTGGCATTTGTTTTGAAAACATTTTTGGCTTAGAAACATATAAAAACAAACTTGAAATTGTTCCAATTAACAAAATAGGTGCTAAAGAAAGAATACCTGATATAGACCCAATACCAGCAAAAAGTACAAAGTCACCTCCACCAATTCCATCTTTACCTTTTATTTTTTTAAAGCAAAAATTTATTATCCATAGTGATAAATAACCTAATACTGCTCCATAAAAATATGAGTGAGATATAAATTGTAATTCAATAAATACCTCTTCAAATGTATTAAAAATACCATTGGAGGTCAAACCTAGAATTAACAATAAAATATTGATATTAAAAGGTAGATAAAAGAACTTAAAATCTAATATAAAAAGTATATAAAAACAAAAAAAAATTAAATATGAAAATAAAAAAATTAAAGATAAGCCAAAATAAAAATAGAGAGCTAATCCAATTAATAAGTGAATTAATTCGTTTATTAGATAGAAAGAACTAATTTTATTATTACAAAATTTACATTTACCTTTTTGAAGCATAAACCCGAATATTGGTATAAGGAAATAAAAAGGAATAGTTTTCTTGCAAAAAACGCAATGAGATCTTGGTGTAAATAAATTAATTTTTTTATTTGATTCCATCAAAGGCAATCTATGAATTAATACAGACGAAAAACTACCAATAGATAAAAAAATTAAAGATATAAAAAAAACGGTCACACTTATTTTTTTTTCGTTATCCAGAAACAAAAAAACAATAGAGATAAAGCAGGTATAGCATAGGCTAAAATAATCATAAGTTTATCTATCATATATGTTTCCTGATGCTAATGAATCTGGTCTTCGATAATCTCCATAACCATAAAAAATATTATTTTCATACATTATAGTCTGGATATTTGTCACCGGAGGCATAGATTTTATTCTATATTTATAACTCAATAATTCATTTATTGTTCCACTCTTAAGTTTATGAGATTCATCTATATCATCTAACTTAAATGCATGCTCAATTTCTAAAATATCAGGTTGCCACTGATGATGAACTCTCGTAGCAGATGTTGCCTCTTCAAGGTTCATTCCAAAATCAACAATATTTAAAATAGACTGCAGAACTGCTGAAATAATTCTCGATCCACCTGGAGAACCTGTAGTAAAAAAAAGAGAATCGTTTTTTAGTACTATTGTTGGCGTCATTGAACTTAACGGTCTTTTATTTGGTGCTATTTCATTAGCTTCAGATCCTAATAAGCCATATATATTTGGAACACCAGGTGCAGAAGAGAAATCATCCATTTCATTATTCATTAAAATACCTGTTCCTTTTATAACAACACCAGATCCAAAACTTGAATTTAAAGTTGTGGTTGAAGAAACTACATTAAGATTTTTATCAACGACTGAAAAATGTGTTGTTTCAAAACTTTCATTTTTAGCAAACATACCAGGAAAAATATCCTCTGATTTTAAGGACGAACCTAAAGATATTTTTTGATTTATTCGTTTCGCATAACTATCACTCGTTAGCATTTCAATTGGAACATCATAAAAATCCGAGTCACCAAGATATTTTGATCTATCTGCGTATGCAAACTTCATAACTTCAGCAAGAAGATTTATATATTTTGAAGAATTATGGCCTAGTTCATTAAGATTACTCTGTTTCAAAACATTTAGCATTTGAATAACATGAACACCCCCGGAGGATGGTGGGCCCATGGTAAAAATCTCTACGTCTCTGTACTTTTGCTTTAGTGGTTCTCTCCATATAGGAGAATAATTTTTTAAATCATCCATAGAAATTATTCCACCATTAGCTTTCATATCCATTGATATCTTTTTAGCTATGGAACCTCTATAAAAGGCATCCTTACCTTCATTTGCAATTAGTTTTAAAGTTTGTGCTAGATCTTTTTGAATTAATAAATTATTTTCAAATTTTGGATAAAATGATTGAAAGATGACTTTAGATGACTCAAACTCAGAAAGCTTTTTGTTATTTCGAAGTAACATTTCTGCCATGTAAGGAGAAATTCTAAATCCATTTTCAGCGAGTTTAATAGCAGGCTGGATTAAGTCATTCCATGGCATCGAACCAAATTTTTTATGGACTTCCCATAAACCTGCAACAGTTCCAGGAACACCACTTGCTAGGTATCCTCTTGTTGCTTTTTTTCTATCATATAAACCATCTTTTTGAAGATACATATCTCTTGATGCTTTTGATGGTGCTTTTTCTCTATAATCAAGTGAATAACTTTTGCTATTCTGAGAATCATACAACACCATAAATCCACCTCCGCCAATATTACCAGCTCGAGGCAAAACAACAGCTAAGGCAAAGCTAACAGCAACAGATGCGTCATAAGCATTACCACCAAGATTTAATATTTCCTCACCTACTTCAGTTGCTAAGTAATGCTGAGTAGAAACCATTCCATTTTTACCTTTAGCGATTTGCTTTTGTGCCGGCTCATAGCTTTTACCAATTTCAATTGTCGTAATGGGTTGTATATCTTGTGATATTAGTACAGTAGAATTAAGTAGAAATACTAAAAGTGCTATATTTTTTTTAAATGCCATTTTGTAATTAATTTTAAGGCCATTAACTTAATGCAATAGACTATAATAAGTATTCTAATAGAAAATTTTCCAAAAAAAATATTTAACTAACTATGAATGATTTATATAAAAAAATACTCAGTGAAAAAACTGCCAAGGGAGAAATGTTTGAGACAAAAAAAATGGTCAATTCAAAGGGTATTGAATATACCGAATATGTAAATTTTCCTGACAGTTTAAAAGGGTACTTTGAGTTTGGTCTTATGCATGCAGATAAAGATTGGCTTGTATACGAAAACGAAAGATACACATTTAAAGAGGTATTTAATAAGGCAGCCCAAGTAGCCAATGCATTATCTGCAACAGGTATTAAAAAAGGCGACAAAGTTGCAATATGCATGCAAAACAATCCTGAATATATTTTTGCTTATATGGGAATTGTTGGCATGGGTGCAGTTTGTGTTCCACTAAATTCATGGTGGGTCCCAACAGAGGTCATTTATGGTTTAGAACATTCGGACGCTAAATTGGTTTTTGGTGATTCAAAACGATTACAGGGACTTCAATCAGTCAAAAGCGTAAAAAAAATAATAACTAGTTACACACCAGATAAAAACTTTCAGTCATTTAAAGAATTTATTGACAATCACTCATCTTCTTGGCCAGATGTAAGCATTGATAGAAATGATGATGCAACAATTTACTACACATCTGGATCAACAGGAAAACCAAAAGGCGTATTGAGTTCTCATAAAGCAGTAATTGCAACTATGTTCAGCTGGGCGTGTTATTCATCAATTTTTAGTGAAATATCAAGTATGAGCGAAACCAATACTAGTCCTTTACTGAGTGAGGATCTAGCAATTTTACTTTGTATCCCACTTTTTCATGTTACTGGAAGCCATGCAGGTCTATTTATGTCAATTTTGGTTGGAAGAAAAATCGTTATGATGAAAAAATGGGATGCTGAAGATGCTCTGCAATTAATAGATGAAGAAAAAATAAGTGATGTAACTGGGGTTCCTACTCAAACATGGGAATTATTAAATCATCCTAATAGAAACAAATACAACTTATCGTCATTAAAAACTCTAGGAGCTGGTGGGGCGCCAAGACCACCAGAACATGTAAAACTATTAGATGAAGGCTTTGAAGCCAAACCTGGCATTGGTTATGGATTATCGGAAACAAATGCTTTAGGCACTTTATGCAATGGAGAAGAGTATATTAACAATCCTTCCTCAGCAGGACGAGTTGTTCCTCCTTTAACTGAAATTAAAATAATTGATGAAAAATGGAATACCTTACCAGAAGGTAATATTGGAGAAGTAGCTATTAAGTCACTTGGCAATATGACTTGTTATTGGAAAAATCCTGAAGCTACATCTGAATGTATGAATGATGATGGGTGGATTAAAACCGGAGACCTTGGCAAATTTGATGGTCCTTTATTGTATATTGTTGATAGAGTTAAAGACATGGTTATAAGGGGTGGCGAAAATATTGCTTGTCCTGAAGTTGAAGCTGCAATTTATGAACATCCTGATGTCCTTGAAAATTGTGTATTTGGTATCTCTGATGAAAGACTAGGTGAAATACCATATGCTGTGGTCGTTTTAAGAGATGATTCTAGCTTAACTAAAGATGGCAT
>CENU01052136.1_pt1 | contig 11259 bp, 8 predicted proteins | sample 361331 | NCBI WGS metagenome assembly CENU01 (sample SAMEA2619766, study PRJEB7988) | marine metagenome | isolation source: saline water (ENVO:00002010), including
CGCAACCGAATCACATGTCGAATCAATGGAGCAGTGAACGCACCGGCCTGGCAGTTGTTCGACATGGCATTTGCAACATCGGCAGAACTTGTCGTCGCCCCACTGCAGGATCTGCTTCACCTGGATGATTCAGCTCGATTCAACACTCCAGGCACATCCACAGGAAACTGGAACTGGCGCCAACCGAGCTTTGATGGAGACCTGGAAGGTGCAATACAGGGTTTTGGAGAAAGAGGATCGATCTGGGGACGCACGCGAGATGGAGCTGTATTATTGATCGAGAAAAGTAATCAATCCTCTGCTAAAAAACGAAAGCGGTTTCAATGATAAAGCGCTGAGAACATGCAAAACTAAGAAAGAATACGATAATCAACGAAGATCCATTATTTCACGGGTGCTGAAAACTGAGTGCTACAACGGAAGCCATATATAAATATCATAGACCAACCAGCCAATCAAAGAATGAAATCAAGGAGATAACATAAAAGGCCGAATAAATAGAAACTAGCCACGGGCCCCAAAGCCAAAGAAATAGAATAATATTCTAAACTCAATACAACGCCATGATACGCAGACGACTAACACTTTGAGCCGCAAAATAGAAAAAACAATACAAGAAATAGCTGGAAAGAATAAAAGATAAATTAGGATCCCAAAGACCACACAGCAAACAGACAACAAGAATCGTCCGCACGAAGCAAAAGAAAAAGGTGGACGTGAAAGGAATACTCCAAAGCAGCAAGAATAGAGACTCCCAAGAATTAAAAAATGCGTCGATAGCAAGGAACAGATAAATAAAACATCAATATGACGAAAAGGTTAAAAATTACAGAGGCAATCAAGACGTCAGCACGCCATACATCAAAGACAGGCACGCCAGGGTAAAAAGAGAAAATAGCATAGATAAACTATTTACACAGAAGCGGAAGATAGATTAAGGGAGTAAAATTAAAAATCAAAACAAACATCCAACAAGCGTGACCGAAGAAGCCTAAATCAAAGCAAAAAGAAATGTCCTGGTAAAGAAGGCAAAACAAGGTGAAAAGAAACCATGCAATAAAAAACAGAAATTAAAATACCAGAACAAGAACCAGGCAGAATTAAAAATTTCAAAGCGAGAGGAAAAAGAAGAAATAGGGCAAAAAACGCACCATACGCAGGAACGGAGCAAATGCATATGACAAAAGAAGCACCAGAGTGCTAAAATGAAAAGAAGAAAACCTACGAAAACCAACCTTAAGTGAATATAAAGGGGGTGAAAATTGAAGACCTGAGACTTTGGGGCCTAGAAAAGGCAATTAAGCGACAAATTATTATCGACAGATTGTTAGAAAGAGAAGATAACTTACAAGCATCAGTGGAAGAAATTAACAACTGCTACTTCAGGTTTATGGACATCAATACGCAGGATGAACTACAGCTCTGGATGAAACGAGAGGGTCTTGACAAAGAAATAACCCTCAAGATGGCTGAGAGACACTATAGATGGCTAAAAAGCTGCGAGAAGAAATACAAAAACCAAGTTGCTACATCATTCTTAAAAAATAAAGCCAAACTCGACAAAGTCAGTTATTCCATGATTTGGATCAAAGACGAAGCATTGGCAAATGAAATATTTGTGAGGATTAAAGAAAGCGAGTGTAGCGTCGACGACGCAATAATAATGTCTACGGATCCCCCAAGGGGACTAAAGATCGGAAGATTAGGGCCAATAAGGCTCAAAGATTTACCAGATGCACTAGCTGAAATTCTAAGAATCAGCCAAGATGGTCAGCTATGGCCCCCCATAAAAGTAGAAACCGGATGGGCAATAGTAAAACATGATAAGACCTGGCCAGCAGTATTCAACAAGGAAGAAAAGGAGAATATATTACTTGAATTAGGTGATAAATGGATCGAAGAAGAAATAGAAAGTGGCGAATAAGTCAACAATGAGCTTGCAAGAGAAAAGAACAGGTCAGGTTATATGTATGAGTATGCGAACATAAATGAGCACTAAATTTGAAAAGCACCATTCGGAAAGGCTTGTGCTATATTTCAAGGGATTAAGCTAATAATCAAGCGATGCAAATAGTACAAGCACTACGCATCATAAATGCATGGGAGCCTTTTTCAAAACTATCAAACGAAGAAAAAGCAAAATTAGCAGAAACCATCCAACCATTAAGACTTCGGCCAGGGCAAAAATTATATGACTTCACTGACTTGCCACCGGGAGTAGCTCTTCTTGCAGAAGGTCAAATGCGTCTTCTGGCTCTCGACGAAAGAGATGAACCTTTTACATTATACAGATTGTCTCCAGGTGATCAAGCTGGACATACTGGCCTACTTCGAGGTGTAACTGGATACTCGCTCGCCGCATCGCAACCGAGTCTAATGTGGCTGTTACCTCAAGCTGGATTTTTAAAAACCATCTCAGAGAATCAATCGTTCTCAAGAGAATTTCAAGATCCAGACATAGAAGAATTATATAGTATTATTGTACAAATAAAATCACCCATAAACAATACAAGGAGCGAAATAAAGGATTGGCTAAGCGGTTCAATTGCAGATTCGAAGGAGCAACATAAAGTACTTACAATACCACCAGGAGAACACGTATTTGACTCAAAGTGGGGGCCTTGGTTAGTAAGCAGTTCTAATATAGCAGGATGTAAACCAGGTGAGGAGTTATTAGGACCCATAAAACTGAACGTACAGGGAAAGATACCAGCACGTTTAATAACGAAAAATGCTGCAACCCCGCCCGCAGATATCCCCAACGTACTTGTTGTAAGTCCTGAGAGTAGTGATATTACCCCGCTTAAAATGGAAGCGGAAATAGTTGAACCAGATTGGCAAGAAAGCAGTACAGCAATTGTTGCCGTAGAAAAACAGCAAGAAGCACTTGAGGATTGGTATGGCCGTCTTGGCGACGATGGGAGTTACCCACATTTAGAAGGCATTGGTCCTGTTGATGCGCCAATGGCTGTGCTACGAATGTTGGCAAGATATTTTGATCTACCTTTCAGGAAAGATGTCATAAAAAGGATAATAGAAGATCAGTTGAGAAGAAAAGTAAACTCGGACACTGAGAGTCAGACAATAGGTTTAATCCAGTTGGCAGCAGTGTCAGACTTAATAGGTCTGCGAGCTACTAGTATCAACGTATTAGAAAAACAAATTGAGAGAATACAGCTACCTGCGATTGCGCTCAAAGAAAATCTGCCAATAATAATCTGGTCCGCCGACATGGCCGGCCAGGCACTAGTTAGCAATCCAACATTAGGGCAAAAAACCATTCAGATTAGTGAAATTGGTGGCAGAGTAGATGATGAAATAATCCAAGTACTGACAATCGAAAGAAGCAAAGTTGCACCCAAAAAGAGATTCGGATTAAGTTGGTTTTTACCTGCACTTAAACAACATAAGTCAGCTTTAATACAAGTTGGAGTAGCAAGTTTTTTTGTACAGTTATTTGGCTTGCTAAATCCGCTGTTGATTCAGCAAATAATCGATGCGGTTATTAGTCAAGGTAACCTTAGTAGTTTGAATGTCTTAGGTACACTATTGGTTGGCATGAGTTTAGCTAAAGCGGTACTATCCTCCCTGAGAACCTATATATTTGCAGACACAACCAATCGAATCGACATATCGTTAGGCTCGATGATCATTGATCATTTGCTGAGGTTGCCACTAGGCTATTTCTCAAATAGACCCGTTGGTGAAGTTAGTAGTAGATTAAATGAATTAGCAAATATAAGGCAGTTTTTAACTGGTACTGCCCTGACAGTTATTTTAGATGGAATATTTGCGCTGATCTATATAGGTGTTATGTTGCTTTACTCTTTAGAGCTGACTGTATGGGCCTTGATTGTTATTCCACTCTTCGTAGGCGTAACGTATATTTCATCCCCTGTTATAAAAAGACAGTTAAGGCAGCAAGCTGAAGCAAATGCAAGAGTTCAAAGCCATCTAGTTGAAACAGTTAGTGGAATGGAAACAGTTAAGGGCCAAAGTATGGAAATACACAGCAGATGGAGATGGCAACAACTTTATGGCGGAAGTATATCCTCCGGATTTAGAAGAATCGTCACAAGCACTGCAGCTGGTTCAACAACTGAATTTCTTGGGCAACTCTCTGGCCTAATGACTATTTGGGTTGGAGCATCATTGGTACTGAGAGGAGATATGACACTAGGTCAATTAATTGCCTTTAGAATTCTAGCAGGGCAAGTTACAGGACCATTATTGAGGATGGCAAATCTATGGCAAGGATTTCAGTCAACAGCACTGTCACTTGAAAGGCTTTCAGATATTGTTGATCATCCACAAGAGCTGGAAGTCACAGGCGAGGGAATGCCACCGATACCACCTGTTATTGGTGCAATTGAATATAAAGGAGTAAGCTTTAAGTTTAGCGAAGAAGGTGCACTTAATCTTTCAAACATAAACTTCAAAGTCGAGCAAGGCTCATTTGTTGGTGTCGTCGGCAGCAGTGGGTCAGGAAAAAGTACCTTGCTAAAAATGCTCACTAGATTGTACGAACCTAAGGAAGGTCAGATTTTGATAGATAATAACGATATTAGTAAGGTAGATTTGTACTCGCTAAGGTCACAAATCGGTGTCGTACCACAGGACAGTTTATTGTTCGATGGCTCCGTTATGTCAAACATAGCGCTGTCAAGACCGGACGCATCATTCGAGGAAGTCGTTTTATCTGCTCAGATTGCATGCGCTCACGAATTTATCCAATTAATGCCATCTGGATACAACAGCTCGGTTGGGGAAAGAGGAGCTGGAATGAGTGGCGGACAAAGGCAGAGGATGGCAATAGCTAGAATGGTCCTAAGAAGGCCTAGATTACTTGTGCTCGACGAGGCGACAAGTGCTCTAGATGTGGACACTGAAAGAAGGTTGACCGCAAACATTATGGAAACATACAGGGATAGTACTGTATTTTTCATCACACATAGGTTAGCGTCACTCAAATCCGCTGATATTATTCTGGTGATGGACAATGGAGCACTTGTTGAAAAGGGCTCTCACGAAGAATTAATGGAGTTAGATGGACGCTACGCCACACTCTTCCACCAACAGGAAACTTAAAATGTCTAACAACAAATCCGCGACCCAAAACAGTCTTGCAGTAAGACCACTTAATCCCACTGAGGTTCAGTTAAGGCCATCACCAGTCTGGAGTAGGGCTCTGGCTTGGACAATTATTGGAACAGCATCATTTGGATTTATTTTATCTGTATTTGCAAAAATAGACGAAGTCGTATTAGCCTCTGGTGAACTGCAGCCATTGGGAGCTGAAAGGCCGGTAAAAGCCCCCTTCGCTGGTGTAGTCAAAGATATTGTGGCCAAAGAAGGTCAGAAGGTAAGGATGGGAGATACATTGGTGAGGTTTGACGCAGAAGTATCGCGTAAACGAAAAGAAACATTGGAAACACAGACAAGATTAGAGAGTAAACGTTTCGAGGAAGAGTCACGATCTATAGAAGCCAGGAAAAGGGGGTTATTTGAGCGTTTAAACGGATTGCAACGCACACTTACAACTGAAAACGGAATTTATCAAAACATAATACCACTAGCAGAAATAGGCGCCATGCAACAAACTGAACTTCTTAGACAGAGAAATAGAGTAGAACAATTAGATTCTGAGGTACGAGTAGCAGCAACAGATTTAGAGGAGATTGAAGCACAACTAGTCAAATTAAAACAAGAATCACTAAGAGAAATGTCAAATTTAGAGAGGCAATTAGTAGAAGTCGAAGATACAATATCCAAGGAAATGCTTACTGCGCCAGTGGCAGGTATCGTCTATGGAATGGTTCCCTCAAGCCCTGGCTATGCAGCCGCTGCAGGAGAGACATTAGTAAAAGTAGTGCCAGGAGGAGAATTAGAAGCGAAAATATTTATAACCAATAAAGATGTTGGCTTCATGAGACCTGGAATGAAGGCACAAGTTCGTGTAGATGCATTCCCATACACACAATTTGGTTCGATACCAGGAACCCTTAAGTCTGTAGGTACACTGCCCGTAGAGCCAACTCAGCAAAATCCAGTTCCAACCTTTCCTGCATATATAAAAATTAATAGAGAGTATTTAGAAAATGATGGCGAGAAATACAATGTCAGAGCAGGGCAGAGCGTTCAAGTGAATCTCATTTTGAGAGACAAGCGCGTTATTTCACTTCTCACAGATGCGGTCCAGAAAGCACTGGATTCACTACAAAGTATAAGATCCACCAAATAATCAAACAAAGAAGCTTGACTTAAGCAAAGAATCTACTAAAATAGAACTGAGCATTTTCATAGACATGAGCTTTGAAGGCAAGGTCGAAGAATTTCTAAAATGGTTCAAGGGGCTCTCTGAAGAAGATCAAGATGAACTGATGAAAATGGTTTATTCAGAATATAAAGTGCGCGATGTTGTGAGGGTATTTGCTAAAATGCCAAGTGTTCAACGACAAACCGTTTTTCAACGACTCGGGCTTCCTGAAGAGTTACTAGCAAAAATTCCGTCTCCTGGAACAACGGATACAGGAGAGCTTGAAGTCGAATGGCAAGAGTGGGATGGTGTAACGAAATAATCTAATTTCATATTTTTCATTATGTACTAATGACTTTTTCACAAGAAATGCAATCTGTCAAATCCACAAGAGAAATTCCAATCCCTTCAGTAAGTTTGGGTCTTGGTAATGACCTAGACCCAAAATTTGGGCGCTGGATTATTACTGGTGGTGTAGTTGGCTTTTTGATCTGGGCCGCAAATTTTCCTGAAGCGATGCCTGGACATGCACTATTTCATCAAAGGGGACCAACGCAAGTTTCGACACTTATATTGGGTGGAATGCTTGGCTGGTTTCTGTTCAACAAGTTAAAAATCCTGCAATCAGCGCAAAAAGCATATTTAGCATTTGATCTAGAGATCCCTAGTCTTGTGAGACAAGGAGACTTAGATGCGATTAAATTAAAATCAGAACAGTCAAAATCACTAGTTGGCAAACGTCTGCTACATTTATTAGATGTATGGGAATCTACAGGTTCTGCATTTCAATTAGAGAGAGCTGCAGATGGAGATGTTGACCTGTACGAACTTTCAATGAGCAGTAGTTTTAGCTTCCCAAAGTTGCTGCTTTGGGCAATTCCCTTAACAGGATTTATCGGGACTGTCATTGGTATGTCTCAAGCTGTTGGCTCATTTGATGCAGTGTTGAGTAATGCTGATAACGTTGACGGACTTAAGGATGGTCTAGTCCAGGTTACGGGAGGCCTTGGTACTGCGTTTGATACAACTTTCTTGGCGCTCGTTATCTCAGTTTTACTTGCCTTTCCTCTTACACTATGTGAAAAAATTGAAGATCGACTGCTCAGTCAAATTGATGGAGTTGTAAGAGATGCTGTTTTATCTCTCAGTCCCTTAGGAAGTGGTGAAATTGCATCTCAGTCAGGTGAAGGTGCTGGTGGCACGCATGGTGGAGACGTTAGTCAACAAGCTACTGAAAAACCAACACCAAAAGAAATCTTTGGAGACGATATTGCTGGCTTAATCAGTGATGCGTTCGAGAAGCACTTACCGGACCCTTCAGTATTAGTAGAGCCAGCCCAGATTTATGCAGATACATTGACAAAAGCGACAATCGAAAAACTTACGCCACTGACTAATATTGTAAAAGAGTCTGTTGAAGGTGTGAGTGAAGCAAGGCTTAGCTTACAAGAGCAGACCGAAACAATAAGAAACGCAATGAATTTACTTGCAGGTGAAATGAGCGATCTATTAGCAGAAAATAGAGTTGGCATAGATCAAAAGAACCAAATTAAATCACTTATCAATCTCAAAGAATCAATAGATGCACTTAATAGTAATTTGGAACGTAAAAATAAAAGTACAGTTTTAAACAATTTCATAAGAGGATTAGTAAAAAGATAATGGGTAGACGAAAGAAAAAAGATGATGCAGGAATGGATTTGTCTTCATTTCTCAACATAATGACGGCAACTATCGGAGTTCAAACCCTCACCCTAGTTATATTTGCATTACAAATCAAACCAGGGGTAAAAGCTGTTCAAATTTTGCCAGCTGGAGGTGAAGGCAAAGGAAAAAGTGGAAACTATGTTCTTTGTGAGAAGAATGGCGAGTTAGATATGTTAATAAGAAATGAAGAATTGAAATTAAATATCAATGATGATAAATTAAATAAAATCATTGAGGATTTGGGTAGCGATGAACAACCCCAGTATATCGTAATAGGAGTTCGCCCAGAAGGTTATCCTTGCTTTGAGAAACTACGTTCTAAAATAGAGTTTAACAAACTAGAATATGGATATGAACCAATTGAAAGTGATCTAAAGGTTCAATTCCCCAAAAATAAAAAATGAACACCGAACAGAAACAAATCCTTCTACGTAAGAAAGGCAAAAAGTCATCATCTGGTTTGGCTGATAGTTCCGATAGTCTCTTGGATTTACTGTGTAATGTAGTTGGAGTTTTGGTTCTGGTAAGCTCACTCGCAGGTGTATTTGCTGCAACGAGTGCAATAAATATACAGGCACCAATGAAATCAGAAACTAAGAAGCAATTTTGGACACTACAGGCCTCTGAGGATGGAATATGGGACCTACAGCCAGCTATAAATAGAATGGGGACATTAGATAGAGAAAGAGCGAATCAGGTAAGGCAATGCGAGAATCTTTTGTCACCGGAAATAGAAATATGCAATAGCAATTTAAATGGATGGGAAAAAAGTGAACAAATAAACGGTATTGAGATGACAATTAACCATCAGAAAGGCCAACTTAAGAGATTAAATGACCCACTAATTTCCTCAGATAGCAAAGATTTAAAATCATGGCTTAACAAACTTATGGAAAAATTGAGTAGTGAGGACAAAGCTGTGTTCGTAATACTTGAATCATCGGGATATGAAATGTATAGAGAGATCAAAAAGGCAGCTCGAGCTAACAAAGTTCCTATTGGATGGGAACCATGGTATCGTGGTGATCCAATTAATTTTTGGGGAAATTCGGGGAGAAGTATGTCAATACAATGAAATTATCAAGATTTACAACTAACCTAGCGTTATGTGTACTACTCATTTCAGAAATTTCAATTGCCAAAGAAATAGGTGACGAAAGAATAGAGCTTGTTGGAGATATATATGAACTAATTACAGCGCTAAAAAAAGCAGACATTATAGTTGAGTTTAAGAATCCACCAATACAAGGGTCATATGGAATGTTCAATCTGAAAAAAAAGAAGATTTGGATTGCACCTATTACTCAAGAGATGGGAATATTTAAATCGACATTAATTCATGAAGCTGTACATGCGGCTCAATCATGCAAATCAGGAAACATAGAACCCATAGGGTGGAAATTAAAAGCAGACAATGCGGTTGAAATCTCAATAAGATCAATACTCTACAGAAAGTATCCTAGTGAAAAGTTTGATATAGAAAGAGAAGCATTCTTAATGCAAGGCCAACCTGACGCTATCGCTAAAATAAAGGAAATTTTAGCTAAACATTGTTGAATAAATAAATTTGATCATTAGGTCTGATTTGATAAGATTGATATTTAGAGGTACTAAATTAAGATTAAGGGTAATATCGATTAATTTAGGTCCTTAAGTAATTCATACAAAAATGAGATATATGATAAAAGAATAGAGTTAATGATGGCCAGGGGTAATCAGGAAGATCAATCCTTCCAAGACATCGCGACACTTAGTTCAATTAGGCTGGCCATAGAGGCTTGCTGTGTAATCAAACTGGATGCGTAGACACCTTGACGCGATGCCAAAATATCCTTAACAGGATTAGATTCTGGTGGTGTAGAGCTAGGACGGTCAACCCATTGCTTTAACAAGTTAATTTCATCCTGTGAACATGATTTAAGTTTGGTCTCGATAGTGGAAGTTTCGAGAATAAGTGACTCAGTAGCAAGCTTGTTTGTAAGTGAAACCTGGTTGCGTAGACGAGGTCCGATAAGGACAAGATCAAACGACTGATTCGAAAGCTTATTCATTAACTCAGTAAAGTTATAATCAACTTGTGCCTGATTACCAGCCTGAGTGACACTCATGCCGCTTGGTAAGTCCTGTTGGGCAATGATATCAATGGATTCTGTTGTAACCCTTGCGGCTACAAGGCGCTGAGTACCATCAGTAAGCTTCATAGCAAACACAGTAACAACATTTCTCTCAGAAATAGAACCTGAGCCACGTCCTGTAAGTCTGCCAAATAAAGAGCCAAACGTACGTTGAATAGGCTTGACAGCCTGAGGAGCATAAATAGCGTAAAGAATACCACCACCAAGAGTTAGAGCATCCAAGAGGTTGGTACCCATAACGGAACCTTCACTCAAGTTCTTCAGTAGACGAGAAGAAGACTTTTCACCATCATCAGTAGTAGCGGATTCAAGAATTGGCTGCAACATTAAACCACGCTTCCTTTGAGTAGATGGGCTCTGATCATCTCCAAGAGCAGCGTCACCACCAGTGCCATCTCCCTGACCTGGTGCACCCTGTCCACGCTGCTCTTCGAAATCACTCTCACCGTCACCTTCTCCCTCAGGGAACTGAGTAGCTTGTTCATTCATAGACACACCAACTCCTGAGCCTGAGCTATTAGAACTGCCAGCCCCATCGCCATTACCATCGCCATCACCAGTGCCAAGAGCATCCTCACCAAGATTGAGGGCAGCTATATCACTAATACCAGGAGCATCAACACCAGCATCGGATGCACTGTTAGCTGAAGGAGGTTGCTTGTACTTACCAGAGGACGTGGATTCATTAGCTACGTCTGGTGCATCAAGAGGCACTGCCTTCTGATCAGGCTGAAGAACTTCCAAAGCACTATCAACTGCCTGTTGATTTGGCTCAAGAACGATCGCATCATCAGGAACTAATTTTAAACCGTCAAGTTGAGCAGGTACATCATCAATATTGAAAGCGACTTGATTCTCCAAAAGAACGACATCGTTAATATCTACAGCCTTTTGATCAGGTTCGAGAATAACTGAGTCTTGCTTTACAGCAATCTCATCATCAAGAAGAACAAGATCATCTAAATCAACTGCCTTTTGTGTAGGATCAAGAAGCACAACATCCTTTGGTACAAGACGAAGATTCGTGAGGTCCACATCTGAAGTAAACAGCTCGTCTGTGACCAGAAGATCACGTGAAACAGCAATCTGATCGTCCTCAAGAACCACAGCATCGAGGTCAACTGCTTTTTGAGACTCCTCTAGAACAACAGCATCAAGATC
>CENU01184018.1_pt1 | contig 11217 bp, 10 predicted proteins | sample 361331 | NCBI WGS metagenome assembly CENU01 (sample SAMEA2619766, study PRJEB7988) | marine metagenome | isolation source: saline water (ENVO:00002010), including
TGATAAGCACTTAAAAGAATGAGATCTTTACTAAAAAATCCTGACGTGAACGGCAGAGCAGCGAGGGCTGAAGAACCAATCAAGAAACTTACAAAAGCTATTGGCATACGCTTCCAAAGGCCACCCATCTTAAAGATATCATGCTCATGATGGAGGCAATGAATAATCGCACCGGAACCAAGGAATAATAGTGCTTTGAAAAATGCATGTGTCATTAGGTGAAAGACTGCAGCGGTCCATGCACCGACCCCAAGGGCTAAAAACATATAACCGATTTGGCTGATTGTGGAGTAAGCGAGTATTCTTTTTATATCGGTTTGCACCGCTGCACTGAATGCAGCCATCAAAGCGGTACCAACTCCTATAAAAGCAATGACCGTCATGGCTTGGGGAGATAGTGTAAAAAGACCATGCATACGCGCTATCAAATATACGCCTGCGGTGACCATAGTTGCTGCATGAATCAGAGCGCTCACAGGTGTGGGTCCGGCCATTGCGTCGGGCAACCAAGTGTGCAAAGGAAATTGTGCTGACTTTCCGGCTGCACCAGCTAACAGCAGGAGGCAGGCTAGTGTCGGCATAAAGTCACCTGTCTGCCAACGAGCTTGAGCAGATGCCGCAATGCTCTGAATGTCGAGCGTCCCAAGTTCTGTGAACAGTATAAGAAGACCCAACATCATCGCTGTGTCGCCAATTCTTGTTACGATAAAGGCTTTTCTAGCAGCATGTCCGTTACCACTATGCTGGTACCAAAAGCCTACAAGCAGATAACTACAAACTCCAACTCCTTCCCAACCTAGATACAGAAGAAGCAGATTATCCGACATTACCAATACTAACATTGCTGATACAAACATGTTTAAGTAAGCGAAGTATCTAGAATAGCTCGTATCATCTTCCATAAATTCACATGAGAAGAGGTGAATCAGGAATCCAACGCAGGTAATAATCATCATCATGACAATGGTCAGACCATCGATGTGAAACCCAACGTTTGCGTTCAATTCACCAACTTTTATCCAAGTCCACAGTGTGACCGTAATCAGACGTGGATCTTGGAGAAATTGCCAGGTTAGGTTGCAGGTCAATAACGCTGACAGACCTACCGAACCAGTCCCGAAGAGAGCAACGATGGTCGATGGAAGCTTTGATGAGAAAACCATCAGAAAAATCGCACTAAGTAAGGGTAGTAGTGGAATAAGCCAGACAAAATCCTGCACGACTAACCTCGCATCCGGTTTGCATCGTCCATATCAAGGGTCTTGAAGCGTTTTTGAATTTGTAAAACTAATCCGAGACCGACAGCAACCTCGGCTGCCGCGATACTAAGAATTAGTAAAAATATTACCTGTCCATCAGCTTGTCCCCAATGCGCACCAGCTGCTATGAATGCGAGGGCGGATGCATTAAGCATTACTTCCAGAGACATTAAAATGAAGATAATATTTCTTCTTATCATAAGTCCGAGCATCCCGATGGTGAAAAGTAAAGTGGACACAAAGAGGACATGGTTGAGAGGTACAGCAAGCTCCTGCATGTGCTATAACCCCCGATCTAAAAAACGTCTGCCCAAATGATATGAGCCGACAAGTCCTGATAGCAGAAGCATCGAGGCTATTTCAACAGCGATCACATAGGGTCCAAAAAGGGCTAGTCCAACATCTTTGGGCGATACCGAACCAGATGATGCTGGGCCTTCAACTGTAGAAATCAGATACAAAAGCTCCACTAGCAGAACTAGCGATAAAATAGCTGGTCCTAGCCAAATGTGAGGTTGAAGCAATTGGCGTTCACGGGCATCTCCTTCCTCTCCGAGATTTAACATCATGATTACGAAAACAAAGAGTACCATTATGGCACCAGCGTAAATTACAATTTCCAGTGCGGCCGCAAAAGGGGCACCAATTAAAAAGAAAATTACTGCAATAGCTAGAAGGGAAACAATTAAATATATGAGCGCATGTATGGCATTAGTTCTCGTCATCGCGAGGACTGTTGCAAACAGTGCTACCGAGGCGGCAATGTAAAAAAGTGCAAGCTCAAGCATATTCTTGCCTTATTTTGTTATTATGGCATCAGGCTTTTTGTATCAATTGGCAATTCCTCGTTGATGGCCTCACCCTTATCCTTAGTTGCAGTTTGTAGTCCTGAAACGCGATAAAAATTATAATCAGGATATTTCCCCACACCGTCTATTAAGAGATGTTCTTTCTCGTATACCATATTCTGCCGGTCGTATTCACACATCTCGAAGTCTGGGGTGAGTTGGATTGCGTAGGTCGGACAAGCCTCTTCACACATTCCGCACATGATACATCGGGAAAAATTTATTCTAAAAAATTCTGGGTACCATGTGCCATCATCGCGGGTATCTTTTTGGAGTGCGATGCAATCAACAGGGCATGCAGCGGCACAAAGATTACAAGCTACACAACGCTCTTCACCGTCTGGATCACGAGTCAAAACAATTCGCCCACGATATCTGGGCGCGAGGTAGGGCATTTGCTCTGGATATTGAATTGTTTCTGCTTTTTGAAAGAGATGTTTAAATATATGCCACATTGTCCTTAACGAACTTAACATCTAAAGCACTCCTTCCTGTGACCAAAGTAAAACCGCACCGGTGAGGACGAGATTTAACAGAGTGATCGGCAACATAATCTTCCATCCTAAAGACATGAGCTGATCATATCTTGGTCTAGGTATTGCGGCACGTAGTAATACGAAAAAATTAATAACTAAGATAATTTTTACTATAAACCAGGTGACCGGTGGGAGCCAATTAATCCCAAATACTATTAGAGACGGCCCCATCCAACCGCCGAAGAAAAGGGTCACAATCATTGCGGCAATCAGCATAAGACCCAGATACTCTCCTAACATGAACATAGCGAATTTCATCCCACCGTACTCGGTATGAAACCCAGCTGTTAGCTCATGCTCTGCCTCGGGCAGGTCAAATGGTAATCTATGACTCTCCGCGATGCCCGCGATAACGAAAACGAGCAACCCTAACACTTGTGAAAAACAAAACCACACATTTTCTTGCGCCTTTACAATTTCAACCAAGCTAAAGCTTCCTGTCATCATCACTATACCCATCAAAGACAAGCCCATAAAAACTTCATAGCTAACCATTTGTGATGCCGAGCGAAGCCCGCCAAGTAACGCATACTTGTTGTTTGATGCAAGGCCACCGAGAAGGACGCTGTAGACTGCGAGCGACGTCATCCCTAAAAAAAATAATAACCCGATGTTCACATCTATGATCTGGACACCAGGAGAAAACGGCACAACCGCAAAGCCCATCATCATAGCTACGACAATTGCTGTTGGTGCAAAAATAAATACCATTCGATCAGCAAAGGGGGGAACCCAATCGTCTTTAAGCAAAAGTTTTATCATATCTGCTATTACTTGACCGGCACCGAATGGCCCGATTCGATTTGGGCCGTATCGATCTTGCCAAAATCCAAGTAACCGTCTCTCCCACCAAGTCAAGATTGCGGCCCCCGCTACTCCGAATATTAGGATCGCCAGTGCCAGTATTACAGGACCCCATTCAAACATGGCGATTTTCCCTGGACTTGAATGAAGCGATTCTATCTGTTGCTATCACGACTGGCTTAAGCGGTTGCCAATCATTATCTCTGCTAATTTGAACACGAGCATTTGCGGTGAGCTGCTCAATTTCGTTATAACCAGCACTGTATCCAGCGCACCCTTCTGCCATTCTTGAGGAAACTCGAACTGATATCGACATTTTTAAGTTCTCTCCCGTGACGACCACTCCATCACCATCGGAAACTTTCATACTGTCGGCGTCTTTGTCCGACAACACAATAAAGGGTAGTCCTGCAAGCTCAGAAATTTCTTTTGTGTGATAAGACATTTCCTCTGATCCATGGAGGGAATAAATCGGTACCAAGCGCCAGAAGTTCTTTTCTAAAGGGAAAGAGAATGTCTGGTCACAAGCAACGCGCACTCCGGAACCCGACGACTTGATTAATTTAACTCCAGACGCACCTCCTTTCAAAGGTCCGTCGGTTTCGGCCTGAAATTTCTGGAGGGACTGATTTGAATTCCACCCTGGAGACCATACAAACGGAGTCAATACCGACGGTTGGTCACGGTTAAGGCCCTCCATGCTGTAAGTGAGGGGAGTTTCATTATCGGGCGTTTGCTGAAGTTCATGCACTGATATATCTGCGGTTATAGCCGTACGACCACTATTCCTGTGTGTTTGACGAGGGATTTTAAGTCCATGGTCACGAAAGCTTTTGTTTGGGGCCACAAATGATAGGGCTTGAAAATTATTATTCTTTGCGCAGAGCTCAACTACCTCATCAAAACTTTCGATAGCTGAAAGCTCTTTGTTCTCTGTCGCAGCGGCTAGCTCTATCACCCATTGCCAACTGGACAACCTATCGTTCAAAGGTGGGAATACAGAGTAAAAGCGTTGGGCTCGACCTTCGTTATTGACAAGCGTACCCTGCGTTTCGGCAAATGAGGCAGCGGGTAGCACCATATCCGACATCTCCAACGTTTCATTCTCTAGAATATCTATTGAGATGATTTTAGCTGATGACGCATTAATTTGTGTCATCTCGAACGCACTCAACCGCCGAGACAAATCATTTTCTAACACTATTAGAACATCGATTTCATTAATGCCTTTGATAACTTCTTGCAGTGTAAGATTTCGATCTTCGCTAAGTAATATTGAGCCGGTGCTATTTGACTCTGGAGAAGTGAAACTAAGTTGTGTGTTTTGATTAATTGTGACGAGTGCCTCTGCAACTGCTGCGGCACTCTCCACAATATTCGCATTTAGTAAACTTGGGCCACTTATAATGAGTGGGCGCTCGGCGGTGCTTAGGTGGGTTGCTATCTTTATAATTTGGGAATCTTGAGAATCACCCTCGGTTAAGTGGCGGGCCAATTTTAGTCCGAAGTTGGCTATCTCTTCAGGTGGTAAAGTCATCGTCTCTAAAGCAATATCATCAAGTTTTGTCGAGGCAGGTGTCGCAATGAATAGTGGAGAGCGTTCTTCCTGCGCAAGATTTTTCACTGCGCCGTCTTGCCATTCCTCAATACCCATTTGTCTAGCCATGGCTATCGCCTTGTTTTTGGTCGCTTGTCTTATTGCTAATGCTATTCTCGCAGCTGTGTTGGTTAAGTCTTCACCTAGGACCAATATGGCATCTGCCGTTTCTATGTCTTTCACAGAAGGATTGTGTGCTTTGGTCGTTTGCAGAATAGAGACCTGACGCTTTAAGATAGTTTGCTCTTTATGTGATAACCCTGCCGAGAAATTGGACGGACCGACCAGTTTTTGCAGTAAATAGTTTGATTCGACTGATGCTCTTGGAGAGCCAATTCCCACAATATTTCCATCACCAATCCATCGGGTGAGGTGATAAGAAACCTCACCCCTTTTTATCGCCTTAAATGCACCACTCGGTTCCTTAAGGCCTACATAGTTTGTTCGTTTGTCTCCATTTACATATCCAGCCCCAAACCTCCCTCTGTCACAAATAAAATATCCGTTGATTTCTTGATTGTAGCGGTTATGAATTCGTTTTAACCTTCCGTATCGCTCGCCGGGGGAGATATTGCAACCAACACCGCAGCCGCTGCATATTGAGGGAGAGGACTGTAGGTCCCACTTTCTGCTGTAGTCCTCAAGAAATGGTTTATCGGTAAATACTCCTGTGGGACATACCTCAACAAGGTTTCCGGAGAATTCGCTCTCTAAAATGCCATCTTGATGTCGGCCAAAATAGATTCGGTCACGTGATGCTTGAGCAGATAGGTCTTTTCCGCCGGCGTAGTCTCGGTAAAAGCGTTCACAACGATAACAAGTAATACACCGATTCATTTCATGGTTTATTAAGGGCCCTAAGTACTGATTTCGATGTGTGTTCTTTTTTCCTTTGTAGCGACGATCTCTGTGCCCCACCATCACTGTCATGTCCTGGAGATGGCACTCCCCACCTTCTGAGCATACGGGGCAATCATGAGGATGATTCAGCATGAGCGACTCTACAACAGCCTCTCGGAACTCTTTTGCCTCACCAACTTTAAGCGATACTCTTGTACCGTCAGTTGCCGGGGTCATGCATCCCATAATTATCCGTCCATGTTGATCATCATCATCCCGATATTGGACGAGAGCACATTGCCTACAGGATCCGACAGATCCCATTGCGGGATGCCAACAAAAATAAGGGAGATCAAGACCCACATCGAGGCAAGCCTCCAGCAAGTTTTTTCCTCTGGTCACCTCATATGATTTGCCGTCAACAATTATAATAGGCATATCTAATGTACTCCGTCTATTTCGTAAGGGCACCGGCCAAGCGTTACGTGATTCTTAAAGTCTTCGTAAAAATATTTCATTGCGCTTTGGAGGGGCTCCATAGCACCGGGAGCTAAAGCACAATGAGTATTTCCGGGGGTTCCTATGTATTTTACTTGATATGCCAAAGTTTCGAGATCCTCTTCGCTTCCTTTCCCATTTTCTAGATCCTCTAACACTTGACGAGTCCAAGGTAGTCCATCTCGGCACGGTGTGCAAAAACCACAGGACTCTTGCGCAAAAAATCGTATCAGGTTCAAAACCATTCCTACAGGACAAGATTGGTCGTCTAGGATAATCATCGTGCCGGTTCCCATTCGACTTCCAGCGGCACCGATTACGTTATAGTCCATCGCTAAGTCTAGGTGACTTTCTATTAAGAAGTCGGTTGAGCCACCACCTGGTAAAAGACCTTTGAAGTTTAGTCCAGTTTGCATTCCGTCGGCATGATCCTCAAGGATTTGCCGAATTGGTGTCCCCATAGGAAGCTCCCAACAACCAGGATTTTTTACGCGCCCACTCACTCCAAACAACTTTGTCCCACTATCCTCTCCCACGCCTAGCGTCTTGAACCATTCGGCGCCTTTGTGGATGATGTGAGGAATATTGCAAAGAGTTTCTACATTGTTGACTATTGTAGGGCGACCCCACAGACCACTTACTTGGGGGAAAGGCGGTTTTGCTCTTGGATTTGCACGTTTCCCCTCTAGAGCGTTGATAAGTGCAGTTTCTTCGCCACATATGTATCGGCCCGCACTTGGATGAACATACATTTCAAGGCTGAACGCAGATCCTAGAATATTTCTTCCCAAATAACCCGAGTTGTAACATTCCTTAATTGCTTCATTTAGACGTTGAATAGCTAATCGATATTCTCCTCTTATAAAAATATAGGCAACATCAGCGCCAATTGTGTAAGCCGAGAGAATCATACCTTCTATAAGCTGATGAGGGTCTTGCTCCATTAGTAGCCGGTCTTTGAATGTACCTGGTTCCATCTCGTCAGCATTGCATATGAGGTATTTATGTCCGGGTAAGCAGTCTTCGTTTTTTGGCACAAAACTCCATTTAATACCCGTCGGGAATCCGGCGCCACCGCGCCCCCGAAGCTTCGAATTTTTTACTTCTGTAAGACACTCACCCGGCGCCATAGATTTGAGCGCTTTCCGTAGTCCTGAGTATCCCTCACAGGCTTCATACTTATCAATCGGAGTAGTCTCGTTAACTTTGGATATATTTTTAGTGAGAACTTTTTCGGTCACTTTTCACCTTCTTCTCTATAATTAGCAAATATGTGTTCTAACTTAGACGAATTTAAATTTGTAAATAAGTCATCTCCCACCATCATCACAGGAGCTTTGTCACAAGCACCCAGGCATGGGACGGGAAGCAGGGTGAATTTTTCGTCTTTGGTAGTTTCTCCGTAGTCTATTTTTAAGATTTCTGAGAGCTTCTGTTTTTGGTTCTCACATCCACAGAGCCAGCAACTCACGCTGTCACAAAAGAGAATGACTTTGTCGCCTACCGGTCTTCTGAATATTAAATTGTAGAACGTTGCTATACCTTCTAATTCCTCGGCAGACATTTCGAGGTGTTTGGCGATGGCAATTAGACATTCGTCTGATACCCAACCGCGTTTCGCTTGAACTATTTTCAACGCATCAATAGCTGCTCCCGATTTTTGTGGAACGTGAGAGAGTTCTATATTTATGAGTTGAAGCTCCTCTGATGTCAGAGTGGAGGAGGTTTCTGACTGAATAATATTTTCAATCATCGATCTACATCCGCCATTACAAAATCAATACTCGCGATTATTGCAATCAGATCGGGAATCAAAAGTCCCTGACTAATAAGAGGGATCTGCTGAAGGTGAGCGAAGGATGGAGTCCTAATTCGGGTTCTGTAGGCGTTTGTTCCATTATCGCTTATGAGGTGATAGCTGTTGATACCTTTTGTTGCCTCGATCATTACAGAAGCTTCTCCATGAGGAATAACTGGGCCCCAACTCACATTAAGGAAGTGGTGAATGAGTGTTTCTATGTCCTGCATCGTGCGTTCTTTTGGGGGCGGCGTGGTTGAGCGGTGCTCGCTCTTGTAGTGACCTCCGGGCATATTTTCCACGCACTGGCGTATGATTTTTATACTCTCACGCATTTCTTCAATGCGTAACACCGCTCGGTCATAGCAATCGCCTCGATCAGCTGTAGGTACCTCAAAATCAAATTGGTCATATCCCCCATAAGGACGTTTTTTTCGGACATCCCAATCGTTCCCTGTAGCCCTGAGCCCCGGTCCTGTTACACCCCAGTCTAATGCCTCTTTTTCCGTGTATACGCCAATTCCGACAGTCCTGTCCTTTAACATTTTGTTTTGCATCGCCATCTTGTCCCACTCATCGAGCCGAGCAGGCATTGAATTGATGAAATCGAGTATTAGTTTATCCCAACCATTAGGAAGATCCTGGGCTACTCCGCCAATTCTGAACCAGGCGGGGTGCATTCTGCCACCTGTTATGGCCTCAATAATTCCAAACAGTCTTTCACGGTCAGCAAACATGTAAAAGACGGGGGACATTTGACCCACATCTTGAACAAACGTTCCATAGAAAACGAGATGGCTAGAAATTCGGAATAATTCAGCCAGCATGATTCTGATGACTTTTGCACGTTCAGGAACCTTGATGCCCGCAAGAAGTTCGACTGTTTGAATGTATGCTAGGTTATTCATGACTCCAGCAAGGTAATCGATTCGATCGGTATAGGGTATGTAGGTGTGCCAAGTCTGACGCTCTCCCATTTTTTCGGCGCCTCGATGGTGATACCCAATGTCTGGAACAGAATTTATGATCACTTCCCCATCTAACTGCAATGCGATCCGAAAAACCCCATGCACACTTGGATGGTTGGGTCCGAGATTGAGAAACATGTATTCACTATTTTCGCTCTCAGACTTCATCCCCCAGTCCTCAGGCCTAAAACGGAGCGCTTCTTGCTCCTTCGCAACTCGCTCAGAATCCATTGTGAACTTGCCCATTTCGGTAGCTCGAGCCGGATGATCTTTTCTCAGAGCGTGCCCCTCCCACGTTGGAGGGAGAAGTATGCGAAAGAGCGAGGGATGCCCATCAAAAGAAATTCCGAACATATCCCAAACTTCCCTTTCGTACCAATTAGCATTTGGCCAAATATCTATAATCGATGGGAGTGCTAATTGGGATGCAGAGAGTCCAACTTTTATTCTAAGATCTTCATTACGCCGCATAGATAGAAGCTGATAAACTACGGTGTAGTCGGCGTCAGGCTGATCTTGGCGATTTTCCCGAGTGCGCTCATCTATCGCGAACAGATCGTACAGCATGCAGAAGTGGGGGCGAAGAAATATCAGTACCTGGACGACCTGCTGCTGAGGCACCCAAAGAGTGGGAATTTCATCAATACAGTTTTGAGCAAAAAAAGTTCTGCTACCAAACTCATCGTTTAGCAATTTCAAAATGGGTAGCTGTCGTTCCTCCTGAGCCAGCTGCATGTTATATCCTAGGAATGTCCTTTGCTTTCGTTAGCTGTTGTGCGGTTCTCTTAATTCGGTCGCTTTGATACGTTGAGCTGTAAGTTGGTCTCTTTTACTAACCTTTTGCGGTTTTATCACTGTCTGATCTCCCGCCGCCCAGGTGATAGGCCGACGTTCTTTTCCAATCGACTCTTGCAGCATTATAAGGCCTTGCATAAGTGCTTCGGGCCTAGGAGGGCAACCTGGCACGTATACATCAACAGGGATAAACTTGTCCACACCTTGTACTACTGAGTAAATGTCGTACATACCGCCCGAATTAGCACAGGATCCCATTGATATTATCCATCTAGGTTCTAGCAGTTGATCATAGAGGCGTTTTACCACTGGAGCCATCTTTAAAAAACAAGTTCCAGAAATCACCATTAAGTCTGCTTGCCTTGGTGTGGCGCGAATTACTTCAGATCCAAATCTTGCTATGTCATGCCGGCTCGTAAAAGATGTAGCCATTTCGACATAACAGCATGATAAACCGAAATTGAATGGCCACAGAGAATGTGCGCGACCCCAAGCGATCAGATCCTCTAACTTGGCAAAAGCTACGTTCCGCTTGACTTGTTCTTCAATGACACTGGTGCTTTCACTGCCGCCAGTATCATTAGGTTTGCTAAGACTCCATTTCAACGTGTTGCTTCCTCATTTCATCATTTGCGCTCTTTGCCCGATCCAAACCCGTTCTGACTTTGTTACCCCAGTCGAGGCCACCTATTCTCCATGCATACACCAAGGCGAGACCTAACACGCCAATAAATATCAGCATAGATATATAACCTTTCCAGCCAAGTTCAAAAAATGCAACAGCCCAGGCAAAAATAAAAACAGCCTCAAGGTCAAAGATAACAAAAAAGATGGCCACTAAATAAAACTCAACTGATATCCGTACTTGGGAACTACCAACTGAAACGATTCCTGACTCAAAGGGATCGTTGGTAGCGTCATCACGTCTTCGCTGACCCAACAGCCAAGAAACGACTAACATAGCAATTACAAGCAGAATTACTAAGAAAGTGTAAATGGCTAATGGCCAAATTTCAGTGCTGGAACTCTCTATGGGATATCTCCTCGGGAGTTTCAAGGTAACGGAATACACAAAACATGCGATTGATGTGAGCTGTCTACTTTTTTTGCGACTTCAGATGCAGACCTATCTCACTCAGCATTCGTATGTCTAAGATTTTAACGACAAATTTGTCATTCACGATATACGTAAGCTAGCATAACTCAGATGTTTATCAGTTATAACTGAATAACCTCAACATAAAAGTAGACGGAAATCAACTTGTTTTGCGACA
>CENU01058754.1_pt1 | contig 11215 bp, 10 predicted proteins | sample 361331 | NCBI WGS metagenome assembly CENU01 (sample SAMEA2619766, study PRJEB7988) | marine metagenome | isolation source: saline water (ENVO:00002010), including
GCCACGGTAAGCGTGCCGAGGGTAACGAAGCAATGGCGGGGCCACGCCTCGCAGGTCAAAGTGATTGGTATTTGGTCGCGCAGCTACAAAAATTCCGCGACGGCCAACGTGGCTATCACAATTCCGATCACGGTGGCCGTCAGATGCGCGCTATGTCGGGCACAGTGGCAACGGAAGCCGCTATGCACAACGTCGTCGCCTATATCAATTCGCTAACCGATTAGCCTAGGGCGCAGCGCTATGAGGAGCCACCTCGACATAGATCTCGCTGCGCTGACGCAAAACTTCCACACGCTACAGGCCGAGTGTCCCGGCAGTTTGGCTGCAGTCGTCAAAGCGAATGCCTATGGTCTCGGTGCAGCACAGGTCGGACCGCAACTTGCGGCCGCTGGTTGCCGTGAATTTTTTGTTGCGATTTTGGCGGAAGGTATCGCGCTACGAGAGGTGCTACCGGACAGCATCATCTACGTGTTAGCTGGACCTGCGGCGGATGAGCGGCCCGCTTATCTGCGCCATAATCTAACGCCAGTGCTCAACACCCTTAATCAATGCCGTGCCTGGCAATCTACCGGCCGACCGGCGGCATTGCATGTGGACACTGGTATGCAAAGGCTCGGGTTAGCTCCGGCGGAGGTCGATGCGTTGCCGTTAGGTGGGTTGCGAATTGATCTGCTGTTATCGCATCTGGCTCGCGCGGACGAAGTTGGCCACCCTGCGACGTTGGCGCAATGGCACGCGATAGAAGCCATGCATGTTCGCTTGGCGGCTATTTTTCCTGAACTGCGTTTGAGTCTAACCAACTCGCCCGGTGTGCTCGGTGGCGAGCTGGCCGAGTTGATTGATGCGGCGGGTGTTAATCATCTGGGTCGTACCGGCGTTGCGTTGTATGGCAGCAATCCATTGCAGACCGTGCATGTTAACCCGTTGCAGACCGTCGTTACCCTGCTTGCTAAGGTGCAGCAGGTGCGCCAAATTCCAGCCAATACACCGGTTGGCTATGGCGGCACTTACCAAGCGCAAACGCCCAGAGTGTTGGCGGTACTGGATGTTGGTTATGCGGATGGTGTGCCGAGGCTGTTATCGAATCAGGGTCAGGCTTATCTAGCGGGAAAAACTTGCAACTTTGCAGGCCGGGTCAGTATGGATCTTGTCACGTTGGACGTGACTGCGGCTGCAGAGGTCCACGCAATCGAAGAAGGGATGGCAGCAGAAATATTCGGGGCGCATATCAGCATCGACCAAGTCGCCGAGCAAGCTGGCACCATCGCCTATGAAATTTTGACAGGACTTGGCCAGCGTCTGGAGCGCTGCTACTTAAATCCGCTCGTCACATAGTCTTTAGCGCTCATCCCGGTCGTCTTGTCCCCTCTCGCATAGCGCGGCTTACCCCGGTGCATGCCAGCTGCTAGCGTTATTTAGCTGCCGTGCTAAAGTCATTCTCAGCTGTTATGGGACTCTTTTGGGGAATGGGGGAACGTATGACGATCAATACAAATGGTGTACTTGCAGGACAAGTCGCGGTTATCACCGGAGCCAGTCGCGGTATCGGCGATGCCATTGCGAGAAGGTTTGCGATGGAAGGGGCAAGAGTAGTGGTGTCTGCTCGCACCGTCGACGAAGGAGAACACTATCTACCCGGTTCGCTTGCGAAGACTGTCGCTGATATACGTGGTGCCGGAGGCGAAGCATTAGCGGTAAAAGCCGATTTGGCGGCGCAAACCGACCGCGACAATCTGATCGATGCTGCAGTGGCCGAGTTCGGTCGAGTCGACATTCTGGTCAACAATGCAGCAATAACCTACTTCACCTCTGTCAGCGAATTTTCGGAAAAACGTTACGATTTAATGCTGGAGGTACAGGTCCGCGCGCCGTTCGAATTAGCTCAACTGGTGCTTCCGCAGATGTGCGAGCGAGGCAGTGGCTGGATACTTAATATTTCTTCGCATGCGGCGTTACACCCGGCAAAAGATAGCGGTGGTCGCGGCGGCACGGTTTACGGTATGTGCAAAGCCGCGCTGGAGCGTTTTACCACTGGCCTTGCCGCAGAGGTTTACGAGGATGGCATCGGCGTAAATGCCATTTCGCCCGGGTTGGTCGCGACCCCTGGTGTGATTCACCATAAGCTGATCAACGCCGAAAATGAATCTAGGGTGACCCCGGTTGAGCACATGGCCGAAGCATGCCTGCGGCTTTGTCATGGTGACCCCCAATCGTTAACTGGGCGCATTGATTATGCTGATGAGGTGCTGGCAGAGTTTGCGTTGCAAGCTCGCGATTTGTTTTAACCCTTAGTGAGGTTGATATGACACTCGAAACTCCGCTTCCTTTACACAACGAGTTGGCAGCTGGTTCGCTGGCCGCTCGCGACGTCGAACATGTATTGCATCCGTCTACCCATCTGAAAAACCATGTGTCTAGCGGCCCAACCATTTCTGCGCGGGCGGAAGGTGTCTATTTATGGGACAGCAACGGCAAGCAATATTTAGAGGGGATGGCAGGGCTGTGGTGCACGGCACTCGGCTACGGGCGAGAAGACTTGGCCGACGTTGCGGCGGACCAGATGCGCAAGCTGAGTTATTCCCAATTGTTTGCAGGACGCAGCAATGAGCCTTCGATCTTGCTGGCTGAAAAACTGAAGGCGATGGTCCCCTTTGATGCCGGTAAAGTGTTTTTCGGGGTTTCGGGTAGCGATGCTAACGACACCCAGTTGAAATTGATCTGGTACTACAACAACGCCATTGGCAGACCGCAGAAGAAAAAGGTGATCAGCCGAATTCGTGGCTATCACGGCGTAACGGTTGCAAGTGGATCGCTTACGGGCCTGCCCGCATTTCATAACGAATTCGATCTGCCGATCAATGGCATTTTGCACACAAGCAGCCCGCATCACTATTCCGAAGCGCACCCGGGAGAAACCCCTGAAGATTTCGCTTCTCGCTGCGCCGATGATCTGGAAGCCATGATTTTGCGAGAAGATCCGGATACCGTTGCGGCGTTTATTGCTGAACCGATCTTGGGCGCGGGTGGTGTGGTGGTGCCCCCGCCGACTTATTACGCCAAGATTCAGGCGGTGCTAAAGAAGTACGATATTTTGTTTATTGATGACGAAGTGATCTGTGGCTTTGGACGTACAGGTCACGCCTTTGGTGCTGAGGCCTTTGCTATCCAACCGGACACAATGAGCGTTGCAAAGGCATTGTCTTCAGCCTATCTGCCGATCAGTGCAGTCTTGATACCCGATGCAATGTTTGCCGCGTTTGCCGAACGATCTAACGATTTAGGCAACTTCGCGCATGGCTTTACCTATTCCGGTCATCCGGTTTGTGCTGCTGTTGCTCTGCGTAATCTGGAGATCATGGAAGAACTGTCTCTGTTCACCCACGCGCGTCAAATGGGCATCATTCTGCAGACGCGTTTGCGTGAATTTGCCGAACACCCGCTCGTCGGTGAGGTTCGCGGCGAGGGTCTATTAGCCGGGGTAGAACTGGTGAAACAACAGCAGCCCAGAACGCCGTTCGCGGCATCTGATGGCGTGGGCGCCTATTGCGCGAAGGCTTGCGAGGAGGCCGGTTTAATCGTGCGCAACTTAGGTGATACGTTGGCTTTCTGCCCGCCTCTGATCATCAATGAAGATCAGGTCCATGAGTTAATCGACAAATTCGGTCGAGGCCTTGAGGCGACTTACGCATGGGTACGGAAACAGTCGCTGACTTAACAAATTCGATGGCGAGCCAAATTAGAAATAAAGGGGTCAATGCGAATGTTCCGAATCGTTACATCCGCTGCGGTACTTAAAAGTATGACGAAAATTTCGCATTACCGACTGGGCCATTATGCCGGTCTCGTCGCAACAATGTTGTTGACGCCTGTGCTTTGGGCGGAAGATTGTCGCAGTATAAGCGGCACCGTACCCGACACAGCAGATCCGTTTCCAGCTACCTGGGGAATCGATGTCGCGAATACCCGCTTTGTGCCTATGGCGCGTACATCGATTAACGCGGAGAACGTGCATCGTTTAGCGCTAAAGTGGGTCTATGGTTATGCGACCAATACCCCACGTTCATTCCCGTTAGTGACCTCCGATACGATTTTTATCGGCGACAATGGCACTGGTTTGATTGCTTTGGATCGCAAAACCGGCTGTATCCGTTGGCGCAATACGGATACCCGCGATAGCGTCGCCAGCTCCATTTCTTTTGCTTCCGGCCCGAACGGATTAGAACTTTACTTCGCCAACCGTCAGGAGGGTATTTTCGCGGTCGCAGCAGACACCGGCCGCACGCTTTGGCAACACACGATTGACGACGAGCCTGTCCCCTTTTACTCCGGTTCGCCGATGTTAGTAGGTGAGCGCTTGTTCGTGCCCATTTCCAGTCAGGAAATCGCCCTTAGCATGAATCCGTTTTATGGCTGTTGCACCACTAGCGGCGGTATGGCGGCACTTGATGTGCGCACCGGTGAAAAGCTTTGGTATCTCCCCACCATTGCCGAGCCACCACAAGTCATTGGCAGACATTATTTATTTGTCGAGCAATGGGGACCGAGTGGCGCGCCGGTTTGGAGCGCGCCAACCTATGACGCCGACAACGATCTACTCTTGTTCGGTACTGGTGAGAATTATACCGAGCCCGCAACTAGGACTAGTGACGCAATCTTTGCAGTCGACGCGACCAGCGGCAAGCAGCGTTGGGTGGTCCAGTTTCATACCAATGACACCTTCAATATGGGCTGCGTAGTGGATGGTCCAAACTGTCCGGAGAACGCTGGGCCTGATTTGGATTTTGGTGCCCCGCCGGTGTTAGCCAAAACCCCTTCTGGACGCCGTCTGGTCTTTGCGGGCCAAAAGTCTGGCGGCGTTTATGCTATGGATCCGCTAACGGGAGCCGAGGTCTGGCGCACGCGTATTGGCCGCGGCGGTTACTTGGGTGGTGTGCATTGGGGGCTTGCTGTTGACGAGTCGCGGGGTCTTTTGTACGTACCCATTAGCGATATTCCGGCAGGACCACTTGAACCAGTGAGCCCCGCGCCGGGCATGCATGCGGTCAACTTGGAAGATGGCACGATAAGGTGGAGTCACCATGTAGACGTCAGCGACCTAGATGGCTTCTGGCCCGGCCTTTCCGCGGGCATCATAGCTACCCAAGACTTAGTGGTTGCCGGCGATTTGGCGGGGAAGGTCGCAGCTTATAGCGCCGACGACGGTCGGATTCTGTGGGAGTTCGATACGGCACAAACCTTTGCTGGCACGAATGGCGTTGCCGCTACCGGGGCCAGCATTGATGCGCACGGTCCGTTAATCGTTGATGACCTGCTTATTGTGTCGTCAGGCTACGGCGGTGTGGGAATGCAAGGCGGCAACGCTTTGCTGGTGTTCCAACTCACTCCTGCGCCGCATGGTGAGCCGGACGTAAATCAAGTTGTCGAGCAGGCTTTACACCCTAAACAGATTAACGAGTTAGAATCTGAGCAAATCACGGGGTTATCGCAAGAATGAGCCCCGCAGCGGTTGCCGCAATGCCACCCGCCAGTACCTGGCGGCGAGGCATCGCGACCCTGATCGATTTCGTGCTTGTGCCGGTGGTGGCGCTCGGAGTCATGCTGGTCACTGGCGCTTTGGAACACGCCGAGGCCTATAGTAACGGCGTTCCTTATTTGCGCATTTTTCTACTCGGCGTTGCCGGGTATCTCCTCGTTAACGGCTGGCTGTTATTTCGGCAAGGACAAACACTTGGTAAACGCATGCTGGGCATAAAAATTGTTATCTTAGGTACCGACGAGGTACCTGCAATATGGCGCTTGGTCATGCTTCGCGCTTTGTTTTTCCCGCTTATGCATGCTGCCTTTATTGGCTATTGGTTTTTGCCGCTAATCGATTTGGTGCCGGCGTTGCGACGGCCGCGTCGTTGCCTGCATGACCTTGTCGCAGGCACGGAAGTTGTCGCCGTCGCCTGATTTGAGCGGCTTGGCATCGCTACAGACGGCTGGCTTCCTCGGCCGAGCTAACGGTTAAGTCCAGGTCTTTGAGCAGGCCGTCTTCGATGCTGTAAATCCAGCCGTGCACAGAAAAAGTCAGACCTTGTTGCCAAGCATCGCGCAACAAGTCGGTGCGGCACAGTCGAGTAAGCTGGTGAGCGACGTTGATTTCGCATAAACGGTTGAGCGCCGCTGTCTCAGGTAATCCACTCAGATCATCTCTGTGACGTTCATAAACTTCGCGTAAGTCGTCCAGCCAGGCCCCAACGTGGCCGCTGAGCCCGCCACTTAACGCGGCTTGAACACCACCACATTGATAGTGACCACAAACGATGATGTGCTTTACTTTTAAAACGGTCACTGCGTATTCCACGACAGCTAAACAGTTGGTATCTGTAGGTGAGACAACATTAGCGATGTTGCGGTGAACGAAGACCTCGCCTGGTAACAAGCCGCTGATTTGATTGGCGGGCACTCGGCTGTCCGAACAGCCGATCCATAGCAACTCTGGTTTTTGCTGTTTGGCCAGCCGCGCAAAAAAGTCCGGATCTTCGGCGATCATATTGGCGACCCAGGCAGCGTTATTTTTGAACATCGCTTCTAAAATATTATTCGACATCGGTTTCCTTCGCAGCGGGGAAAATCCTGCGTATATTAAACCAAGCGAGCAGACCTGGGATGATCACTTATTGGCGGACTCTAACTGAGGCGATCGTTAGCAGCGGTCAACAGTCGCGGTCAAGTTCACTGACTCATAACGTGGCTCAGCTCAGTCTTTGCCTTCGCGTGGCGCTAAGCTAGCAATTCATTGGGGAGAGGAATTTATGCAGATACTTCCAGATTTAGATTTCGGCCATACCGAGATGGTGCAGCAGCTGCGTGACGCAGTCGCTCACTTTTGTGCGAATGAGGTAACGCCTCGGGCAGCGCAGATTGATCAAGATAACCAATTTCCCCGCGACCTGTGGCCGAAGCTGGGAGAGCTTGGCGTGCTGGGTATGACCATTGGCAGCGAATACGGAGGCGTAGATCTAGGTTATCTCGCGCATACGGTGGTGATGGAAGAAATTAGCCGTGCGTCCGCCTCCGTCGGCCTGTCTTATGGCGCGCATTCGAATTTATGTGCCAATCAAATCATGCGTTACGGCGACGAACGTCAGCGCCAGGCCTATCTGCCCAAGCTGGTTTCCGGCGATTTTCTCGGTGCCTTGGCGATGAGTGAACCAGGTTCCGGATCGGATGTGGTGAGTCTATCGCTGCGTGCGACGGAGGACGGCGATGATTACATCCTTAACGGCAATAAAATGTGGATTACCAATGGCCCCGGTGCTGATGTACTGGTGGTTTATGCGACTGTCGACAAAGATATGGGCTCGAAAGGCATTACCGCTTTTTTAATCGATAAAGATTTATCTGGGTTCAGCACCGGCGCGAAGCTCGACAAGCTCGGCATGCGCGGCTCGGATACGGCGGAGCTCATCTTCGAAGACTGCCGAGTTAGCAAAAGCCAAATCCTTGGTGATGTAGGCCAAGGAGTGCGCATCCTCATGAGTGGTTTAGATTATGAGCGAGTCGTTTTGGCCGGTGGCCCACTCGGCATCATGCGCAATTGTTTAGATGTGGTTATCCCTTATGTGCACGACCGCAAGCAATTTGGCCAGCCGATCGGAGAATTTCAGCTTATGCAGGGCAAGTTGGCAGATATGTATACGCAAACTAATGCGGCGCGAGCATATGTGTATACCGTGGCGCAGGCGTGTGACCGTAATCAAACCACCCGCTTTGATGCGGCAGGTTGCATTTTGTTAGCGGCTGAACAGGCAACCCAAATCAGTCTGCAGGCAATACAGGCCTTAGGCGGTAATGGCTACATCAATGATTACCCCACGGGGCGTTTATTGCGTGATGCAAAACTATTCGAGATCGGCGCTGGCACCAGTGAAATTCGACGCATGCTGATTGGGCGCGAGTTGTTCGACGCCACGCGACCTTGACGTTATAATCACCGCTGCAAGTTTGCACCAGCCGTTTGACTAATCATTAGGAGAAATCTGTTGAGACGTAATATTCTCATAGCGTCGACGATCGCCTGCACGTTCATCGTGGCATTGCTAACGCCGTCCGTGTATAGCGTACCGCCCGGCACAGACGACCAAATTCGCGACCGATTGGCACCGTTAGGCTCCGTGACACGCGCTGCGGCTGTGTTGCAATCAGCAGTCGACGTATCGGCAGAGCCGTTGAGTGGCGAAGCGGTTTATGACCAATTCTGCAGTGTTTGTCATACAGCCGGTGTAGCCGGCGCGCCAAAATTTGCTGATAACGCAATATGGGAACCCCGCATTGCCAAAGGCATGGAGGTGTTGATGAACAGCACCTTATATGGCATCAATGCAATGCCAGCACGAGGTGGTTGCATCGACTGTTCGGATGACGAGCTTAATAATGCTGTGGTCTATATGTTAGACGCGGCAAAGTAAGCTCGCTGGAAAGCAGCGTTTCTGAGTTCAGCGGGGCGATATGCCCCGCCCCCAGTCTATAGAGCGATAGGTAAGTGCTTCTAAAAAGTGTGCCTTCGCCACTTCCTCGGCCTGCTCCAGGTCCGCAATCGTCCGCGCGATGCGCCATATCTTCTGATAACTTCTCGCCGATAGCCCGTGCCGGGTAATGGATTGTTCGAGAAGGTTTTTTGCGACATCAGCTGTAGCTATGATCCGACGTACAGCCGATCCACTTAGGTCACGATTGAGTCCAGAGCCGCGTTGCCGCTGTGCGAGGCGAGCGTTCGCTACCGCCTCTTTAGCAAGTTGCCAGCGACTTTGCGCGGCGCCGATGTCCTCTTGGCGCATTGCCGCTATAACGTGTTGCGGCAGTTCCGGAACGCTAAGGTGAAGATCAATGCGATCAAGTAAGGGGCCGGAGATTCGGCTCTGATAGCGTTGGATGCTTGGGGGCGTGCAGCGACAGGCCGATTCAGTGCAGCGCAACCCCGCCGGACAGGGATTCATTGCTGCGATCAGTTGAAAATCACATGGAAAATTTGCTTTGTAAGCCGCGCGACTGATGGTGATGCTGCCTCGCTCGATGGGTTCGCGCAGCAGATCCAGAGTTGCTGGGCTGAAATGTGGTAACTCGTCAAGAAACAGTACGCCTAAGTGGGCCAGAGATATTTCACCCACTGTCGGTACTTTGCCTCCTCCCACCAGAGCCGCACCAGTGATTGAGTGGTGTGGGTCACGAAAAGGTGGCTGGGCATTATGCTGCCGTGTGTGGCCGCCTGCTGAATAGATAGAGGCGACTTGCAGACGATCGGCATAGTCGAGCTCTGGGAGAAGCTCAGGTAAACATCGCGCCAACATTGTTTTGCCAGTGCCAGGTGGACCGATCATCAACAGGTGATGGCCGCCAGCTGCGGCAATCTGCAGGGCGCGTTTAGCGCTTTCTTGTCCTAGTACTTGTGCGTAAAGAGAAGGTTCTGGCGGTGTGGTTTGGCCGGGCCGATCCGTAGGCTCTTCGCTTGCTTTAAGCGCATCGGTGTTGCCGCCCAAAAAAGCTACGATTTCCCGCAAATGGCGGGCGTAGTGAAGTCGCGGGCGGGGAGTTTTCAATTCCTCAAAGCCGCCTGTTAAGTCGTTTAAAAGAGTTGTCTCTTGGCTGTTTGCGGCGGGCAAAATAACAGAACGGTGGCTCGCATGACTCGCGAGCACACTGGTCAGCGCTCCCTGTACGGGCCTGATTTCGCCAAACAGGCCCAATTCGCCAATGAACTCAAACTGCTCTATCGCGCTGGTGGGCAACTGCCCTGAGGCCAGCAAGATTGCGATGGCGATCGGTAGGTCAAGTCCGCTGCCGCGTTTACTGAGATCCGCTGGCGCCAAATTGACGACAACGTGGCCATTGGGGTATTGAAAGCCACAGCTTTGCAGAGCGCTTTTAACCCTATCTTTGGCTTCACGCACGCCACTTTCCGGTAGTCCTACCAGGGTTGTGTTGGGCAATCCACCGCCCGCTTTGCATTCAACAGTAATGGGATAAGAGGTTAGACCAACAAGGCTGCGGGTTTGAACGGCGCTGGTGCGAGGTGCCTGAGACATGTCGATTACAAACGGTTTTTATCTATTCGCTATAAACAAGGGCTAGATCCAAGGGTTACGATGCGGACCCCTGCTTAGTTCTCTTTCGCTTCAAGGGCAGTGAGCCGTGTTTCTAGTTCGGTGATCTGTTGGTTGAGGTTTTCCAGCAGTGCGGCGTGTGCTTCCATATCCTGGCGGGGAACAAGCTCGAATTGGCGCAGCCAGCTGGTCACCGCCGATTCAACAGGAACAAGATCAATGTTGGGTAAGCTTTCCCGAATGACCCGTAGTAGAGCCTCTATAGCATTTGGTTTTTCCATCGTTTTCCTCGGTAGCCAATTGGTCCTGGATGCGGGTGCAAATTATCGTATCTTCGATCCGGTTGATAGCGGCTGCGGTGCGTTTCTTGGGCCCAGACTAGTTGCCGCTCTATTCGTCTGCTTGGATTACGGCTCTTATCTTGGTCTTAAAAATTTAGATGCTTGTTGCGCAGGCGCTTTCTATGAGGGTCTTTTTATGTGCGGTTTTTTCATTAGCAGCCCTCTTAAAAGCGTTCTTACATGAAAGCCTGGCACCCAAGCACCGTTTATAGACGCGCCCGTCTTCGGTGTGCCCTATTCGTAAGAGCTTTTTTGTATGCGTCTTACTCGCACGCGGCCTTTAGATAAGGGTCTTTTGATTAGCGCCGCCGAAAAGCGATAACTGCCACTGTTACGTGCTCGCTAAGTCTCAGTTTCTCTCACTCTCTTGTTACTTTACTGAACGGTTTTTACCTGCCGGTTTTTTTAGCCCCCGTTTTTGGGGTTAACTCTATGAAGCTTGTCCCTGCGAGTCTTCTTAACGTCTGATGTTTTGCCGCTTCTCATATGTTGCCGCTCATTCATCCAGGTTGAGTAACTCGCCGGCAGTGTAGTCGCGTCGCCACTTTTACCGTAATGCACTTAATACGCCGCCGCAGTAAACCAGGTATCAAGCCCTCTATCCGCTTTAGTTATCAGGCCGCTCTTGGCAGTTACAGCCTAACGCGGGTCCGGCGCCGCATATTAACGACAAAAGCGCTTTTCTGGCCCGTCATCGGCCTTAATTCGTCACCGCCTTTGCCGCGGGTTAAACTTTCCACCGAACAAAACCGATTCCGCTTAGTGCTCGCATATTATTTTCGGTCGCAC
>CENU01028028.1_pt1 | contig 11202 bp, 12 predicted proteins | sample 361331 | NCBI WGS metagenome assembly CENU01 (sample SAMEA2619766, study PRJEB7988) | marine metagenome | isolation source: saline water (ENVO:00002010), including
TAATTCAATAAAAAAATACCGAGGAGATATCTTTGCGCCGCAGCATGCCGCGCTGCCTCTGCAAAAGATATATGACAAAACCGGAAAAAGATATTGAAATCTAAGGGTTGACCCGCATTCTGGGCAATATGAACGTTTGGCGCTGGATGTCACTGGTAACGTGCCAAAAATTGCTCTTGGCCACCTGTAAGAAAGCATGCCCAAAAAACTACCAATGACAAGGCCTGCAATAATGAGGACAACAATCAAAAATATGTCCGTATGTGTTGCCAAATTTATGACCTATATAACTTTGGATAAGTTAGTGACATAACCAATGCCGACCTTTTATCGACCGAGACGAAAACATTTATGTGTTTGGGCCCACCTGAATTTTGACTATTTATGAGCCCTATATTTTTGACAATTTTACATGTTTGTCACAAAAAATATTGTCGCAAAACCAAATGAAACGGTTAGGGTAGGGTGGCAGTGAAGATATCTGGCAGACTGCGAAACTTATGTACATTAAGGCGATCAACGTGGCCGGGAGAGAGGGATTCGAACCCCCGGAGGGCTCGCACCCTCAACGGTTTTCAAGACCGCCGCTTTCGACCACTCAGCCATCTCCCGCCGCGAGCTCATGTGGTATCTTGAAGGCTGGTCCATGGTCAAGGAACAGGCAGGAACAATGACAAAGTTTTGGGAAGAAAAGTCGCTGAACGACATGTCGCCAGAAGAATGGGAGTCTCTTTGCGACCATTGTGGGCGTTGTTGCCTGGTGCGTCTTATCGATGACGATACGGAAGAATTATTGACCACCAACATTGTTTGCCGGGCTTATGATCAACAAAACAAACAATGTGGCTGTTATGCTTATCGGCATAAGGAAGTCCCAGAATGCCTGAAATTAACAGCAGAAAACGTTCTTACTGAGGATTGGATTCCATCAACTTGCGCCTACCGTCGCTTGGCTGAAGGACGTGATCTTGCATTTTGGCACCCACTATTGGCCGGTGACAGCCGAAAGATGGATGAATTGGGCATTTCCATCACCAACAGGGTTGTTGGTGAACAAACCGTGCGCCCAGAAAATTACGAAGATCATGTGGCGTCATGGCCAATAGGTCCTGACGTTGATTTGTGATGGCAGGCAACCCTGTTGCGCAAAGCCAAGAGGTGGAGAACAAACTTGCAGATTGCGTTAATCATTATCCTGCAGACCAGCACCGGCACCGGACAAGCGAGAAATTTCAGTTGCTGGTGCATAAACACGCGACGCAAATTGCTCCAATAGCTTGGCCTGATCCTCGTCCAGGGCGAAGCGACCAAGGGGTTCACAGATGTCATTTGTTGGCGTGCATTCACTGATGTAGCAAGACTGCTGTTGGCCGATTTTTTGGGGCTTTTTGACCAGAGGCATGATGAAATTGTCTTGGACGAGGTAGGGTGTTTCGCCGACAACAACATGAAGCGCACGTGTTGAGCCCGTTAGCCCATAGCAAAGAATGCCCAAAAAAAGAGGGCAGCCTGAGACAATGAACGAGCCGGGCGTGTGGAATTTCATCAAAGCCAGGCCATCGGCCATGGCGATCCCCAGATCAACGGCGTTTGTTTTTATGCTGCCACCTGATTGAAGCATGGTGGGGGTTAATGAAGATGGGCCGGTATTAAGGTTGTCACGCAGTGACAAAAAACCCTCGAGCCCGTTGAGGCCATGTCGCTCCGCGCGCAGAACACCCTCGCCAACATATTTTGCCCGACCCCAATCAAACCCAAGACCGCGGGCCGCTTTTACAGCCTGTGCCCGCAATTCATTGCCTGAGATGATCAACGGGCGCATGTCATGGGGTCGGCCCATAAATCCAAAATGGATCCGTCTCGACAATATGATCAAGATATGGGGCGTGGCGGTACAGGGAAATTCTTAGCCAACGGTCCGAGCGCGGATCAAAGCGTGTGGCGCCAAAAAACGACAATTTGCACCGAAGCAAATCGATGGGGCGTAAAGTGGCGCCTATCGTGTTGCCATGAATTTCACCATATTCATGTTCATACACCCACTGAACCCGCATGGCCGCCAAGCGATGCCAAGGCTCGCGCATGAGAAATTCAGCCAGGGTGGTGTGGGGTGGCCATGATGAAAGGGCCTCACGTAATTCATGGATGTCACGTGCTGGTGATAGTGGCTGCTCATGCTCTTCCGACGCATCCAGATTCCGATGCCCCAGCCGGGGTTCCAATTTTTCTTCAGATACATACCAAAGCAAGGCGGTTTCTTCTTTTTCCTCCCATGAAATTTGATGGATCCATGAATAGCGCTGATCTATTTTCGCCATCGTTTCTGCGACGGTTTGCGATCCATCAACCGGTTTCATCTCGCCTTCGGCCACGGCCATGTGGTCCACAAGGTCATCAACCAAATCTTCATAGGGTTCAAGCATGACTGACGCCAAAATTTCTTGTGCCTCCAAGCGAAGCTTGGCATGGGCAAATTTCATGGCATCTGACCACAACATCTCATTGCGCTCGCGTTGCGCAAACCAAGACATCAGCATGTTAAGATCTTGCAACAAATGTTCGATTGATATTTTTTGATCTTCATCGTCACTATGCCAGAGCGAAAACTCGCGTTGGGCCCGTTGCAAAAGTTGCAACACCAAATTGCGGTCATGTGTGTTCACAAGACCCACTGCTTGCACGCGTGCAATCGCCGTTTCACGTGCACGCATCCAATGGTCAATCAAAATGGGGTGATTGATCAAAAAGGGTGCCATGCCTAAGCCGGTGGAATTCCCGATGCCCAAACGGCATGCCAAGTCTTCGTCCAGACGCACTGCGGTTCCAGGTGCCCGTAATTTTGCCTCACGTTCCACCCAGTCACGGGCAAATTGCCTTACCATGAACACGGTCAACATCTCTGCTTGGAAGGCAGGCTGCAATTCAGGTCGATCCAACAGCGTTTCACGGTCACAGGCACCAAATTTCCCCGAGCCATAAACCGCGGTGGTGCGCATAAGGTAGCCGGTGCTATCGATGATTTCTTGGGAAGGTTGGCAGCCTTCGGAGAGGGCTGCGACAACACTATTCCAAAGCCTCACGGATTTGTTTGCACGCGACAAGGACAATTCAGAGGCCTGAAGGCGGCCCGCTTCTTGTAAGGGTACGTGTTGGCGAAGTCGCTGTATATCTCTGGCGTCAGGCACACCATCAAATAGGGTGAAGGTGGCATCCCATGCATTTGCAATGACCCTATCTGTTCGCTCTTCAGGTTTGAGTTGGTGGGCAAATACGACCAAACTATAGCTGCGCGCTGGGGTCTTTGCAGTGTACACGGCATGACCTGTAAAATTGGCGCCGATCTCAAATTCGGTTCGCACAAAAGACCATTTTTCGCGTTGGATACGCCGAAGCAACACACGCAAGAAAGATAATCGCGACCCATGCAAGGCGCCTAGGCGTCGGGGCTGCATCATTTTGTCAGCTGCGCGCAACATTGTCACGATAGCTCCTCATGTCGCCCAAAATTTTGGTCAAAAAAACGAAGCCAATTACCACCCATGATTTTTTCAACTTCGTCATTATGAAATCCATGGCGTACAAGTCCATCTTCAATATTATCGAAATGCCTATTGTCAGAGAACCAATTCGGTTGCGTTGGAAATCCTGGCTGGTCTTTGGAGCCTTCACCAAAATCAATTTTTTTCGTCCAACGTCCTGAACGCATCCATTCAACAATAGTATCCGGTTGGTCCTGGCAGAGGTCTGAACCGAGTCCGATATGATCTATGCCCATTAACTCAGCTGTGTCCGCGATCATTTGACAGAAATCTTCGATGGTACAATTGTTGCCGTTTCTGAGGTGATGTGGGTACATAGAAAATCCCAACATTCCACCTGACTTTCCCAATGCGCGCAAAACATCTTTGCTTTTATTTCGTTTTGCCGGATGCCACGATCCAGGGTTGGCATGGGTGATGGCAATGGGGCGTTGGGATATATCTATGGCCTCCAAGGTGGATCGTTCAGCCGAATGTGACATGTCAACAACCAATCCAACACGATTCATCTCACGAATAACCTCCCGCCCCATACGTGTAATGCCAGGGTCTAACTCTTCATAGCATCCAGTCGCCAATAGGGATTGGTTGTTGTACGACAGTTGCATGAATCTCACGCCCAGCCGGTGGACCACCTCCACAAGACCAATATCATCTTCAATTGGGCTTGGGTTTTGAAAGCCAAAAATAACTGCAGTTTTTCCCTCTGTCTTGGCTTTGCGAACGTCATCGCCGCTAGATGCGTGAACAATGCGGTGGGAGAATTGCTCGAACATTAGATTCCAGGACTCAATAACCCCGACCATTTCCCTAAAATTTTCATGATATGCGATGGTCACATGTACGCAGTCTAAACGACCGTCAGCCATTTGTTGGAAAATTTTGTTTGACCACTTGCAGTATTGCAGTCCATCGATCCGCATGTTGCTCGCTCACTTACATGTTAAAACATGCAACTACCGTGATGCAGAATGTAGTAAAGTTCAACTCTGTGGAAATAAACTTGGCTATAACTAATCCGTGACTTGGGTAAATGAGCCAGTTTGCAATATATTCAACAAATGCATGAGAAAATCTAAGGCTGAGTTTAACTACGCTTTTGGCACTGTTTGTTAATCGCGGCGGGCCCCAATTTGCTCAGTAGTGTTCATGTAAGTTTATGACCTATCATTGGCTAATTCCTGAACAGCCAACAGAATGCGCTCCGCAACATCCTCAGTTTTTGTTCGTGAACGAGCATGAATGGCGACAGCCTGTTGAATAAGCACGTCTGCAAGATCACCAAGATATTCATTGGGGGTTTGATCCAAAAGGTCATCAATGACGTCATAGGCGTCATCCACAACACGCTCACGCATGTGCGGTTCTTCCAGTTTTTTTCTATAAGCCGCGAAATCAACGACTGTCATGGTGGCGTCTCCGACCGGTTCAATGTCATCGTTATACCGTGTTGCTCACGATTCGCGTTGGGGTGATGCTGTAAGAAAATTACAGTCGACAATCTCCTAGAAGCCGTGGTTGAAATCATCATGGTTTTTTGGCGGGGGGAACAAAATGGTTGATCGTCGTATGTTTTTGTCAGGTGCAAGTGCCTTTACGCTCGGCCTCACGGCTGCTGGTGAAAGCTTGGCGCTGACCTTTCAGGAATTTTTGGCCCGGGTTGGCAGGGATGCCTTGGCTTTGGGAATTTCTCAAAAAACCATTGATATCGCCTTTGCCGGTGTCACAGAGAACCCCAAGGTTATCAGGCTTGATCGACGCCAACCCGAAGGCACAATCACTTTTGCCAAATACCAAGAAAATGTTTTGCCCAAATTTCGGATCGATGCAGGGCGCAAGAGGCTGCGCAACCATGCCGATCTCTTGGCCAAAGTATCTGCCACCTATGACGTTCAACCCCAATATATCGTCTCACTTTGGGGCATGGAGACTGGCTATGGTGCCTTCACAGGCGGTTTCGACGTGGTTCGTTCCTTGGCCACGCTTGCCTATGATGGTCGCCGCGCAGCTTTTTTCCGTTCGGAATTGATGCATGCCCTTAAAATTTTGGAAGATGGCCATATCGATAGGCCCAATTTTAAAGGCTCTTGGGCTGGTGCCATGGGGCAAAGCCAATTCATGCCCTCGAGCTTCATGCGTCTTGCTGTGGATTTTGATGGGGACGGAAAACAGGATATTTGGAACAGCCTGCCTGATGTCTTCGGGTCTGCTGCCAATTATCTCTCAAAGGTCGGTTGGAATGGGCAAGAAGATTGGGGGCAAAGGGTGTATTTGCCCAGCAATGTTGAATTTGTTTTGGATGAATTTCAGCCCCCTGCTTATTGGGTGGCGCGTGGCATCATGAACGAACAAGGCCAGACCATTACGCCTAAGCTTGCAGAGGCAAAACTTGTGCGCCCCGGTAAGAATGAGAACCAATATTTTTTGGTCGGCAGAAATTATGATGTAATCCTTGATTGGAACCGTTCAAAATATTTTGCCACCTCCGTGGGAATGCTTGCCGATGCCATTTCTTCTTAAAATCACACAGGCTGCGCTGTTGTCTTTGGGTGTCATGATGTTGTCATCTTGCACTTCTGATCAGGATCAAGGCCCAGATGGATCATCTGCATCCTCATCAAAATTTGTCATTGACCCATCAGGCAAAATTCCTGGCAAGAAAGTTGGTCGACCTTACCAAATTAAGGGCAAAACCTATGAGCCAGTTGCCTATCTTGCATATGAAGAAGAGGGGGATGCGAGCTGGTATGGGGATTACTTTCATGGGCGATTAACCGCCAATGGTGAGACCTTTGATATGAACAAATTGACCGCTGCCCATCCCACCATGCCGCTGCCTTCTTTTGTGGAGGTGACAAACCTTGATAACGGCAAAAAAGTTGTTTTGAGGGTTAATGATCGAGGGCCTTTTGCCAAAGGCAGAATTCTTGATGTCTCTAAGCGTGCTTCGGAAGTTTTGGGTTTTAAGACTGCCGGCACCGCCAGGGTAAATATCAAGATGCTTGGCGATGATGAAGGCGCAGCTATGTATCGTGAAGATATCCCACCCATGCCAATGTCCAGAAAGAAGGTTGCCAATGCCATGTAAAGGAAGGAAACACAGCAAGGATGGAGGTATAAGGGCACTTATTCTTTCCCTTTTGCTGATTGCTTTTGCACTGCCAGCGCTGGCCCTAGACATTCCAGGGCGTCAAATCATTATCCTCGACCCAGATACGGACACCATTCTTTTTGAGCGTGATGCAGATAAACCCGTTCCTCCAGCATCCATGAGCAAATTGATGACCATCTACATGGTCCTTGATGCATTGAAATCGGGGCGTATCACGGAAGATTCAAAGTTTTCTGTGAGTGAAAAAGCATCAAAAATGGGTGGCTCAAAAATGTTCACCCGGGAAGGTGACAAAATCCGTGTGATAGACCTCTTGCGCGGTATCATTGTGCAATCGGGTAATGATGCTTGCGTGGTTGTTGCTGAAGGCTTGGCTGGAAGTGAGGCCAATTTTGCAAAGCGCATGAATGAAAAAGCGCAAGAACTTGGCCTGCAAAACTCGCGTTTTGCCAATTCATCAGGTCTACCTGACGACGGGCATTATATGTCGGTGCGGGATCTGGCGATCTTGGCCGAACATTTGCGGGAAGATTTTCCAGAATATTTCCCCATGTTCAAAGAAACCGAATTCACCTGGGAAGACATAAGGCAAACCAACCGCAACCCTCTTCTATATATGGATATTGGTGCCGATGGGTTGAAGACCGGCCACACATCCGAAGCTGGTTATTGCCTGACCGCGACAGCAGAACGTGATGGCAGGCGTGTTGTGGTTGCCTTTACGGGTCTTGATTCCAAAAAACAGCGTGAAGTGGTGGCCCGCCAATTGGTTGATTATGCCTTTCGTGAATTTGTGCAACTCACACCGATAAAGGAAGGCCAATCCTTGGTTCGGGTAGCTGTTTCGGAAGGAACAAGCCCCACCATATTGCTCGGTGCTTTTGAAGGTATGCGCCTGACCTTACCAAGTCGCGATGCAGAAAAACTAGAGGCCCGAACAAGTTTTGATAGCCCCATCGCTGCGCCTATTCGCAAAGGTGACGTTGTGGGCCAATACCAATTGGTGGCAGGAAGTCAGACCATAGGGGAATACCCCCTTGTTGCTCTTGAGGATGTCGCACGGGCTGGGTTTTTTGCCCGGACAATTGATAATATTTCCATCATGCTTGGCATTGCGGAATTTCCAAGCCCAGAGATCATTGATTGATGTTCATCGCGGTTGAAGGTGTCGATGGTGCTGGCAAGGGCACACAAATCTCGCTCTTGAATAAGCATTTTGCAGATCAAGGTCATGTGGTGGTGCAAACCCGTGAGCCCGGCGGTACTGCAGGGGCTGAACAGATCCGGGCATTATTGGTTGAAGGTGCGGCAGGTAGGTGGTCAGCTGAGACCGAATTGCTTTTGATGTATGCCGCAAGGCAGGATCACGTTGAAACACTCATTAAGCCAGCCTTGATGGAGGGCAATATTGTTCTTTGCGACCGGTTTCACGGCTCGTCATTTGTTTATCAGGGTGTCGCGGGTGGCTTGGGCATGGAACGCGTGCAGGACTTGGATGATTTTGTGCTGGGTGGTTTTGGGCCCGATTTGGAGCTGGTCATTGACCTGCCTGTGGACGTTAGCCTTGCAAGGGCATCGAGCCGTGCGGGCCAAGAAACAAGGTTTGAATCCAAAGGGGTTGGTTTTTTGGACATGGTACGGCGCGGTTTTCATGATTATGTGGCCCGTAAGCCCCAACGACGTCACCTGATTGATGGTCGGGGAACAGTCGAAGATGTTCATGAGAGAATATTGGATGTTGTTCGGGGCGCTTCATGCTGACACCCCCCATCGGCCATGCCGATATCCGGCAAGAACTTCATGGGCAATGGTTGGCCGGGCGCCTTCACCATGCCTTTTTGCTCACCGGTCCCCGGGGATGTGGGAAGGCGACGCTCGCTAGATATTTTTGCGGCCAACTTTTAACCTATGGGACAAAGGCACCTGAAGATCCAAATGCGCCTATCTCTGCACGCGTGGAGACCCAAATGCATGCAGGATCCCATCCAGACATGGTCGAGGTGGGCCTCACGCGTATTCGTGAGGAAGATGAAGATGCGCGTGTGATCAAGATCGAACATGTGAGAACCCATGTTGCGCGCCTCTTTGGCCATAAAGGAGAAAGGAATGCCATGCGGGCCTGCCTTATTGATCCCGTGGAAAAAATGAATATTTCTGCATCTAATGCACTACTTAAGATGCTCGAAGAACCACCTGAAAACACAATATTTTTTCTAATAAGCCAACAATATGGTGCGGTGCTTCCTACCATACGTTCGCGGTGTCGGCGACTGCAGTTACAAGGGCTGCAGCCAGAAGAAGCGCGCCAAGTTGTGGGAACTTTCATGCAAGAGGATGAAGAAGTTCACCCATTGCTTGCGCAATTGCAACCTGGCGATGCAGGCCGAATGACAGGGCAGGGTGGTTCGCTTGCGTTAAAGCTCATTGGTGATGTGTATGCCGGTCGTGAAGACCCCATGGACATGTCCGCAGATGCAACAAAATACCTCAAAAGCCTCCAGGAAGACAAAAGCCTCGAGCGTGTGGCTGTTTTTTTTGAGGTTTTGATCTTATTTCTGCATCACCATATGCGTGAGGCCGTTGCCGTTTCACAGCATGAGCTTGCCGGTAGGCTTGCGAATATGTTGGAAGGGTTGGCCAAACGACAACGTGATATGTCGGCCTTGAATTTTGATCGCCGCCGCGTGGCAACACTGGTTTTGCAGGAAATACGTCATGACCTATGATGAAATGACAGCGCCGATATTGGTTGATACCCATTGCCATCTGGATCACGAGCGTATGGCAGTGACGCCTGAGGACGCGCTTGCCCATGCGAAAAATGCTGGTGTCGCCTGGATGGTGAGTATTGGCACATCGCTTGCGTCATCCGACAAACTTACCGAAATGGTGGCTGACCTTGAACAAGTCTATTGCTCCGTTGGTGTTCATCCAGAAGGCACCAACAAACATCAAGGTGAGGGGGATAGTGTCGCCAAAAGTCTGCAGCAATTAGCCCAACGTCGTGATGTGGTGGCCATTGGTGAGACAGGCCTTGATTATTATTACCAAAACGCTCTTCCCGAGGCCCAAGAAGAGCTGTTTCATGCTCATTGTGAGGTGGCTTCAGACACCAATAAGGCGCTTGTTGTGCATTCAAGGGATGCAGAGCGCGATACCGTGCGTGTGCTTTCGCAGCATCTTGCGAAAAAGAAATTCCCTGTGATCATTCATTGTTTTACCGGAAGCCAATGGCTTGCTGATGCCACCATCGAAATGGGCTGCATGATTTCCATGTCAGGTATTGTGACGTTCAAAAGTGCCAGGGATCTGCAGGAAACGGCAAAAACCATACCAGATGGGCATTTGCTCATTGAAACTGACGCACCATATCTTGCCCCAACACCCATGCGTGGCAAGCCTAATGAGCCAGCTTATGTGCGCCACACAGCGGAATTTTTGGCACATCTTCGTGGTCAAGAGTTTGACCATCTTGCCAACATAACAACAGAGAATGCCACCAAAATTTTTCAAGTGGGGCATGTCAAATAGATGAGCAATCTGGTCCGTATTTTGGGTTGTGGTTCCTCAACGGGCGTCCCCAGGATTGGCGGTGTATGGGGTGCTTGCGACCCCAATAACCCCAAAAACCGACGCACGCGCTGTTCTATTTTGGTGCAAAAAGGAACGACCAAAGTGCTGGTGGATTCATCACCGGATCTTCGCCAACAGATGCTCGACGCAAATGTTGGTTCTGTGGATGCTGTTTATTATACCCATGACCACGCAGACCAGGCCCATGGTATCGATGATTTGCGTGTTTTGGCGCAATTTGGGCGCAAATTACTGCCTGTTTTTGCTGACCCCCAAACCCAGAAGACGCTTACCAAAAGATTTGGTTATTGTTTCGAAGGCTTTGGTGATTATCCCGCTATTTTGGATATGTGTGATCTTGAGGATGGTTCCCATGTCATGGGCGATGATGGGCATGTGCTCCATGTGGAGCCTTTTGTGATGCATCATGGGCGCATCAATGCAACTGGCTATATCTTTGACGGCAAGGTTGCTTATTCGCCCGACGTTCATGATTTGCCCGATGAATCTTTTGAAAAATTAAAAAATATTGATCTGTGGATCGTCGATGCACTGCGTTATCGTCCACATCCAAGCCACTCCCATGTGGAAAAGACATTGGCATGGATCAAACAAGTTGGCGCATCTCAGGCTGTTTTGACCAATCTTCACATTGATGTTGATTATGAAGAGGTCAAAGCCATGTGCCCAGATAATGTTATTCCGGGCCATGATGGACTGGAATTGGTCTTTTAACCTTTGTGCTTATTCGTCTTTGTTCATAAATCTGTTGTCAATTCTTCTCAACCACATAACATGATCATTATAATTTAACATAATAATCATTGTGCGACTTAATGATTGATCCGATATGAGCCGTGAATAGGCCATGAATTTGTCCCCTCACAACGTTGCATTCACGATCAAGGAATGATCTTTAGCAAAGCTATGTCATGCTTGATGAGGACGTGCCCCGATGTCGAATTTGGATGAGTTACC
>CENU01056884.1_pt1 | contig 11168 bp, 9 predicted proteins | sample 361331 | NCBI WGS metagenome assembly CENU01 (sample SAMEA2619766, study PRJEB7988) | marine metagenome | isolation source: saline water (ENVO:00002010), including
CCTTGAAGGCACTAACGCGAGATTTGGGATCATTAGCTGGGCCAGAAAAAACCTTAAATTCGACTTGGAGTAACAAATCTTTAATATCTACCAACTCCAAAGGAATTCTCAAATCAGGCTTATCTGATCCATACTTACTCATAGCATCCTGATAACTCATGCGCGGGAATTCGCCAAGATCAACTGATAAATGCTTGCGGAAGATCTCATTGATCAGACCTTCACCAATCTCTAGAATATCCTCCTGATCGACGAATGAAGCCTCGATGTCAATTTGAGTGAATTCAGGCTGCCGGTCTGCGCGTAAATCCTCATCGCGAAAACATTTTGCTATTTGAAAATAGCGATCACAACCTGCCACCATTAATAGTTGCTTAAATAGTTGCGGTGACTGAGGCATGGCAAAGAACTGGCCTGGATAAGTGCGCGAGGGAATCACATAATCTCGAGCACCCTCAGGAGTGGCTCTGGTCATAATAGGTGTTTCAATGTCCAAAAATCCTTTCTCAATCAGAAAATTTCTCACACTATTCGTGACTTCTGATCGCAGTTTGAGATTCTTCTGCATCTCTGGTCGACGCAGATCCATATACCGATATTTCAGACGAACCTCTTCGCCAACATTTACATGCTCGTCAAGTTGAAAAGGCGGTGTTTGCGCCTGATTAAGCACCTCTAAGTGGTTAGCATATAGCTCTATATTTCCCGTAACCATCGATTCATTAACAGTCTCGTTAGAACGTGAACGCACTTTTCCTTTCACCCGCAACACGTACTCAGACCTCACTCCGTCAGCCAATGTAAATGCTTCAGCATTGTCAGGATCAAAGACAACTTGCACCACGCCCTCGCGATCCCGCAGATCAATAAATATAACTCCGCCATGATCTCGTCGACGATCTACCCAACCACATAGAATTAAATCATCACCCACATGCTCGGGCTTTACTAACCCACAATATTCTGATCGGCGCATAAGTCTTTTTCCCTTCTCATGATTCTGGTTTAGCCGATTTCTTTGACGGCTCAGGCGATTTCTTAGATGCTTCACTGCTTTTAGCTGAAGATTCGGAAGTGTCTTTTTTTCCTGTTTCGGGTTTCGAATTATCTGAACCAGGAGTTTCAGATTTGGCTGCAGGCTCGCGATCTCCACTGATATTGCGTTTATCCTTAGTCTTAAAATCAGTCTCATACCAACCGGTCCCGCTCAAACGAAAACCTACGGCAGAGATGAGCTTTTTTAAAGCTGAAGCTTCACACGCCGGACAAATAGTCAAAGGATCGTCGCTAATTTTTTGCAGCACTTCTAACTTATGGCCACATTCAGAACACTGATACTCGTATATGGGCATTTCTTAATCCAACTAATCTAATGATGGTTCAGATTATACAGCACGGCTGGTCCATGGAGAATGCTCTGTTTGCAAGAGACCTAGAATAATTACCACTTGGTTTTATTTTTTTCTTGGAACCGGCTAATAAATACAAAGCATAGAATCTGATGCGTTAAACTTTGAATCAATTCATCCAAACCCTGTACCCATTAGGTGCCGAACAGTAAAATACCGACTTTAAAATCAAAATTTACGGAATCACAAATGCGTGTCAGTCAATATCTTCTCAGCACAAAAAAAGAACTTCCTGCGGAAGCAGAGATAATTAGTCACCAACTGATGTTGCGCGCAGGAATGATTCGAAAGCTGGCCTCGGGGCTTTACACATGGTTGCCGCTAGGGCTGCGAGTTTTTCGTAAAGTAGAAAAAATTGTGCGCGAAGAAATGGACGCGTCGGGCGCTTTAGAACTGCTGATGCCGTTAGTGCAGCCCGCCGATTTATGGGAAGAGTCCCAGCGATGGGGTGAGTTTGGCCCAGAACTCTTGAGAATCAATGACCGTCATGAAAGAGAGTTTTGTTTAGGCCCAACACATGAGGAAGTGATCACCGACATTATTCGAACGGAACTTCATAGCTATCGCCAGTTACCTATAAATTTTTATCAAATTCAAACCAAATTTAGAGATGAAGTTAGACCTCGTTTTGGTGTGATGCGAACCCGAGAATTTTGTATGAAGGATGCCTACTCATTTCATATTAACCAAAAGTCATTAGAGGAAACCTATGATTGCATGTATCAGACCTACTGCAGGATATTTGAACGTACTGGACTTATTTTTAAAGCAGTCATAGCCGATACTGGCGCTATTGGTGGGAGTATTTCTCATGAATTTCACGTACTCGCAGAGTCAGGAGAGGATGCGATTGTATTTTCAGATGGCAGCAATTACGCAGCGAATATAGAAAAAGCAACCTCAATCCTTCCCAAGTCTTCCACTCTTGCGCAGCCAGATGAGATCAATGAGGTACCGACTCCAAATGCAAAAACGATTGATGACGTATGCAGTCAACTAAAAATTGAGCCACGACAGATGGTGAAAACTCTGCTCTTCCATGATCAAGGTGATAACGAGGCTAGAGGGCTGCACGTATTTGTAGTGAGGGGCGATCATCAGTTAAATGAAGTAAAAGCTCGCAGTTTTCTCGGGGCTAGGAGTAATCTCATAATGGCTTCAGATGAGCAGTTAAAAGATCGCGTGCATTGCTCTGCCGGTTCTCTCGGACCTGTAGGACTAAAAATGCGTGTAATTGTTGACCATAGCGCCGCAAATCTTCATTCTTTCGTCTGCGGTGCTAACCGGGACGGATACCATCTAAAGGGGGTGAATTGGGAACGGGATTGCCCTCACATTGAAGTAGCCGACATTCGTAACGTCATTTCTGGAGATCCAAGTCCGGATGGAGATGGACAGCTAGTAATTAAGCGTGGCATTGAAGTCGGGCATATCTTTCAACTAGGCACTAAATATAGTAGGTCGATGAACGCAAGTGTCCTTGACGAAAATGGCAAAGAGAAAACGATGCATATGGGTTGCTATGGTATCGGTGTAGGGAGAATTGTTGCAGCAGCAATTGAACAAAACCATGACGAACGCGGCATAATTTGGTCAGATTCAATCGCACCCTTCCAAATAGCGATAATTCCTATCAACTTTCACAAATCAGGAGCAGTCAAGAATGCAGCCGAAAACCTATATAACCAATTAAGGGATTCAGGTAAGGACGTATTGTTATTTGACGAAGTGAAATCTCGACTGGGAAGCATGTTAGCCGATAGTGAACTGATAGGAATTCCTCATAGAATAATAATAGGTGAACGAGGTCTAAATAATGGGATAATCGAATATCAAGATCGGCGAGAGCTAAGCAAACAAGAAATAAAAACTGACGATGCGATGTCCTTTTTAGCGGAGAAACTGCGCTGCGGATAGCCAAACCTATAGCTCAATCATGTTCTTATTGGAAAAACCAATAGACTTCAAATAGTCAAGTGGTGGGGTTTCTTCCGAAGTCACATATAAAACTCTTTCATTACCTTCGGCTAAAGAGCCTTTGGCCACTGAATCAATTCTGGAAGCAATACCCTTTGCGCTATCAATTAGTTCGGCATCTCTAAAAATTTCTTGTAGCTGGGTTTTTACGAGAGAAAAATGCGTGCATCCCAAGACTACAGCATCGAATGACTTTTGATCTAATGGGGTCAGAACCTCCTTAAATTCAAAAGAATCTGTCCTACCGGAAAGAAACTTTTCTGTCAAACGAACCAACTCAGTACTCCCATAACGTTCCAAATTAGTGCCGTAGGAGTATTTTCTCACCAAACCCTCAAGATAATCGCCCTCAGTAGTCTGAGGAGTTGCCAACAAAAGAATTTTTCCTCCTGGATACCTTTCAAAGGCTGGTTTGACTGCTGGAACCACTCCTACCACCGGCATCGTGTATCGATTCCTCAAACGATCTAAAATTAGTGTGCTCGCGGTGTTGCAAGCAACTAGAATCATTCCATGGGTTTTTCGAGACTGGACCGCATCCACCAGAGACAACATGCGCTCAGTTATGTCGGCAGAATCACGATCCCCATAAGGACAACCGGCGTAATCCGCCGCATAGGTGAACGATAATTTAGGTATTTTTGCCTGTATCGCGTCAAGCAAGGAAAATCCTCCGCTTCCAGAATCCACAATCAACAAAGGCAAAGACATATGATTTTTATCGACTAATAATGACTAACTCTGCATCTTAACGCTTGTATCGCAAAACGTACTATCAAATTCCCTTAAAAAGGGCAAAAAAATCCATCGCGCATTGCATAGCCAATTTCAGAAGACTGGGAGTTCCTAAAGGGTTAGATTTCAACTTGAATGTCTGAGGGAACGACAGTATTCTGCCGCCTTCCGAAAAGAAACACTATAAGGGCAATTAAATTATTACTCATTGCCTTACAGAGCTAACATAGTCAGGCCAATGAGATGAAAAATCTCCGAGGGATTTTTTTTATGGTGGTAGCCATGGCTACCTTTGCCCTTGGGGATGCTCTATTAAAGATCATATCTTTGAGTCTGCCAGTTTCTCAAATCCTGATCATTACAGGATTTGCCGGCGGTGTATTAAATTTATCCATCATCTGCATAACAAAGACTCGTTTGTTTATGCCGGAGCTGAGAAAGATGGTTTTTCTTATGCGTTCTGCAACTGATATGTTAAGCGCGCTCTTTTTTGTTTGGGCGATTGCCACGACTCCACTGTCTTCTGTCTCCGCAGTTCTTCAGACGGCTCCTTTAATGATCACCATAGGTGCGGTTATAGTTTACCGTGAGGCCGTTGGATCAAGTCATTGGACAGCTATTTTTGTGGGTTTGATTGGTGTCATGCTCATTGTGAGACCAATGTCCGAGGCGTATCAACCCTCCGCATGGCTCGCCGTCCTGGCCACATTTTGTGTCGCACTGAGAGACCTCTTGACTCGCGCTATAGCGGATCATATTCCAAGCTTAACGATATCTACTTACTCATTTTTCGCAGTGGGATTGGGTGGATTAATTCTCTTACCATTTGGGCCAAAATTTATACAGCCATCGCCATATATTTGTTGGCTTTTGGGAGGCGCTACAATCTTAGGAACGTTTGCCAACTTCATGCTTATTTTGGCCACTAGATGGGGGGACGCCTCAATTATTGCGCCGTTCCGATATACCCGTCTAGTTTTTTCAATACTGCTAGCTGTGTTAGTGATGGACGAGCAACCTCTCTGGGAAACCTGGATTGGCGCCACGATGATCGTGGTTTCCGGTTGTTACATTTTTTTTAATGAACGCCATAAAATAATAAATAGAACCAGCGACAAATCAAAAGCTTGAAACTATCCTACGAATCATTTTTCGCGACGGTCATTAGTCCAAAAGTTGTGATATGCTTTAAGAATCAAATACACTCCTGCAGCACTGTTTTCTAACTGCTAAAGCGACGACTTTAAGACGCTATGACAAGACCAGCCCATGCACTGATAGATCGAAAAGCACTCCGAGACAATTTTGCACTAGCAGTAAAATCTCAAAAAGGTCAGTGTATGCCGATTGTCAAAGCCAACGCCTATGGACATGGCATAGGTATTGTTTGTGGTGCATTGGATCATACTCCAGCCTTCGGCGTTGCTTCAATCAATGAGGCATTAGAACTCAGAACCTTGGGGTTTAAGCAACCTATCCTGCTTTTGGAGGGAACATTCGATTCAGATGAAATTGAATTGGCTTCGGAGAATAATTTTTGGTTGATGGTTGAGAACCATAGACAGAAAGATCATATTTTAAAGGCAAAACTTAAACAACCAATTCGCATTTGGCTAGGCTTAGATAGCGGCATGCATCGTCTCGGATTTGATCCTCGTGAAATACATGAGGTTTATCAACATCTTTTAAACTCGGGAAAGATCGACAGCGTGACTGTCTTGGCAACCCATTTTGCCTGCGCCAATAACCTATCAAACGAAATGACGACGCGACAGATAGAATGTTTTGATAAAACCGTTCGGGGAATAGAATCAGCAACTGGCCACATCCTCGAGCAAAGTCTTGCTAACTCGGCGGCGATCATGGGCTGGGAAAAGGCCCTTCGCGACTGGCAGAGGCCGGGTTATATGCTTTATGGCAATAGCCCGTTTTACGCCAAGCAAACTTCTACCCTGTTAAGACCAGTAATGACTCTCAAGTCCGAAATAATTTCTTTAAGAACTATAGAAGCAGGAGAGACTGTGGGTTACGATGCAATCTGGAAAGCGGAAAGAAAATCAACAATTGCGACCATATCAATCGGTTATGGAGATGGGTACCCAAGGCGTGCAAAGAACGGCACACCCGTTATCATCAAGCAGCAGCGCTGTCCGCTAGTGGGGCGCGTGTCAATGGATATGATCACCGCAGATGTCACTGATTGTGACTCTGCCCAACTAGGAGATCCAGTCATACTTTGGGGACCAGAACTCCCTGTAAATGAAGTGGCCGGTTATTGTGAAACGAACGGTTACGAACTTTTAAGCGGCATTTCTATTAGAATTCCTAGAGTCGCAATAAACTAAAAATGGTACATGTCATTTAGCATTTCTTGCTATTAATGGTTCCCTTGCCAACGAATCAACTCAGACATTTCAACATCAAACATATCAAGCAGTCTTGCAACTGTTTGGTCAATGATGTCATCAACCGTTTTTGGCTGAGTATAAAAAGCGGGAGATGGAGGATGTATCACCGCACCCAATCGGCATGCCCGGACAAGCAACTCGCAATGTCCCAAATGCAATGGCGCTTCGCGCGGAACCAATACTAAATTCCTATTCTCCTTCAGAACAACGTCGGCAGCTCTTGTTAACAAATTATCAGAATAGGAGTTCACGATTCCTGACAGGGTCTTCATGGAACACGGCGCCACGATCATTCCAGATGTGCGATAAGATCCGCTCGCGATGTTTGCAGAAATATTTTTGTTATTGTGAACAACATCGGCCAGCTTTTCGACATCAGCTACTGTCCAATCGGTCTCGATTGCGATATTCATACGGGCACTCTGTGTGAGCACCAAATGAGTCTCAATGTCCTCACGTCTTGAGAGAAATTGGAGCAACCGAATACCATATATGACGCCGCTTGATCCAGATATTCCAACAATTAGACGCATGCTTTCCCCAAAAGTTACTCATTTAAAAGTTTACGGGTGACGTGAGTCTAGCATCGAGACTCGGAGCAAGTCATCATTAACGCATCGACAAAACGACCTTACCTCTAGCTCGACGCTCAGAGATACAAGCAAACGCTTTTTGAAAATCATCCAAAGAGTATACCTCACTCACCAGAGGCGAAAACAATCCGTTATCCACCATGTCTATAAGTTCTCTAAAATTTTGTATCGACGCTTGAGGATCCCTGGCCATCCAAGAACCCCAGAAAACGCCAACTAACGAAGCTCCTTTGAGAAGAGCCAAATTTAATGGCATTTTAGGGATAGGACCCGCGGCGAAACCAATTACTAGAAACCGACCGTCCCAAGCAACCGCTCTAAAAGCCTGCTCCGAAAAGTCTCCACCCACAGGGTCATATATCACATCAGCTCCCTTGCCATTTGTAAGCTCTTTAACCCTCTCCTTAAGATTTTCAGACGAGTAGTTTATTCGCAAGTCAGCACCGGCCTCACAAGCATAATCTAGCTTATCCTCGGTGCTTGCGGCTGCTATTACATTTGCTCCCATCGCCTTTGCAATTTGGATGCATGAAACGCCAACACCTCCTGCTGCTCCAAGGACGAGTACGTTTTCGCCTCTCTGCAATTTCGCCTGCTGCTTTAATGCATAGTAGGAAGTGCCGTATGTAACTGCAAAACCAGCTGCCTGCTCGAAGGACATTCTATTGCCTTTCAAGAATGTGGAATGCTCTGAGGTGACTATCTGATCTGCAAAAGCGCCTTGCTGCGTGGTGCCGATAACTTCATCGCCTATTGAACGAGAAGTGACTCCCTCCCCCACCTTTGAAATGACACCGGATACTTCAGTACCGGGAATAAAGGGCAAGGGAGGTTTAAACTGATACTTCCCTTCGACGGTCAATATGTCCGGGAAGTTGACTCCCGCACCTCGCACATCAATAAGAACTTGACCCTTTCCGGGTTCGAGATCATCCCGTTGCTCCACGACCATATTCTGGGTCGATCCTAATTTATTGCACACTAATGCTCTCATATTTATCAATCCTTTTTAAATAAGATTTCCTCGACAAGCCAGCCTGCAAAGCGAGCATGTCTCACCAAGACCAGTGCGCCTCCCGATCAAACATTTTTACTGACGATACCGACTCAACTCGCGGCGCGCAACAACCATACGATGCACTGCGTCAGGCCCATCCGCGAATCGCAATGTTCTTTGAGCACCATACATAACCGCCAATGGCGTATCCTGCGAGACACCCAAGCCTCCATGCATCTGCATTGCTTCGTCAATAACTTTCAATGCCATATTCGGTGCCTTGGTTTTTACCATAGAGATAAAGGGCTGAGCCGCATCAACGCCCTCATGATCCATAAGCCATGCTGCTTTTAAACAAAGGAGACGAACCATTTCAATATCCATTCGAGCATCAGCAATGATATCCACATTACCCCCCAGTTTTGAAAGAGTCCTGCCAAAAGCCTTCCGACTCTCTGCTCTTTCGCAAAGAAGTTTCAGTGCAGCCTCAGCCACTCCAATAGATCGCATACAATGATGAATTCTTCCCGGACCGAGTCTTCCTTGAGCGACCTCGAAACCCCGACCGGGACCCAAAATCATATTCTCTTTGGGCACTCGTACATTCGTGAACCGCATGTGAAAGTGCCCATGCGGTGCATCATCTCTTCCGAAAATTGTCATCGGGCGAATTAGTTGCACACCTTGAGTGTCTTTCGGCACTAGAACTTGAGAATGTTGCGCCTTTCGAGGCGCATTTGGATCAGTATTAACCATTACAATCATAATTTCGCAGCGCGGATCTCCGACACCTGAGATCCAGATTTTCTCTCCGTTGAGAACCCATTCATCGCCCTCCAGCACACAAGACATCGAGATATTCGTTGCATCAGAGGACGCCACGCTAGGCTCTGTCATTACATAGGCAGAGCGGATTTCACCTGCTAATAAAGGCTCAAGCCATCTCTGTTTTTGCTCTTCGGTGCAATAGCGCGACAATACTTCCATATTCCCTGTATCGGGGGCAGAGCAATTAAACACTTCCGGAGCAAGATGCGAGCGACCAGTTTCCTCAGCAATGTATGCGTATTCGACTGTGCTAAGCCCGTATCCTCCCTCGTAATGAGTAAGAAAAAAATTCCATAGATTTCGGGCTTTAGCCTTAGATTTCAGCTCTTCTAATATTTCTGTTTGACGCGAGGTGAACTGCCATCGATCATCCTTTTCAATTTCCTCATGATACTCAGATTCCATTGGCAGTATTTCATTGTCTATAAAGTGCTTAACCTCTTTCAAGATGGGTTTTAATTTTTCACTAACACCTAAATCCATTGTTTTTCTCCAATTATTTGTCTCAACTCGAAAGGTAACAGGAACTCTGGGTTGAAAGGAATTAAAATACCAAAAGCTCTAGCTAGGGTTAGATCTAGTATCCGGTCATCATCGCGAACCGATCACCATGGTAGCTGTAATCACCATAAAGCATTTGCGCAGGCCTAGCTCGTTTAATAAAAAAACCTATATCATATTCATCAGTCATTCCCACGCCTCCATGCATCTGAATTGCCTCATTCGTGCTCAATTCAGCCACTTCGCAGAGCTTCGCCTTGGCGATGCTTGCCAATCCGGGGACCCTAGAATCACCCTCATCGATCGCGCTTAAACACTTTAGGACGATAGATTTGCAGAGTTCAATCTCACTCCACCAATGAGCTGTCCGATGCTGCAGTGCTTGAAAAGAACCAATCAAGGACCCAAATTGCTTCCGTTCTTTCAAATATCGAAGCGTGCGATCGAATGATTCTGTTGCAATACCCAACAGCTCGGCGGCTAGGTGGGCATTTGCAATATCAAGAACTGAGGAGAGCCCTGCAAAACCACTACCCTCAGGCCCTAGCAAGTTTTCGAGAGGCACTATCACTTCATTAAAGTTAATGATTGAAACACTGCGGCTATCGACCGTCGGAGTGCGCAAAATTTCTAATCCAGAAGACTTGGCGTCAACCAAGAAAAGAGAAATTCCCTCTTTATCGCCAACCTCTGCTTGAGTTCTCGCCGCGACGATTAATTTAGCGGAAGAATGACCATCTATAACTCCGTATTTCTTCCCGCTCAATCGATAACCTTCAGGCGTTTTGAGTGCTGATAGTGCTATGTCGTTTGGCTCATGATGCCGCGACTCATCTATTGCCAAAGAGAGCATGAGCTGGCCAGCGGCAATCTGTGGAAGCAAAGTTTCTTTTTGCCTTTCATCGCCCAGCAAATTTATAGCAGAGACTCCGATTACAGCACTGCTGAACAAGGGGGATGCTGCCAAGGCACGACCGCTTTGCTCCATGATCTGACCCATGCCAACATGTCCAAATCCCAAGCCACCATATTTCTCTGGCACTAAAATGGCTGCCCATCCCATATCCACCATTCTTTTCCATAGTAAATCACAGTAATCGCTATCGTCCTCTCTCAGTCGGCGCAACTCTGACATGGGGGCAAATTCCGCAAAAAAACCTTGAGCAGACTCTCTGAGCATTTGTTGCTCTTCGTTAATTATTAAAGCCACATTGAACTCCTTCAGTTTCCTACCCGAGACCAAGAATGTTTTTCGCTATAATGTTGAGTTGAACCTCTGAAGTGCCACCCTCGATAGAATTACCTTTGGTCCTTAGCCAGCTGCGCGCGAGCCAACCCTCTCTGGAGGCCGCTCCCTCCCACTCTATAGCTTCACCACCTTTCAGTTTCATCATGGTTTCAAAGCGGCGTTTATTCAGTTCTGTGCCATAATACTTCAGCATCGCAGACGTCGCACCGACGCCTTGTCCTGCTTTTGCCTCGTCAGAGACTCGTTCAGCAGTGAGGGCAAATACTGCAGCATCAACCTCCCAGCGGATGACGTCATTTCGCAAGAGTTGATTGGCTAACCGTCCTTGTTTTAGTCCTACCGACTCTGTGGCGTATTGACCTAGACTTCTGAAGCCAGCGTCTCGAGTCCCAAACCCTCCGATCATCTCTCTCTCATGCGTTAGAAGATATTTTGCTATGGTCCAACCATGATTAATCTCGCCCACTACCT
>CENU01078068.1_pt1 | contig 11137 bp, 9 predicted proteins | sample 361331 | NCBI WGS metagenome assembly CENU01 (sample SAMEA2619766, study PRJEB7988) | marine metagenome | isolation source: saline water (ENVO:00002010), including
TATATCCGCCAGTATTCCGCCCATTATCTCCCCCAGCATTTCCCGGGCCTTTGTGAGTGAGAGGTTACCCTCAACCTTAGCCTCAAGGGCATGGCCGGGGCTGAGCCATCGGTAGGGGCCGGGCTTGCCGCCCGCCGCCTCAATGATCGTGCCAAGGGCAGCTTCGGCATCGGGGCCAAGACCGGGGGCGTGGGTGGCGGAAAGGAGGGCTATCTGCTTCATGGCAACACGTTATCGCGTATCAGTGGAAAAATGTCTATAAGGGGGCTTGGAGCCTTTACCGGCGTTGACAGGGAACTTCCACCCCCCATGGCTACTATTGATACTGATACTGACAATAATATTGATATGGATACTGGCATTCCCCCTTGCGTGGTCATTGCCGGGCCAACCGCCAGCGGTAAATCGGCGCTTGCACTCAGCATCGCGGCCCTCATCGGGGGGGAGATTGTCAACGCCGATTCCATGCAGGTTTATCGTGATCTGCCGGTGCTGACAGCGATCCCTGATGCGGCTGACCGGCAGGCGGTGCCGCACCATGGCTATGCCATGATCGACGGGGCTGATCGTCATTCCATGGCGCGCTGGCTGGATGATACGCGGGGTCGCGTGGCCGGGATCAGGGCGCGGGGGCGCGTTCCCATGCTGGTGGGCGGAACCGGAATGTACCTGCGGGCCGCGATGGAGGGGATAGCCCCTCTGCCTGATGTTCCGGGGGCTATCCGGCAACAGGCCACCGCCATGCTTGCCGAAATGGGCGGGGCTGGCTTCAGGGCTGAACTCAGGCTCCATGATCCGGTTCTGGCGGATCGGCTGGACGATGGCGACAGCCAGAGGCTGATCCGCGGGATGGAGGTTTTTATGGCAACAGGCCAGCCGCTCAGCCAATGGCAGGATACAAGGCCCGAAGGCATGATCCCCGGGTCGTTTCTGTGCATCAAGGTGGAACCGCCGAGGGATATTCTCTATTCCCGCATCAACCGGCGTTTCCCGCAGATGCTGGAACAAGGCGCGATTGATGAGGCCAAAGCCATCGCATCGCGCCAGCTAGACCCGTCCCTGCCCATTATGAAAGCGGTGGGATTGCCGCCCATTCTCGCCATGCTGGAGGGCAGCATGACCCATGATGAAATGGTGGAACTGGCCTGCCGGGATACACGCAGACTGGCCAAGCGGCAGATGACCTGGTTCCGAAATCAGTACCGGGCTGAGGCAACACTGGACGGAAATGAGACCGCGCAATTTTTGGAAAGTTTTTTACCGAAAATCTTACCATAAGTTATTTTAAGGGGTTGACCTGATCTGGCATCTATGGGATTTGAATAAGGCGCGATCACTTGACCGTGCAGCGGAATATTTGCCCCCGGTCATTGAGATCGGGGATTTTCTTGCTTAACGATTTGACCGCACGTGAAGACGAAAAGGTGATGAGATGACGGCCAAGGCTGATACGGCTGAACAGAATGATGAAACCAGGGCGATGACAGGGGCGGAAGCTATCCTGAAAGTCCTTGAAGAAGAGGGGGTTGAGGTTATCTTCGGCTACCCCGGCGGTGCTGTGCTGCCGATTTATGATGCTCTCTTCAAGAACAACTCTATCCGCCATATTCTGGTGCGGCATGAACAGGCTGCTGTCCATGCGGCTGAGGGCTATGCCCGCTCCACCGGCAAAACCGGTGTTGTGCTGGTGACATCCGGCCCCGGGGCCACCAACGCGGTGACCGGGCTGACCGATGCGCTGATGGATTCCATTCCTGTGATCTGCCTGACCGGGCAGGTGCCAACCCACCTGATCGGTAACGATGCGTTTCAGGAGGCTGACACCACCGGCATCACCCGTCCCTGCACCAAGCACAATTACCTCGTCAAAACGGTGGAAGCACTGGTTCCGACGGTTCGTGAAGCGTTTCATGTTGCCGCCAAGGGCCGCCCCGGCCCGGTGGTGATTGATCTGCCCAAGGATATCCAGCTGGCTGAGACAGTCTTCCCTGACCGGGTTGCTGGCGTGACCGAACGGCGTTATCAGCCGAAGGTTGAGCCTTATCGTGCGCTGATCCGGCAGGCTGCTGAAATGCTGGCCTCGGCGAAACAGCCGGTGATTTATGGCGGTGGCGGGATCATCAATTCCGGCCCGGCAGCATCGGATGCCTTGCGTGAACTCGTTGCCCTGACCGGATTTCCGACCACGCTGACGCTGATGGGGCTGGGTGCATTGCCCGCCACGGATAAACATTTTCTCGGCATGCTGGGCATGCACGGCACCTATGAAGCCAACCTGACGATGTATCACTGTGATGTGATGCTGAACCTCGGGGCGCGCTTTGATGACCGGGTGACCGGCCGTACCAGTGATTTTTCGCCTAATTCCAAGCGGATCCATGTTGATATTGACCCATCATCCATCAACAAGAACATCACGGTTGATCTGCCGATTATCGCTGATGCCGGCCGCGCCATCACCATGCTGGTCGAAGAGCTGAAATCCATGGGCTTCAAGCCTGACAAGTCCGCGCTGGATAAATGGTGGGGCGCGATTGACAACTGGAAGAAGGTCAACTGCCTCAGCTTTGATCAGACGGGTGAGGTGATCAAGCCTCAGCACGCTATCCACCGGCTCTGGGAAATGACCCGTGATCAGAAAGTCTATGTCACCACCGAGGTTGGCCAGCACCAGATGTGGGCGGCCCAGTATTTCGGTTTCGATGAACCCAATCGCTGGATGACCTCCGGCGGGCTTGGCACCATGGGTTATGGTCTGCCTGCCGCCATGGGTGTTCAGGTTGGTAACCCTGATGGCCTGGTCATTGATATTGCCGGTGAAGCATCGTTTATGATGAACATGCAGGAAATGTCGACCCTGGCCCAGTACGGCCTGCCCGTGAAGATGTTCATCATCAACAACGAATGGATGGGCATGGTGCGCCAGTGGCAGGAGCTGATCCACGGTGGCCGCTATTCCGAGAGCTATTCCGCATCCCTGCCTGATTTCATCAAACTGGCTGAATCCTTTGGCATGAAGGGATTGAGGGCCAACACGGTTGATGATCTGGATGGCGTGATTGAGGCGATGCTGGCCGAAAATGGCCCTGTCGTGGCTGATATCCGCGTTGCCAAGGAAGAAAACTGCTTCCCGATGATCCCGTCCGGTGCGGCGCATAATGAAATGCTGCTCGGCCCCAATGACAAGGCGGCCAAGCCTGTCTCCGAAGAAGGCATGGTTCTGGTTTAGGCCCTGAATTAGGAAAAAGAAATGGTCATTAAAGAACAGGTAGAACGCCACACCATCTCGGTTCAGGTTGATAATGAACCGGGGGTGCTGGCCCGGGTGATCGGGTTGTTTTCCGGTCGCGGCTATAACATTGACAGCCTGACGGTATCCGAAGTTGACACAACCAGTCGTCAATCACGGATTTCGATTGTCACCATCGGCACCCCGCTTGTGATTGAGCAGATCAAGGCCCAGCTTCATCGCATGGTGCCGGTGCATCACGTTCGTGACCTGACCACGTCGGGCAGTCATATCGAACGTGAACTTGCTCTTGTCAAAGTGGTGAATTCAGGCGAAAAGAGGATCGAAGCGCTCCGCATTGCGGATACCTTCAGGGCGCGCACCATCGACAGCACGCTCTCATCCTTTGTTTTTGAGATCACGGGCAACAGTTCCAAAGTGGAAGCCTTTATTGATCTCATGGCGTCCCTGGGTGAAATGGAAGTATCCCGCACGGGTGTTTCCGCTATTTCCAGGGGGGCTACCGCCGATATGCCCATCAGCCATGGTGCTGAAGAATAACCATCTAGACAGCAGACAGGAGTAAATTATGCGCGTCTATTATGATCGGGATGCCGATGTCAATCTCATCAAATCCAAGAAAGTCTGTATCGTAGGCTATGGCAGCCAGGGTCACGCCCATGCCGCCAACCTCAAGGACAGTGGCGTTGCCGAAGTTGCTGTCGCCCTGCGCGAGGGTTCATCAACCCGCGCCAAGGCCGCCGAAGCCGGTTTCAACGTCATGTCCGTCAGTGAGGCCGCCGAATGGGCCGATGTGCTGATGATGCTGACCCCTGATGAGCTTCAGGCCGAAATCTATGAAGACGAAATCGCTGGCCGCATGCGCCCCGGTTCTGCCCTGGCCTTTGCCCATGGGCTCAACGTTCACTTTGATCTGATTGTCCCGGCCAAGGATGTTGACGTGATCATGATCGCCCCGAAAGGCCCTGGCCATACGGTTCGCGGTGAATACGTCAAGGGTGGCGGTGTTCCCTGCCTGCTTGCGATCCATCAGGATGCCTCCGGCAATGCCCATGATATCGGCCTGTCCTATGCCTCTGCCATTGGTGGCGGCCGGTCCGGCGTGATCGAAACCAGCTTCAGGCAGGAATGCGAAACCGATCTCTTTGGTGAGCAGGCGGTTCTCTGCGGCGGCTTGTGTGAGCTGATCAAGGCCGGTTTTGATACCCTTGTCGATGCTGGCTATGACCCTGAGATGGCGTATTTCGAATGCCTGCATGAGGTTAAACTGATCGTTGACCTGATCTATGAGGGCGGTATCGCCAACATGAACTACTCTATCTCCAACACGGCCGAATACGGTGAATATGTCTCCGGCCCACGGGTCATCACTGATGAAACCCGCAAGGCAATGCGGGAAATTCTCGATGATATTCAGGCTGGCCGGTTCACCCGTGACTGGATGCTGGAAAACAAGGCCCGCCAGTCCTCGTTCAAGGCCATGCGCCGCCAGGCCGCCGAACACCGCATCGAAGCTGTCGGTGAAAACCTCCGTGGCATGATGCCATGGATCGGTGCAAACCGCCTGGTCGACAAGTCCAAAAACTGATTATTCCTTGAATCCAGCGCCATGAAGGGTCAATATGATCCCCGTGGTGCTGGATTTGGCCATATTTCTGTTTTACAAGTAACGGAGATAAGGGCCAGGTACAGGTCCGCACAAACGGCATATATACCAACGGCATCACAATGCCAGAACACCATTCAGGGGACCGTTTACCGGAAAATTTAAATGATAGGTCTTATTCGCGGGCTTTTTTCATCCGACATCGCCATTGACCTGGGGACAGCGAACACGCTGGTCTATGTCAAGAGCAAGGGGATCATTCTCAATGAGCCGTCTGTTGTCGCCATCGCTACCCTGCGTGGCAAGCAGCAGGTGCTGGCTGTCGGTGATGAGGCCAAGGTCATGCTTGGCAAGACACCGGGCAACATCCGCGCTATTCGGCCGATGGCTGATGGTGTCATCGCTGATTTCGAAGTCGCCGAAGAAATGATCAAGCATTTCATCCGCAAGGTTAACGGATCGATGCCGTTATCCAGCCCCCAGGTGATCATCTGCGTGCCTTCGGGTTCGACCGCTGTTGAACGCCGGGCCATTCAGGAATCTGCTGAAAGCGCGGGCGCCCGCCGTGTCTACCTGATTGAGGAGCCAATGGCGGCTGCAATCGGTGCCGGTCTGCCGGTGACCGAACCATCGGGTTCGATGATCGTTGATATTGGCGGCGGCACGACCGAGGTTGCTATCCTGTCGCTGGGCAATATCGTCTATGCCCATTCTGTCCGTGTTGGCGGGGACAAGTTTGACGACTCCCTTATCAACTACATGCGGCGTACCCACAACCTCCTGATCGGTGAGGCCACGGCGGAACGGATCAAAAAGGAAATCGGGATTGCCTGCAAACCCCAGGGGACCAGCGGGCAGAAAATTCAGGTTCGTGGCCGTGATCTGGTCAATGGTGTGCCAAAGGAAATCACCATCACCCAGGCACAGGTTGCCGATGCGTTGTCGGATTCCATCCGTCAGATTGTCGAAGGCGTCAAGGTTGCGCTTGAACAGACACCACCTGAACTGGCCGCTGACATTGTCGAAAAGGGCATTGTCATGACCGGCGGTGGCAGCCTGCTCTCTGAAATCGATACCGTGTTGCGTGATGCAACCGGCCTGCCGATTTCCATTGCCGAGGATCCGCTCACCTGCGTTGCGCTTGGCACAGGGCGTTGTCTTGAAGAAATGCGCACCCTGCAGAATGTCCTTGTCGGCGCCTAGGGGGCGGGATGGCACGGGGACCGGTCAACCGGAAAAGAAGCCGTAAATCAAACAGCTTCACGACCCATGCTATGCTGTTCGTGTTCTGCCTGCTGCTGATGATGGTGGGCAAGGCCGATATTGCGGTGATGCATTCCGTGCGGTCAATCCTGACCGGGCTGACCGTGCCGGTGGCGGATGTCGCCTCGGTGCCGTTCAGGGCCGTTCATTCCATGCTCGACAGCATGGTTTCGGTTGCCAATCTCAGGCAGGAAAACGTCCGCCTCAAGGAAGATATCGAAAACCTCAAGCAATGGCGTCGGCGTGCGGAAATCCTGCAAAGCGAAAATCGCCAGTTGCGTTCCGTCAGCGGGGTCATCATCCCCGATGCCACAACCCCGGTTTCGGCACGGGTTGTGGCGGTGAATGCGGACAGTTTCGCCCATTCGGTGATGGTCAATGTCGGTGAACGTTCCGGTATCAGGGAGGGCAATGCCGTCACCACCACCGACGGGCTGGTCGGGCTGGTGGTTGATGTCGGCCCCAAACACGCCCAGATCCTGCTGATCACCGATATCAACGCCATGGTGCCGGTTATCCTCGCTTCCTCATCCTGGCCAGCTATCACGGTGGGGATGAACAGCAAGCGGATGGATTTGCGATTCCTGCCGACCGAGGCCAGCGTTTCCGTGGGTGACCTGATCCAGACCTCGGGGCATGGCGGTGTGTTGCCGCCTGGTATCCCGGTGGGGCGGATTGAAAAAATCCAGAGCAACGCGATTTCAGTGCGGCCCGTGGCTGATTTGCAACGGCTCAGCTTTGTGACCATCCTGACCATGGACAGGGACCCGGGCTATTCGGTTGATGCTATCGAAGAGCAGCGCTTTCAGCCCCTGCCTGTGGATGACAGCGGGTTTTCGCTCGAGGGGCTTAATGCCCTCGGCCAGCGCACCAGCAGTGACGTGACGGCTGAGGAGGGCGACCAGTGAGCGGGATCGACCAGAAAAATGACAGCAAGCTGCTGGGTCAGGTTCTCGCCTTTGTCGGTCTGCTTGCGTTCAGCATGGCCGAAAACGGGCTGGGCTATTTCCCCTCGCTTTATGGCAGTGTGCCGAAACTCTCCTTCACCATGCTGTTCGTTTTGTGTTTCTATCATCCGGCGATCATGCCGCTGATTTCAGTTTTTCTGGTTGGTGTTGTGCATGACCTTTCCCAGGCCAACCCGATTGGCTACACCTCCGCGCTGATGGTGATGGCGCATTGCTGGATCATGTTTCGCCGGCCGATGCTGATGCAGACCGAAAGCGGGTCAATCTGGTATGAATTCACCATCATGATGCTGGCGATGATGCTGTTCATGCTGACGGTTATCGTGGCCTTTACAGGCAACCTGCCCGCGTTGCAGCCATTGCTGTTTCAGTTCAGCCTCACTGTTCTGATGTTCCCGATGATGAACTGGATGTATCATCTCATCATGGGTTTTGCCGCCATACTGGAGCAGGTTCGATGATCACCAAGCGCAGCCGCGAATACAACGCTGTATTGAGCCGCCGTTCCCTCATTCTCGGGGGGATTCAAGGTGTGCTGGTCAGCGGGCTGGCGGCGCGACTGTATTACCTGCAAATGATCGAAGGCCAGCAATACAGCACGCTTTCCGATCGCAATAAATACGATTTCAGGCTGATTACCCCGTCACGGGGCCGCATCTATGATGCTGGCGGGCGGCTGCTGGCGGGCAACGCTGAGGCGTATCAGCTCAGCATCATTCCCGATTATGCCGGGGATGCTGAAAATATCCTCCGCATCCTGTCGGAGCTGATCACCCTTGAGGAAGACGATATCACCGCGATCCTTGAGGAGGTTCGCTCAACGCCGTCTTTTCTGCCGGTGCTGATCCGGTCTGATCTGACCCAGCGTGAGGTGGCCCGTCTGGTGGTGCGTAGCCCCGAGCTCCCCGGCGTCAGTTTTGAGAAAACCGAAAAAAGGATTTACCCCCAGGGGCTGCTGGCCGGGCATGTTACCGGCTACGTCAACAGGGTCACGCAGAGCGAGATCAATTCAGGCGCGATAACGCGTGAGCTGGCGGCAATCAACACCGGCAAATCAGGGGCTGAAAAAGCCTTTGAGAAAAATCTCCGTGGTGAGCCGGGGCGGGAACGTATCCTTGTCAATGCCTTTGGGCGGCCGATCCGCACCGCGATTGATGAAGAATCGCTGTCGGGCGGTGATGTCCGGCTGACCGCCAACATGGACCTGCAACTGGCGGCGCTGGGTGCGCTCAAGCGCGGCTCCAACACACCGATCCCGCGGGGTGACAAGCGGGTGCAACGCGCCATTGAACGGCAACCTGAACTGGGCCTGATGCTGCCTGAAACCGAAGAATTCGCCTATATCGACAGCAAGGGCAGGATCGTGCCGCCGGAATCGGGCTCCGTGGTGGTGGTTGATGTGAAAACCGGTGCCGTGCGTTGCCTCGCCTCGGCCCCGACCTTTGACCCCAATCTGTTTTCGGGCCGGATCAGTTCCAGCGAATGGCAGCTGATGATCAACAACCCTCGCCAGCCTCTGCTCAACCGGGCGCTTTCCGGCCAGTATGCGCCGGGGTCCACGTTCAAGATGGCGGTGGCCCTGGCCGCGCTTGAGGCCGGGATTATCAATGAGAAGACGCGGTTTTCCTGCCCCGGCCATAAAACCGTGGGTAATCAGGATTTTCACTGCTGGCAGGAATTTGGCCACGGCTCGGTCAATATCGTTGAGGCGATTGAACAATCCTGCGATGTCTTCTTTTATGAGCTGGGGCTGAAAACCGGGATCACGCGGATTGCCGAAATGGCAAGGCGGCTCAGTTTCGGGGATGTCACGGGCATCAACCTGCCGGGTGAGAAAAACGGCCTGATGCCGACCAAGGAATGGAAAAAGAAAAAAATCGGCCGTGTCTGGACGCTGGGTGAAACCGTCAATGCCTCCATCGGTCAGGGTTATGTTCTGTCCACCCCGCTGCAACTGGCGGTCATGACGGCACGCCTGGCCAGCGGCCAGATGCGGGTCATGCCCCGCATCACCGAAACCGATTATGTCCCTGAATTTGAACCGCTGGATATCAACCCCTACGCGCTCAAGGTTATTCGCAAAGGCATGCGCAGGGTGATGAACGGCGATAAGGGAACCGCCCGCAGGCATGACCTCACCATCGGTAGCGGCATGGCCGGAAAGACAGGAACGGTTCAGGTGCGGGCGATTTCAAAGGCTGAACGCGAACAGGGCGTGACCGATAACGCGGACCGGCCCTGGAAATTCAGGGATCATGCGCTGTTCACAGGGTATGCGCCCTATGATGACCCGCGCTATGCGATTTCGGTTGTGGTTGAACATGGCGGCAGCGGTTCCGGTGCGGCGGCCCCGGTTGCGCGGCAGGTCATGTCCTGGTTGCTGGAGAATGAGGCCTGATGTTAAGCCAGCGTCCACCCCCCACGGTCTACCCTGACCCGATTGAAACGGGTTTCGTCCAGTCGCTCAAACGATTGCCATGGGTCATGCTGGTGATCATGCTGCTGCTGGGCGGGATAGGGGTGCTTGCGCTCTATTCGGCAGCGGGCGGCAGCTGGTCCCCGTGGTCGTGGAAACACCTGATCAGGCTGGCGGCGGGGTTTGTGCTGATGGTGATGGTGGCCTCTGTCCCGATCCGGTTTTATCAGCGATTTGCCTTTCTGGGGTGGCTGCTGGCCGTGCTGGTGCTGGTGCTGGTTGAATTTATCGGCTCCGGCAGCGGCGTTCAGCGCTGGATCAGTGTCGGCGGGTTCAACCTGCAACCGTCGGAACCGGCCAAACTGGCGGTGATCATGCTGCTGGCGGCGTGGTTCAATGACATGAACCCTGACATGATCCGCTACCTGCGCAGTTATGTTCCGGTGCTGGCGATTGTGCTGATCCCGTTCGGGCTGGTGCTGGCCCAACCGGACCTCGGCACCGCGATCATGCTGCTGGGCGCAGCGGCGGCGGTTGTCTTTATTGCCGGCATCCCGTCTTGGATGATCGGGGTGGTCATCGCCTCCATCCTGTTGGCGGTGCCGGTGATCTGGGCGCAGCTTTATCAATATCAGAAAGACCGTATCCTCGTGTTTCTGAACCCCGGTGCTGATCAGCTGGGTGCCGGGTATCAGATCATCCAGTCCAAGATTGCCCTCGGTTCAGGCGGGTTCCTGGGCAAAGGATACCTTCAGGGCAGTCAGAGCAGGCTGAACTACCTGCCCGAAAAACAGACCGATTTTGTCTTCACCATGATCGGGGAGGAATTCGGTTTTCTTGGGTGCAGTTTCATTATCGGCCTCTATGCCCTGCTGATTTTCCAGATGATCCGCACCGGCCTGTCGCTGAGCCTCAATTTCTCCCGGATGGTGGTGATCGGGGTGGCCACGATGCTGTTTTTCTATGTCTTTGTGAATGTTGGCATGGTGACCGGTGTTCTGCCCGTGGTGGGGGCGCCGCTGCCACTGATTTCCTATGGTGGTACCGCCCTGATGACGGTTTTTATCGGCATGGGGCTGATCATCAGCGCGATCATGCATGATGAGGGACGCCGCTGACCATGGCTGGCCCGGGGTTAAGCCTGACACAAAAACCGCGCCTCGGGATGAACGCTTCCCTGCGCCAGACCATGACGGTGCTGTCCCTGCGGGGGCGTGATATCACCAGCCTTGCCCGCTCCCTCGTTGATGAAAACCCGTTTCTGGATATTCGCCTGCCTGACCCTGTGGCGACCTCGCGTGCCGGGGCTGATCTGCCGGTTGATTTTGACCGCTTCGGTCATGATACCGTCCACCCGGTCAGCCTGGCTGAACACCTGATCGGTGAAATCGGCCTGATGATCCCCGACCCTGATCAGCGGGCTGTTGCCATGGCCCTGGTTGAGCATGTCTCCCCCGTGGGCTGGCTCGACCCTGAGGGGGAGGGGGTTGCCGCCCGTCTCGGCATGGGGGGGGAGGCGTTTGATGCCTTGCTTGCCCGATTGCAGCAGCTTGACCCGCCGGGCATTTTTGCCCGCAGTCTGGCTGAATGCCTCAGCCTCCAGCTGGAAAGAATGGGCGTGATGGATGATGAGG
>CENU01018089.1_pt1 | contig 11118 bp, 10 predicted proteins | sample 361331 | NCBI WGS metagenome assembly CENU01 (sample SAMEA2619766, study PRJEB7988) | marine metagenome | isolation source: saline water (ENVO:00002010), including
CCGGATAACAGTCAACAAGTTCATTTTGTTTGTATTCGAGGCGGGCGATAAGCTGCATTTTTGCCCTACTGTAAGCTTCTCTATTTGAGTGCTTGACGACCTCTGGAGCTGGTTGGGTCTCGTTTAGGAGGAAGCAGTGTGGCAGGTTTTGCAAATAGCGGTGGAGGAGGCGGCCCTGATTAATTGCACCGAGCCGATCATCAATGACTACGATTGTTTTATGGGGTTGAATGGCCTCAGCAAAATCGCGCCAGTCGCTGCCGTCCGGATCAATCGGTACGGCGACGCCACCTGCGGTTTCTATGATACGAATCTGGCAGTCGGGTAGTGCACCCAGTGCGCTAAGAAGGCGGGGAAGAACCGGCTCGTTTCCCTCATGATTCTTGGGCGCGAGTGGCGCGAGTGGCTGGGGGAAGGAAAGTAGAGTGTGGGCAGATAGATTCTTAGTGGATCCGGCCGCTTGTGCCGCATTTTCGGCATCATTCGAGCCGCCACAATCGATCGCTTTTACAATTTGTACCACTTTGCCAAGGGCGGCAAAGTGCTGGGCCAAGATGCCGGTCACATAGGTTTTACCGACATCCGTGTCGTTTGCCGTGATGAGGAAGGTCTGCATCGGATATTTTTCCGGCAGTGCACGGGGCTACTGTCCGCAGTTAGGCATTCGTGCCCGTGCTGGAAGGGGCACAAGCGTTACGTGCAGGGTCACGCCCCTGCTTTTCTCTAGCAATATCGGGGTCAAGTGGATGGAGTCCCAGGCGTGCCAGCATTTTTTCGTCATCAGAAGCTTCCGGGTTTGCCGTGGTGAGTAGTTTATTGCCTATGAAAATACTATTGGCGCCGGCTAAAAACGCCAATGCTTGAGTCTCCTCGTTCATGGTGTTTCGTCCGGCAGAGAGGCGTACGGTACTGCGTGGCATGAGGATACGGGCAAGGGCAATGAGGCGTACAAATTCGATGGAATCGACGGGAGGCTGCTCGCACATGGGGGTGCCTTCTACGGTAACGAGGGCGTTGATCGGAACCGACTCGGGCTGTGGTTCCAAGTTGGCCAGTTCAACGAGTAAATTGATACGGTCGTCGATGCTTTCGCCCATTCCAATAATTCCACCGGAACAGACTTCGAGTCCGGCTTTGCGGACATTGGACAGCGTTTCGAGGCGGTCATCATAGCTCCGAGTCGAGATGACTTCGCTGTAGTATTCACGAGAGGTATCCAGATTATGGTTGTAGACCGTCATGCCAGCATCTTTCAGCCGGCGTGCATGCTCCTCGGTCAGTAATCCGAGGGTACAGCAGACTTCCATGTTCAATTGACTGACGATCCCAACGGACTCGAGAACTGATTGAAATTGCCGTTCATTGGAGACTCCCCGCCATGCCGCGCCCATGCAGAAGCGGGAAGCGCCGGATGCTTTGGCTTTGATTGCGGCTACCTGAACTTCAGCTGGATCCATCAGTGGTTCGCGATCGACAAAGGTGGTGTAGCGTGAGGACTGGGCGCAGTATTTACAGTCTTCCGGGCAGGCGCCTGTTTTGATCGACTGGAGCATAGAGAGTTGCACCCCAGCAGGGTCCTGAAACTCGTGGTGTGCCTGTTGCGCACGAAAAATCAGGGTGGTAATCGGAAGTTCGTAAATCTCGCGTGCGGATTCCAGTGTTACGCTCATGTACGCACGTTGTTTTCACCAGTTGTTAAGGCAAGTTAAATTTCTACTTAACAATGGATGAACAGGCGAAATTCGGCGGGCAACGGAACTTACCCCAAATTGCGTAGGTAGTCCCACGAGTAGATGCCACTGCTATGACCATCACTAAAGGTAGGGCGCAGGGCGTAGTTCCCAATAGTATCGAGCCGAACAATCTGTATGCCGGGGAAGGTTTTTGGCCCCTGACCACCGTACTGATTCCCTAAAATGTCTTTTTCTCCGATATTTTCAGCGCTGGGGGAGTGCGCGCGCAGCTTTTCTGCATTCAAATAAGTTTCGCTTCCATCCTGCCAGCGTATGCAGAGTTCTCCGCCAATAATTTGTATGTCCTCTGGATTCACAGGGCTACTTTTTCGGAAGGATTCCGGAGCTTTGGAGTTTTTGGTGGAGAGTCAGAGCCGCATCCGCTTGATTGAGAATATAGAGATGGATGCCGGGCGCGCCGTTTTGCAGTAGATCGCTGGCCTGCTCTAAAATCCATTGATCTCCGGCAAGACGGAGGAGATGAGGGTCTTCTCCCGCAGCTAAGAGATTTTTATCTAGTGCTTCCGGGAAAGTCGCCTCGCACATGCGGCAGAAGCGCATGGCTTGCTCGCGAGAGGCGATACTGAGTAGGCCCGGTAGAATAGGAACATGAATGCCGACATCGCGGCAATTCTCGACAAATCTATAATAGACGGAATTGTCGAAGAAAAGCTGCGTGGTAATAAAGGAAGCACCAGCATCGACCTTTCGCTTGAGGTGAATCAAATCGGCTTCCGGGCTATCGGCTTCCGGATGCTTTTCAGGATAACCAGCCACTGCAACAGCGCATTCCGGGTGTACCTGACGAATGAGTTCAACCAGTTCGTTGGCGTGGCGGAGTCCTTTCGGGTGAGGGGTGAAGTTGTGTTCTCCTTTTGGCGGATCACCTCGCAAAGCCATAATACGCTTAAAGCCAGCGTCTTTAAATTCTTGTATTGTACTGCGGAGTTCTTCTTTAGAGTGTCCGACACAGGTTAAGTGCGGCATGATCTCGTAACCGAATTTATCTTGCAGGGTGCTTGCATAGTGCAGGGTGCGTTCTCGGGTACTGCCTCCGGCGCCATAGGTTATGGAAACAAAGTCTGGCTGCGAGTGGCGTAATTTCTCTGCAGTGTGCAGGAGCTGGGCAGCCGCAGACTCCGTTTTTGGAGGGAAAAACTCGAATGAAAAGATTGGCCCTTGGGCGATTCCTCTAGTCAGCTGCTCGGTGATAAGTGCCATACTACATATCAAGTTATTATGATATATTGATATGTAAAGTCTTAACTATCGTTACTTTGAGGAAAGCCGATTAGTGTAATTTGAAGACTTTGGGCCTGTTGGATCAGTTCTGCTTTGTTTAGTAAAATAACGCGGTCGGCTTCGAGAACGGCAGTGGCGATACCGACCTGATGCATGATTTCAAGTGTACGGCTACCAAATACGGGTACATCAAAGCGATAGTCTTGTTGGCATTTAGCGGTTTTGACGAAGATTAATTGATCTGTTTTGAACTGGCCGGCACGCTGTAACATGGGATCCGTACCCTCGTATGCTTCAACCGCAATGACGGTACCTTTACGCACAACAACTCCCTGACCAATATCGAGACTGGCAATACTTTTGGCTATATTTATGCCATGGTTGATATCAACCGATTGTACTTCGCACGGGCCAGTGGTCATTTGGCCGTCACTGGCTAGTTCTTCGTCCAGAAATACCCGGGCATCGAGCATTTGGATGTCGAGCGCTTCAATTTCTGTGGCAATCGCACCAAAGATGGTCTCTGCATTGCGCTCTTTTAAGCTGTTCAGGATACGAATGGCCTTTAGGTCTGGATGCAACCCGTGAAAAAGACGCTTTGGTGTGATTTGCCCAGCCATGATGGCGTAGCGACAATCGAGTTTTTTGAGCGATTTGAGAAGCTTTCCGAGTTGGCCAACTTTGATTTGTATGTGCGCATCGTGGGGTAGGGATGCGACAAAGCCGGGATCGGTTTCTTCAGCGAAGGAAATGACGCGAAGGGGGAGTTGATTGCGCTTTACGGCTTCTGCGGTAAGAATTGGGTAGAGTCCTTTGCCGGCAATCAGGCAAATGGGTTCACCGCCGTAGTTTTGGGGTAGATATTTTGATATCTCTGCCGGTGCAGTGCTCATTTGAGTTTAAATTGGAAGGGGCGGGCGATCGCCTGATCGAGTCTTTTCTCGGGCAATATCCATTGTTGCAGAGGCTGTTCGCCATCTGGGTTATGACGGAAGAGTATACGCTTTCGGGTAAATTCTGTCGCGGCAATTAAAAGGGAATCATTTTGCATCGGTGCTGTCTCCAGCTTGCTTTGGTCGACTGCAAATCTTTGCACGGATTCGGGTGAGATTGAAATGCCTTTTCCGGGGGCAACGAATTCCCGCTCGGTGGAATCTTTCTGGTAAAATGTGGCCGTGCCTTTGTATGCGATAACGGAGCAGGCAGAGTTTGGATCGACTTCAAGCAGGAACTGTCCGGAGTGAACAATTAAGGTACCGACTGGGAGTATAAATTCTGCTTTTGACAGGGGGTTCAGATGATTAAAGGCGACAGCAATTTTGCCGGCTTCTGTCTGTATCCGTAAGTGGGATACGGAATTTTCAAAATTAAGCCCTGCGTGCATTGGATTGATCATGCTTTGTTCATAGCGCTGAATCCGTATGCTGGTAGATTCGCCGAGGCCCAGTCCGATGCCGTTGGAGAGGCAAAGGAAAAGTGAACTATTAGACGCAGTGCTGAAAGATGTCTCATTCAGAGGCAGAGTTTCGCGCAAGCGTAGCTTTCTTTTTTTACCATCTTCATCGAGTTGCTTGACTGTCCCACTACAACTGGTGACGACCGCGATAGCAGGAAGTAGCGCACGGGAAGTGATCGGGTTTTCTGCCGAAGAATTGAGGGGCAGACATAGCGCACTCAGTATACCGAAGCCACAGAGGCATCGGGTGAAGTGATCTGCGAGGTATCTTGGCATCTACTGTGCGACTAGATTAACAATTTTTCCGGGTACGTAAATTTCCCGTTTGATCGATTTTCCTTCCACATGGGGAAGGACTTTTTGGTGTGCTTTGGCAGCAGCGATTGCATCTTCTTTACCGATGTCTGCCGGGAGCAATTGATCGGCGCGGTATTTGCCGTTCACCTGGAAGACGATTTTGATCGTGTCCTCAATGAGTTTGCTTGGATCGAATTCCGGCCATCCGGCAGAGGCGATACTTTTCTCGTGCCCGAGTCGCTGCCAGAGCTCTTCGGCGATATGGGGAGCCAGTGGGGCGAGGAGGCGAAGAAAGTCTTCCACTGCCTGGCGCGGCAAATTTTCGGCTTTGGCCAAATGGTTTAGGCAGATCATCATTTGTGAGATGGCCGTGTTAAAAGCGAGTGCTTCATAATCTTTCGTTATTTTCTGGATGCTTGCATGAAGGACTCTTTCGGATTCCGGGTCCAGATGGGTTTCCGGCTGAATATTTTCCTGCAATAGGCCATTTTCGTTGAGCACTAGCCGCCATGTTTTACGGAGGAATCGAGCGATCCCTTCAATCCCTTTGGTATTCCAGGGCTTCATCGCCTCCAAAGGTCCAAGAAACATCAGGTAGAGTCGCAGCGCGTCAGCTCCATAAGCTTCGATAATGGTCTCCGGATTAACCACGTTACCGCGGCTTTTCGACATTTTTTCGCCATCCTCACCGAGGATGATGCCTTGGTGGAAGAGTTTATTGAAAGGTTCTGCTTCGCTAACGACTCCGATATCGTAGAGTAATTGATGCCAAAAACGCGCATAGAGCAGATGGAGAACTGCATGCTCGGCGCCTCCGATGTAGAGGTCCGGTGTGCCCCAGTATTTTTCTTTTTCCGGATCGATGAGGGCTTGCTGGTTTTTCGGATCGACGTAGCGCAGGTAGTACCAGCAGGATCCGGCCCATTGGGGCATTGTATTGGTCTCCCGCTGAGCGGCTATCCAACCTTCCTGAGCTTGGTCAGAGGTTTTACCGGTCGATGGATCTATATAGAGATGGAGCCAATCCTCGGCCTTTGAGAGCGGGCTTTGTCCATCCGGTGAAGGTGTGTAGCTCTCTACTTGGGGGAGTTCAAGAGGCAGCGCCTCTTCAGGCAAAGTGATCGCAAAAAGCGTCTTTCCTTCGATTTGGCAGGAGACGGGACGTTCCAATGACTTCAAAGAATCATCGATGTTCGCATAGTCTTCTTCGCTGACCCAGAGGATGGGGAAAGGCTCGCCCCAGTATCGCTGACGGGAGAAGAGCCAGTCGCGGAGCTTATAGTTCACCGCTGCTTTCCCCTGATGACGACTGCCGAGTTCATCCAGAATCGCCTTTTTTGCGGTTTCCGAGTCTTTGCCGTTCTGTTCGGCTGAGTGAATCAGTGGGCCCGAACCGGTATAGGCGGCACAGAGTATTCCTGCGCCATCCTTTTCGGCGGTGTTGGCATCATCGATAACTTGGATAATTTCCAGATCGAATTCTTCGGCGAATTCGAAGTCTCTTTGGTCGTGCGCCGGCACGGCCATGATAGCACCTGTGCCGTATGTCATGAGTACATAGTCGGCTACCCAGATAGGGATTTCTTTTCCGTTAACTGGATTAATTGCAGTGGCTCCAGTCGAGGCACCGGTTTTTTCTTTGGAGAGTTCAGCGCGCTCTAGGTCCGACTTACTTTTGGCTTTGGTAATATAGCTTTCAACAGCGGTTTTATTGGCGGCGGTTGTAATGGAACTGACCAACGGATGCTCTGGAGCGATGACCATGTAGGTAGCTCCGTAAAGTGTATCGGGGCGGGTCGTAAAAACGGTTAACTGGGCATCATGTCCAACTACTTGGAAGGTGATTTCACCTCCTTCGGAACGTCCAATCCAGTTTTCCTGCAAGCGTTTTGTCGAGTCCGGCCAGTCAAGTTTCTTGAGGCCCTTGATGAGGGGCTCTGCATATTCAGTAATGCGTAATACCCACTGCCGAATGGGGCGACGTTCGACGGGGAAATTGCCGCGTTCCGAGCGTGGACCTTCCGGTGTGTTGAGTACTTCTTCATTTGCGAGTACGGTACCAAGTTCGGGGCAAAACCAGACCGGCTTTTCGTCGACATAGGCCAGTCCCTTTTTAAAGAGTTGGATAAAGATCCATTGAGTCCATTTGTAGTAATCAGGGTCGGTCGTGTTGATTGCACGACTCCAATCGTAGGTGAACCCAAGTTGCTTGAGCTGCTCAGTGAAACGGGCAACGTTTTGCTTGGTGGTTTCTGCCGGGTGAGTGCCTGTCTTGATGGCATATTGCTCGGTTGGCAGGCCGAAGGCATCCCACCCCATGGGATGTAGTACGTTAAAGCCGCGCGCTTTTTTGTAGCGCTTCAGTGCATCGCTGGCGGTGTATCCTTCGGGATGTCCAATATGGAGTCCGGCTCCAGATGGATAAGGAAACATATCGAGGATGTAATAGGTGGGTGCATCCTCAAAATCGATAGCTGCGTAGGTATTTTCTTCAGCCCAGAATGACTGCCATTTTGGTTCAATCGATAAAAAGTCGTATTCTTTTGTCTGCTCGCTCATTTCTATAAATAGGAATGCGCATTAAGGATTCCGCTTGTTCAGTCGTCAATGGCACAAAAGTATGTCTACCGGCTTTCTCAGATCGAACTTGCGCGGTCTAGGAGTACTTCGCATAGTATTCAGCATGTTTTCTCTTACTCCAGTGCGTCTCTTGGTCTTATTGGCTCTGTTTGGCGGATCTTTTTCCTTGTTTGGGGAGACTCCGGATGCGAAGAGCAAACTGGGTAAAACAGCCACGAGTGTATCGGAAAAACGTTTTCAGCGGCAAATCTGGAAAGGGGGCGATGAAAAGTCTCCACTAGGTCGTAAATCGTTCCATATGAAGGAGTATGACAAGCATTATTCTTCCTTAGGTAGTCGTAAGGCAAGTTCGGAGATTCGTAAAAAAATGGATCGTAAGGCGTATACGAGTCCGGAAGTGGTCAGTCACAAACGTCTGTCAAAGAAAATGTCGAGATGGAGTCGCCGACCGTTGACGCTTGAAGAACGTTCCCGGATAGAGACGAGTCAAAAGTCTGAGTTGTTGCGTGATCGCCAAATGTATCAGGCCATCCTACAGGATACGCCTCAGGCTTATGCTGATTTGGCGAAAGAGTTATCGATGAAGGATATCAATCGCTTTGCTTTTCGACGGAATCGTTCAAAGGAGGCTCCGGGTGTTACCGCAGCGGGTCAAGAGTCAGCACGGGCTCAATAAACATCTGTTGAAAGTAGTTTCGTCATTCGAGGGGTTTTTTCTTTCCAGTCGGCGCTAAAAGTTTAAGCAATTCTGGGATGTATCCTAATCTACGCAGTGCATGCTTTTTCGTAGTGGTCGGTTTTCTCGGCCTGTCCGAATGTCTGGCCGGTGGCGGCGGTGGGCATAGTTCCAGCGACGTCGTGTTCCCCATGGCCCTGGAGTCCTACGAAGCGATGGAAGAAGCCAAGGCCAAGGAATCAGGCAAGGCGCTGAGTCTATTTGATATTTTACAACTACGTGCGGTGGCTGATCCAATCAACTTGGTGGCTACTTTGCTCTTTTTAGGTGCCATTCTGCATACGTTTGCGGCGGGCCGTTTTATGAAACTGGCCCACAAGTATGAGATCGAGAATAAAGCACGGGCACAGGCAGACTCCCGTCGTTATGTGCGGGGAAAAGAGCCGGTCTGCATGAAGGCAACATTGTACCATTTTCTCGGAGAAGTCGAAGCGATTTTCGGCATCTGGCTGTTGCCACTCCTAGGTTTCATCGTGGTGCAGTATGGCTGGGAATACGCAACGCACTACATTGATACGCGCAATTACATCGAGCCGATGTTTGTCGTCGTGATTATGGCAATTGCCTCCTCTCGTCCTGTTGTTGCCTTTGCCGGCAATTCTCTGAGTATGTTGGCCGGGCTGGGCAAGCGTACTCCGGCTGCTTGGTGGTTATCTATCCTGATTGTGGCGCCGCTCCTGGGCTCTTTTATTACGGAGCCTGCGGCGATGACCATTGCTGCACTTTTGCTCGGTCAGCAATTCTATGTGTATAAGCCGGAGAATACATTTAAATATGCCACTTTGGGTCTCCTTTTCGTCAATATTTCCGTAGGAGGCACGTTGACCCATTTTGCTGCGCCCCCCGTGCTCATGGTTGCTACCAAGTGGGAGTGGGGGATTGAGCATATGTTTACCAACTTCGGTTGGCGGGCCGTGGCGGGTATTTTAGTGGCCACTGCGATTTACTATCTGATCTTCCGCCGGCAGTTCAGCGGCTTGAAAGAACAATCAGATCTGGCTCGGGCCAACGAGGAAGCGGTGGACGAGGAACCGGTCCCCATTTGGCTAATTGTGGTGCACCTGTGCTTTCTCGGTTGGACTGTCTTTACGCTACATCATCCGGCACTCTTTATTGGTGGTTTTCTCTTCTTCATTGCTTTTACCATGGCGACGGACCACCACCAGGAATCGATTCAGCTGAAGGGGCCGATTCTGGTTGGTTTCTTCCTCGCCGGGCTGGTTACCCACGGTGGTTTGCAAGGTTGGTGGATTGCACCAGTCCTGTCGTCGCTCAGCGAGCTGCCTTTGTTTATCGGAGCGACCACACTGACTGCCTTTAATGACAATGCGGCGATTACCTTTTTAGCCGCACAGGTGCCCGATTTTGATCAGTATTTGGCTGATGATACAGCACGCGCGCTACGCCTCCAATATGCAGTTGTTGCGGGTGCTGTCACGGGGGGCGGTTTAACGGTGATTGCAAATGCTCCAAATCCGGCGGGACAAAGCATCCTGAGCAAGTTTTTCGAGGGTGGCATATCGCCTCTAAAGCTGCTTCTTGGCGCGCTGTTCCCCACACTGGTGATGGCGGTGTTCTTCATTTTGCTACCGCATTAATCGACTCGTAAGTCGGCGGTATTTTGAGTTTAGGGGAGGAATCGTTTGCTCTCTTTACTGACGGGAAGCGGACATGTCTTTCTCGGAGCCAGCTTGTAACGGCGCTTCGCAATGCTATCGTAAGCCCGGTCGAGGAAACGGCTGGGTAGGCAAGCTAGCGGTTTTGCCAGCCACGACAGATAGCCTTCGCTATCTATGAGAAAGTGGATCAATGCCTGTGAGCGAGTCAGCGAACGGCCATCAGCGGTATGGTAGACAACTGAATCCAAATCGGTCCGGAGTGATTCGGGGAGCCTTTCTTTAGCGGTTTCACCTTGTAGTGGTGCAAAGCAGATTCGTTTTTTTCTGTCCTGCTTCATAAGAATGCGCACAGATCGACGACAGAGGCCGCAATCGCCATCGAAAAAGAGGATTCTCTCTGCACTTAGCATCAAAGTGTAATTTGCTTTATTTGGGGGTCTTGTCGAGTCACTCCTTAAAAGTCTCGCCATGTGAGCGGCTAGCTTTTTCATAGTGAAGCATGGCCGACTCGTGGGAGGTACTAAAGTTGCTAGCCGATTCTACTCGGGTGCGCATTCTTGCGTTGCTTCAGCGTGAAGAATTATCAGTTGCTGAGCTGCAGGAAATACTGGATATGGGCCAGTCGCGGATCTCTTCACATTTGAGTCTGCTTCGGCAAGGGGAACTTGTGCAGGATCGTCGGGACGGAAAAAAGACATTTTATGGCCTAGCTTCTGGTACGGGTTCCCGGGTGAGTGAATTGCTTCATGCTGTTTGCCACACTGTGGAGGATACGGATCAGATCATTGCGGATGCCCGGAACCTTAGCCGTGCGATGGAGAAACGTAAACGCAAGGCGGAGGAGTATTTTAATTCAGTCGCCGGTAGATTGGGTAAAAATTACTGTCCGGGGCGGAGTTGGGAGGCGATTGGGCATATGCTGCTACACTTGACCCCGAAGATTCGCGTGGCCGATCTTGGTGCAGGCGAGGGTTTGCTTTCGCAGTTGCTCGCACGTCAGGCTGAAAAGGTGGTCTGTATCGATAATTCAAAGAAGATGGTAGAATTTGGCAGTGAGCTTGCAGCGAAGAATGGATTTACCAACCTTTCGTATACGTTGGGCGACATTGAGGAAGTGCCTCTTGCGGATTCTAGCGTGCATTTGGCTCTGCTCAGTCAGGCCTTGCACCATGCTCAGCACCCTGAAAAGGCGATCAGTGAAGCTCATCGTATCCTTAAGAAAGGTGGGCAGGTGCTAATCCTCGATTTGCTCGAACACAATTTTGAAAAGGCCAGAGATTTATATGCCGACGTATGGCTCGGTTTTTCTGAAAACAAGTTGTACCAGTTTCTTCAGGATGCAGGCTTCCGGCGAATCGAGGTCAACACGGTGGCTCGGGAGGATAGGCCTCCACATTTTCAGACAGTGCTTGCGAGTGCTTATAAGTAAGTCTATTTTTACGGACTCCTGTAAAA
>CENU01030211.1_pt1 | contig 11096 bp, 10 predicted proteins | sample 361331 | NCBI WGS metagenome assembly CENU01 (sample SAMEA2619766, study PRJEB7988) | marine metagenome | isolation source: saline water (ENVO:00002010), including
CCGTGAGATTTACGAAACCCCCGGCCTGCTGTTGCTGATTCAGGCCCACCAGGAACTCGAGAGCCTCACCCTGGCGGCCGATGTGCTCCGCACCAAACGGCAACTTGAGATGCAGTGGGCCGATCTCGTCTATCAGGGTCTGTGGTTCGGCCCGCTCAAGGACGCACTCGATGGTTTCATCGAACGCACGCAACGCACGGTGAACGGCACCGTGCGCATCAAGTTGCATCGCGGTAATGCCACGGTCGTGGGTCGCACCAGCGAGGACAGCCTCTACGAACCCGATATGGCCACCTATGGCGCTGAGGATCAGTTCGATCACCGCGCCGCCGAGGGCTTTATCTACGTTTGGGGTCTTCCCACTCGGCTGTGGGCTGCGGCCAGGCGTCAGGACGGCCACCGCGGATAAGCCGCAGCAGTGGCGGCAGGCTTTCGGGGTCCGGTTGAGGTGGTGTCGCTGAGCCCGAGCTCTGCTGCCCTTGCGGGAAGCGCAGCCGCACCTCACCGGGCGCCGGCAACAGCCGCTCCACCTGCAGGCGCAGACGGCTGTTCTCTTCCATCAGCAGCTGCTGACGCTCAAGCACCGGCTGCAGCCGTTGGGAGAACTTGCGCTCAAAGATGCCGGGCAGATCGGCCAGCAGGGTTTCCAGTTCCGCCAACTTGGCGGAACTTTGCTCGCGCTCCAGCTCGAGACGAGCTTCTGCGGCCTGCTGCTCCAGCTCCTCAAGCCAGTGGGGCAGGGGTTCCCGTTCCACTGACTGCTCCGCCTGCATGGCCCTGCGCCGCTCCTGGCGGGACCCTATCGGTCGCAACCCCTCCCAGCAAGGCAGGACAGCTGGCGGGGCGTCAGCCCTGGCCTTCTGAGGATGCCGGCTGCTCCTCTTTCTTGGGCTGTTGCTCCTGCTGGCCCTGGCGGGCGGTGGTGTCCGCTGTGGTGATCGGGTTGGTGCTGCGGCCCAAGGAACTGTGCTGGCCTTCGTACTTGACGGTCAGGTAGCGGATCACGTCCTCACTCAGGCGCATGGCCTTCTCCAGAGGCCCCACCTGTTTGCCGTCACCGCTGTAGTTCAGCTGGATGTAGACGCCCTCGCGGTGCTTCCCGATTAGATAAGCCAGGCGACGCTTGCCGCGCAGCTGGCTGTCGATCACTTCGCCGCCGGACTCGACCACCAGGTCCCGGTACTTGTTGGCATGGGTCTCGATTTCCTCTTCGGCAATGTCAGGCCGGAGGATGTACATCGTCTCGTAGTTGGGCTTTGCGCTCATGCTGCCTGTGGGGTGAACCCGGACCAGGGATTGATCCGGAGGCTGAATTCGACGTTCTCGTCGAACCACTCACCCTAAGCCTTGGCCTCAGAGCTGCATCCGCACTGCCTCGGAGAGGCTGGGCAGATCCGGTTCCCGGCCGCGGCTGCACTCCACCACGGCGTAGAGGATCAGCACCAGGGCGCCGATGAACACCGTGTTGTTCAAGGTGCGGATCATCAAGCTGTTGCCCAAGGGGCTCAACAGCACGTTGAAGGCCAGTGACAACACCACCAGAAGGATGTCGAGCAGGATCGCCTGCAGCACGTTGAAACGCAGGTAGTACGGCACCTGGGGGTTGCGCACCACCACCAGGAACAGCACCAGGAACAGCAGGAAACCACCGAAGGGAATCGCCCGCTGCAACAGCAGCACCGGTGTCGCTGGCAGCGCCAGATAGGAGACCCAGGGGAACAGCCCGTAGAGCTCCCGCCCAAAGCCGAGGGCGTCAGACCAGGGCAGCAGGTAGGCCAGGAGCCCGAGCAGTCGCTGCCAGAGGGGGGTGTCAGCCATGGGCTCCGCTCATTTACGCCAGAGGCTAGGGCTGGCGGGCGTCCAGCCAGGCGGCGGCGGCCTGGCGCATCACCGCATCAGGCACCTGCTCCAGCCCCGTCCAGAGTTTGAGGGCGGCTGCGCCCTGTTGCACCAGCATCTCCAGCCCGTCGATGGTGCGCAGTTGGCGTGCCGCAGCCAGCCGCAGCAGCTTGGTGGGCCGCGGCGTGTACACCACGTCATACACGGTTGCCTCAGGCGGCAATTGGGCCAGTTGCTCAACGCTGAGGGGCGACTGGTCCTTCAGGTCCGCCATGCCCAGCGGCGTCCCATTCACCACCAAGCTGCTGCACGCAAGATGGGGTTCGAGTGCTTCATCCGGGCTGCTCAACGTCAGCGGCGGTGCCCAGTCCGCCACATCACGGGCAAGCGCTTCGAGTTTGTGGCGGTTGCGCCCCCGCAGCACGACGCGCTCCACCCCCAGGTCACAGCAGCCGCGCAGCACGGCGCGAACGACACCGCCGCTGCCGAGCACCAGGGCCGTGCCACCGGGGCGGAGCTGCCCCTGCAACGGGGCCACAAACCCCATCACGTCGGTGTTGGTACCCCGCCAACCGCCGTTGCCATCGGGGATGAGGCAATTGACCGCTCCAACGGCAGCGGCCAAAGGATCCATGCCGCTGAGCAGCGGCTGCACCTGCTCTTTGTGGGGGATGGTGACGCTGAGGCCGCGGCAACCGACTGCTGCCAGGCCAGTGATGGCTTGCGCCAGCCGCTCGGGTGATACTTCCAGGCCCATGTAGCGCCAGTTCAGCCCCAGTTCCGCCAGGGCGGCGTTGTGCATCAGCGGGGAGAGTGAGTGGTGGATCGGCTGGCCGATCACCGCCAACAGGCTGGTGCTGGCATCGATTGGCGGCTGAACAGCGGGGCTCATGGGGCAGGTGGTGCGCACGGGTGTTCGGGAACCACCCCTCGTCGGGATGGTGGGCTGCTGACGAGGATGCAACCAGTTCGAGCGGTCCAACAGGGAGTTCTTATGGGCAAGGTCGTCGGTATTGATCTCGGCACCACTAACAGCTGCGTGTCGGTCATGGAGGGCGGCAAGCCCACGGTGATCGCCAACGCGGAAGGGTTCCGCACCACCCCATCGGTGGTGGCCTACACCAAGAACCAGGATCAGCTGGTCGGGCAGATCGCCAAGCGTCAGGCGGTGATGAACCCCGACAACACCTTCTACTCCGTGAAGCGTTTCATCGGCCGTCGCGTCGATGAGGTCAATGAGGAGTCCAAGGAGGTCAGCTACGGCGTTGAGAAGGCCGGCTCCAACGTCAAGGTGAAGTGCCCCGTTCTTGATAAGCAGTTCGCCCCCGAGGAAGTTTCCGCTCAGGTGCTGCGCAAGCTGGCGGAAGATGCCGGTAAGTATCTCGGTGAGACCGTCACCCAGGCGGTGATCACGGTTCCCGCTTATTTCAACGATTCCCAGCGTCAGGCCACCAAGGACGCCGGCAAGATCGCCGGCCTTGAGGTGTTGCGCATCATCAACGAGCCCACCGCGGCAGCTCTGGCCTACGGCCTCGACAAGAAGAGCAATGAGCGCATCCTCGTCTTTGACCTGGGCGGCGGCACCTTCGACGTCTCTGTGCTCGAGGTCGGTGACGGCGTCTTTGAGGTGCTCTCCACCTCAGGCGACACCCATCTCGGTGGTGATGACTTCGACAAGGTGATCGTCGATCACCTGGCGGACACCTTCAAGTCCAACGAAGGCATCGACCTGCGTCAGGACAAGCAGGCGCTCCAGCGTCTGACCGAAGCAGCGGAGAAGGCCAAGATCGAGCTCTCCAGCGCCACCCAGAGCGAGATCAACCTGCCCTTCATCACGGCCACCCCGGAGGGTCCCAAGCACCTCGATCTCAACTTGACCCGCGCCAAGTTCGAAGAGCTGGCTTCAAAGCTGATCGACCGCTGCAAGGTGCCTGTGGAGCAGGCTCTCAAGGACGCCAAGCTCTCCTCCGGTGAGCTCGATGAGATCGTCATGGTGGGCGGCTCGACCCGCATCCCTGCGGTTCAGGAGCTGGTCAAGCGCGTCACCAGCAAGGACCCCAACCAGACGGTGAACCCCGATGAGGTGGTCGCTGTTGGTGCTGCGATCCAGGGCGGTGTGCTGGCCGGTGAGGTCAAGGACATCCTGCTGCTGGACGTCACCCCCCTGTCGCTGGGTGTGGAGACCCTTGGTGGGGTGATGACCAAGATGATCAACCGCAACACCACGGTTCCCACCAAGAAAGCCGAGACCTACTCCACCGCAGTGGATGGTCAGACCAATGTCGAGATCCACGTGCTTCAAGGCGAGCGCGAGATGGCCTCCGACAACAAAAGCCTTGGCACCTTCCGCCTCGATGGCATCCCCCCTGCTCCCCGTGGCGTGCCTCAGATCGAGGTGACCTTCGACATCGACGCCAACGGCATCCTCAGCGTCACCGCCAAAGACAAGGGCAGCGGCAAGGAGCAGACCATCTCCATCACCGGTGCATCCACCCTCAGTGATGACGAGGTCGACAAGATGGTCAAAGACGCTGAGGTCAATGCCTCAGCCGATAAGGAGAAGCGCGAGCGGATCGATCTCAAGAATCAGTCCGAAACCCTCGTCTACCAGGCCGAGAAGCAGCTCAGCGAGCTCGGTGACAAGGTCTCCGCAGATGACAAGAGCAAGGTGGAAGGTTTCACCACCCAGCTCAAGGAGGCGATCGAGAAGGAGGACTACGACACCATGAAGAGCGTGCAGGAGCAGCTGCAGCAAGCGCTCTATGCCGCTGGTGCCTCGGTGTACCAGCAGGGCGCGGAAGGAGCTCCCGATGCTGCTGCCGGCGCCAATGGTGCCTCTGCCGAGTCTTCCTCCAGCAGTGGTGAGGATGTCATTGACGCTGAGTTCACCGAATCCAAGTGAGTTGCAGCGCCTGAGGCTGAACACAAAAAAGCCCCCCAATCGGGGGGCTTTTTCATGCTCAGTTGCGACTGATCACTGAATCGTCTGCAAGGCGGCCTTGGCCTTGGTCACCACTTCCTCAGGCAGGGTCACATAGCCGATCTCAGGTGCCTGCTGCTGGGCCTCTGGGGAGAGCGTGTATTCAAACGCCGTCTGCAGGGGTTTGAGCTTGTCGCCGTTGCCCTCTTTGTAGAGCAGGATCCAGGTGAAGGTGACGATCGGATAGCCCTTGGCGGGGTTGGGGTTGCTGCCGGTCAATTCAGGGCCCAGGTCGATGGAGGCCAGGGCTTGGCTCTCGGTCTCTGCCGTGGGCTTGACCACCTCGCCGGAGGCATTGGTGAGGGCGGCTGCTTGCAGGGGGTCCTTGACATACGCCACCTCGACGTAGCCGAGGGATCCTTCCACCTGACCCAGTTGGGCGGCAACACCTTCATTGCCTTTGGCGCCAACACCGGTTGGCCAGTTGATGGTCTTGCCTTGGCTTGGACCATCAGCCCAGTCCGGGCTGATGGCAGCCAGGTGAGCGGTGAAGTTGGCGGTGGTGCCCGAGCCGTCGGAGCGGTGGACGATGGTCAGCTTCTTGTCGCCACAGCCGAGGTCCTTCCAATTGGTGATCTTGCCGAGGAAGACATCGGCCAGCTGTTGTTGGTTCAGTTTGAGATCACAGTCCTTGTTGTTGTAAGCAACGGCGATGGCACCAGCGGTCATCGGCACCTGCACCACACCCTGACTGACCTTGGCGATCTCCTCGGGCTTCATCGGCACATCGCTGGCACCGAAATCAACGGTGCCGCCGGTGAACTGGCGCACGCCAGCGCCGGATCCGACGGACTGGTAAGCCACCTTGACGCCCTCTGGTTTCTGGGAGAGCTGCTGGAACCACCGGTTGTATATGGCAGCTGGGAACGAGGCGCCGGCGCCGGTGAGGGTGCCACCACCGCTGCTTCCGCCGAAGGAGCAGGCGGTAAGGCTGATGGCGCTGAGACTGCCTGCGGCAGCCAGGGCAAGGATTCGGCGGGCCATTGGGCAAGAAAAAGGTCCGCTCGCTGTCTACGGGTGCTTTTTTAAGAGCCGGCAACAGCTGAATTAACCATGGTGATCTGATCTGCAGCCCAGGCGGCGCTGGCAGGACCGAGCACGATCCCGTTTCTGTAATGGCCGCTGACCAGGAGCAGCCTCGGCAGTGGTTGCTCCAGCAGTGGCGCGGGCCGGTCCACCGGTCGTGCGCGTTGTCCCTGCCAGCGCTGAATCACCTCAGCATCCAGCAGCCAGCCCGGCGCATCGCCCTGCAGCTGGCGCAGTTGCTCGAGCTCATCGCCGTTGGTCACCGTGCCGGATTCAACCGTGGCCCCCAGCCAGAGGCGGCCGCCGGGGCGTGGCACCAGGTTCATGCCGCGCCACACCATGGGGTGCTGCCAGTCACTGCGTTCCGGCCGTCGTTGCAGCTCCAGCGCCTGGCCACTGACCGGTTCCATCGGCCACTGCAGCCCCAGGCCATGCAGCAACGTCTGGGACTCCAATCCAGCGCAGAGCACCACCCAGTCGCAGTTCAGCTGCTCTGTGGTGCTCAGCTCCAGGACCCAGCGGGGCCCCTGAGGATTCAGCGTTTGCACGACAGCGCGGGATCGCTGCAGTCCATTGGCCAGCGCTGAGTCCTGCAGCGCTTGCATCCAGACGATCGGATCAAGTTGGCCATCCCGTGCGGACCACAGGCCCCCAAGGGGTTCACCTGGCAGGGGAGGCAGCTGTTGCAGCGCCACCATCTGCTGCAGTGACTCGGCAGCCATCAGCTCAAGCTGGGCCCCCGGTGGTTGCCGCCCGTGCTTCAGTCGCGTCAGGCGCTCGAGCTCCTCCGCGCTGGAGGCCAGCAGCAGCAGACCGCGCTGCACGGGCGCTGCACGGCCTTCGCTGTGCAGGATCTCCTGCCATTGATGCAGCAGCTGCAGCGATTGCTGGCGCAATCGCCAGCCGCGGCCGCTGCGGCGCTGGAAGACATCAGCCATCAGCACGCCCAGTGCAGCGGAGCTGCCCGGGCGTTGTCCCGGACCGGTGGCTTGCTCCGGTCCGATCAGGCAGACCTCATGGCCAAGACGCGTCAGCAGCCATGCGGTGCAGTGGCCGCAAAAGCCAGCACCAATGACACCAATCCTTGTTGTGCTGCTCAGTTCAAGGCAGCGCTGGGGATCACCTCGGCGTAGGCGCCGAAGCCGCTGGCCACCTTGATGTACTCCTTGCTCAGACGTGCACCGTCCTGCAGTCGGGCTGCTTCATCCAGTTCCGCCAGGGCGGTCTTGAGCTCAGTGGCGAGCTTGTCGGCTTGGGGCCGATCCGCTGGCAGCAGCCGCTGGTTGATGTAGGACATTTCCCGACCGAGGCTCTGCATCGGGCCATGCAGCAGGTTGCGCGTGAAGACCCAGTCCTTTTCATTCACCAGGGTGGCGAGTTCAGGCAGGCGGGATTTGGATTCCATGAAGCCCTCGGCCTGACGGCGGATCACCGCCATGTCTTCTGGGCTGATGGTCTTGGCTTTGCTCCGTTTGGCCTCAGCGGCAGACACCAGGCCGAAACAGAGCACCAGGGCCAGCGCCAGGGCAGCGAGGCGACGCAACACAGAGGCCAGAGCGGACACCATCTGAGGGAGGGAGGAGTGTTGCGGATTTTACGGGCCCCAGCGACTGGCCTGGCTTGAGGCAGCATCGGCCGTAACAGCATGCAGGCCTTGGCTGCTTCCTTTGATCCGGCCCGCACCTATGACGCCGTGGTGGTGGGCAGCGGTGCCACCGGAGCCGTGGCCGCTCAGACCCTTGCTCAGCAGGGACTGCAGGTGTTGGTGCTGGAAGCTGGCCCTGAGCTGACGGCCCGCCGAGCGCTCGGCAATGAGCCCCGCAACATGCTCAGGCGCCTGCAGCATCTCAGCGCCGGCCGTCACCGCCGCCAATGCCAGCACCCGGGCTACTGGAAGAACAATCCTGATCTCTTTGCTGATGAGGGGCGCAACCCCTACAGCACGCCCGCCGATCAGCCCTTTCTATGGACGCGGGGTCGTCAGGTGGGTGGCCGCAGCCTCACCTGGGGCGGCATCACCCTGCGCCTCTCCGAACGGGAATTTGCCCAGGGCTGGCCCATCAGCCACAGCGATCTTGACCCTCACTACAGCGCCCTGGAACGTCAGTTCGCCGTCTGGGGTCAGCGGGATGGTCTGCCGTTGCTGCCCGATGGCGACTACCAGCCAGCGGCGCCCCTGACCCCAGGGGAGCAGGCCTTGGCGCAGAGCTGCCAGCAGCTTGATCTGCCCTTCATTCCTTCCCGCGGCTTCCCTCGCCATTGCCCGCAGCGCGATGGCGCCTGGCCCCGCTTCAGCGCGCAAGGGGGTGCGTTGGCTCAGGCCATGGCCACCGGTCGGGTGGCCCTGCGCAGTGAGGCCATGGCCATTCAGCTGCTGTTGAACCCGTCCCAGGATCGCTGTGAAGGTGTGCTCTTTCTCGACACCAGCAGTGGTGAGCTGCATCAGGTCAAAGCTGAGCTGGTGATGCTCTGCGCTTCGACAATTGAGAGCCTGCGCCTGCTGCTGCTCTCCCGAGACGATCGCATCACGGGCGGCCTGATTGATCCGGACGGACTGATCGGGCGGGGCTTGATGGATCACCTCTCGCTGGCGCGCTTCTTCCACCTGCCGCCGCAGCCGGCGCCACCGGCTGGCACGGGTCTTTCCGGCGCAGAAAGCAGCTTCATTCCCAACACCGGCGATGAGGGCTATGGCCTCTGGTGCGGCGTGCAGCGCTTTGATGTGCCGTCACCATTGCGCCGGGACCCTGCCGCAGCGCTTGGCTTTCTGATTGGCCATGGCGAGGTGGCCCGTGAACATCACAACCGGGTGGAGCTCGACCCTGACCTGCGAGATGGCTGGGGTGTGCCCGCGCCGTGGATCGCTCAGCAACGCTCGCCTGCCGATCACGCCATGGCCAGGCACATGGAGGCTCGCATCCACGCTGTGGTGGATCAGGCCGGCGGCCTGGTCGCACCGGTGGAGGATCTGTTGCGCATGCCGCTGGTGGAGCCGTTGGTGCGCGGCTCTGTGGCGGGCTCCCAGCAGCTCACACCACCGGGCTATTACGTGCATGAACTCGGCGGTGCGCCGATGGGGGACGATCCTGCCGGGTCGGTCGTCGATCGCTGGAACCGGCTGCACCGCTGCGCCAATGTGCTGGTCACCGATGGGGCCTGCTGGAGTTCGGCCGGTTGGCAGAGCCCAACGCTCACCTCGATGGCATTGACGCGTCGAGCGGCGTTGCGCGCCGCGAATCAGTGTTGACCACGGAAAGCATTGCTGCAGCTTGAGCCGGCGGCCCTAAAACAAGGGTCAACGTCTTCAATCCATGGCTCCTGCCACGGCGATCCTGCAGCTGATCTGCCCCGATCGTCCCGGCTTGGTGAGTGAACTGTCGGGGTGGGTGGCTGCCAATGGCGGCAACATTCGCCATGCCGATCACCACACCGATAGTGGTGCCGGCCTCTTCCTCAGCCGAATCGAGTGGGACCTGGAGGGGTTCGGTCTGCCCAGAGCCAGCCTGCCAGCGGCTGCCTATGCCCTGGCTGAGCGCCTTGGCGGAGACGGTCAGCTGCGCTTCTCCGATCAACGATCCCGGGTTGCAATCTTTGTCAGTAAGCAGGACCACTGCCTGCTGGATCTCCTGTGGCGGACCCGCGCAGGGGAGCTGCCGATGGAGGTGCCGTTGGTGATCAGCAACCACCCCGACCTGCGCTCCATTGCGGAGAATTTCGGTGCCCGTTTTGAGCATGTGCCGGTGCTCGCCGAGCACAAGCCGGAGGCGGAAGCCACACAGCTGGCCCTGCTGCAGGAGGAAAGCATCGATGTGGCCGTCTTGGCCAAATACATGCAGGTGATCAGTGGTGGGTTCCTGCAGCAATTCGGCCCGGTGATCAACATTCATCACTCCTTTCTGCCGGCATTCACAGGCGCGCAGCCTTACCAGCGGGCCTGGGAGCGCGGGGTGAAACTCATCGGTGCCACAGCCCACTACGTCACTGAGCAGCTGGATGCAGGGCCGATCATCGAGCAGGCCACTGTGCATGTGAGTCACAGGGATGATGTGGCGGATTTGATTCGCAAGGGCCGCGATATGGAGCGACTGGCCCTGGCCCGGGCGCTGCGCCAGCATCTGCGCCATCAAGTGATGGTCTACCGCGGCCGCACAGCGGTGTTTGACTGAGCCATCGGGTTGCCACAGCGATTGATTCAGCGCCTGCAGCAGCATCGGCCCGTGGGGGCCACCGCCTCCGGTTGGTTGGCGTTTCAGCTGGGGGTGTTGCTGCTGGCCAGCAGCCTGCTCTTGGCGGTTGTGCCCTTGTTCTGGGCGTTGCTGGAGGGCAGCCGTCGACTGCGTCGCCCCTGGTGGGGCGATCGGCTCAACCGCGTCCTGTTGCTGATCGGTGCCCTGCTCGTGCTGAGTGCACCGCTGGCCCGCAGTGGTTGGTTGGCTTGGGTGGGCTTGATGAACTGGATCCCCTTTTTCTGGGGGTTTTGGGGCTTTCAGCCCTACATGGCCACCCCGGAGGCGCGGCGTCGTGTCGCTCTGTTGTTTGTCGCTGGCACCGTGCCGGTGGTGGTGAGCGGCCTTGGACAGCTGTGGCTGGGCTGGAGTGGACCCTGGCAGGTGCTTGGAGAGCTGATCATCTGGCACATGGACCCGGGGGGCCATCCGCCCGGACGCCTGTCAGGGCTGTTTGATTACGCCAACATCGCTGCGGCCTGGTTGTCGTTCAGCTGGCCCTTGCTGTTGGCCGCTGTGGTGGCCACCGGCCGGGGCTGGCTGCAGCGCTGGAGCTGGCGTCAGCCCGCGCTGCTGCTGCTGGTGGTGGCCCAGTTGGCTGCGCTTTATCTGACCGACTCCCGCAATGGTTGGGGTGCTGCCGTCTTGGCAGTGCCCCTGGTGCTTGGTCCAGCCCGCTGGATCTGGCTGCTGCCGCTGCTGCTGCTGCTGCTGCTGCCGGTGATCCTGGCGGTGTTGCCCGGGGTGCCGGAGCTGCTGCAACTCCCCGCCCGTGCCCTGCTGCCCGAAGCGATCTGGGGTCGCCTGAGCGATCTGGCCTTCAGTGATCGCCCCCTGGCGTCCACCCGCTTGGGGCAGTGGTCAGTCGCTGCCACGCTGGTGGCGGAACGGCCCTGGCTGGGGTGGGGCGCCGCCGCTTTCACCCTGATCTACCCCGAGCGCACCGGCGTCTGGCATGGCCACCCCCACAACCTCCCTCTGGATCTGGCCATCAGCCATGGCCTGCCTGTGGCTGTGCTGCTGGT
>CENU01011821.1_pt1 | contig 11088 bp, 11 predicted proteins | sample 361331 | NCBI WGS metagenome assembly CENU01 (sample SAMEA2619766, study PRJEB7988) | marine metagenome | isolation source: saline water (ENVO:00002010), including
GAGCGGCTTCGATAAAAGACAAGCTCAAAGAAGAGAGGCTTTCGAAACTATCAAAGATTCACAAGCTAAAAGCTGTGTCGAAGCTCAAAAGCTCAAGATGGGTAAATTACTGCTCGAAGAAGAAGAATTATATTTTCCACACAACCTTGATTTCCGAGGCCGCATTTATCCTTTAGCTGGCCGTGGCGCTATCAATCCACAAGGCGATGACAGCGGTAAGGCTATGCTGAAGTTTGCTCACGGTAAAGAACTCGGTGAAGACGGCGTGCCTTGGTTATTCATTCATGCTCAAAACGTATGGGGTAACGATAAGATCAATCTTCAGTCTCGCATTGAGGCCACAGAAAAGAACCTCGATGAGTATTGCTCCTACGCTATGAACCCTATGGTCAATCGCGGATGGATGGAAGCTGACAAGCCTTTTTGTTTTCTCGCCTGTTGCTTCGAGCTATTAGGTTACACGATGGAAGGCGAAGATTATGTCAGCCATCTACCTATCGCCATCGATGGGAGCTGCAATGGGCTCCAGCACTTTGCCGGCATTATGCTCGATCAGAGAACAGCTGAAGCTGTCAATGTCGTGCAGACTAATACAGAGCACTCTGCTGACATATACACTCAGGTTGCTGATGGTGTCGAAATACTGCTGACCAAACAGGCCGCCGAAGGTATAGAAGAGGCCCGCTATTGGGTGGGCAAAGTGCGCCGTGATGTAGTCAAGCAACCAGTGATGACATTGTCTTATGGTGTGACTCGAATTGGCATGCGAGATCAGATTGTCGATAAGTGCCGTAAGCTGGTCCGTAAAGGAAAGTTAGAGTATCAAGAAGGTACTAACAGTTCTCTCGCTGCATACTTAGCCGAGCAGATACACAGTGTCATCGGTAATGTTGCAGGAGCGGCCTTCGATGTCATGAACTGGTTAGCGTCAGCGGCGAGCACTAAAGCTCAAGTTATCGATGACCTCGATGGAGCGTTCTCTTGGGTCACTCCTACAGGTTTGCCAGTTGTTCAAGAGTATTTTGATTATGATACGCAGCGCTTTAAGGTGTTTGTCGAAGGTCGCTCAGTTAAATTTACTCAGCGCATAGGTCCAGCTCAGATAAAAAAATCTAAGCAGAGACAAGGAGCTGCACCTAACTTTGTGCATTCGCTTGATGCCTCTCACCTAATGTTGACTGTAAATGAATGCGCCAGGCACGGCATCGAGGACTTCGCGATGATCCACGATTCGTTTGGTACTCACGCTGCAACGACACCATTACTCTTTGAAGTTTTAAGAGATAAGTTTGCAGAGATGTATCAAGCTGATGTGCTCGATGATCTATACAAGTCGATGCCAGAGGCGGTACAGGAAAAGCTAGAGAAACCGCCTAAGCGAGGTTTTCTTGATCTTTCCCTAGTAAAGGAGAGCGAATTCTTTTTCGCTTAAATTGCGTTAGCGCATATGTTATGGTGAATGCATGATTAATTCTTGGCTCGAAGGCATCATTAATGAGGGCTCCCCTGTTCACAATAAGCTCATCGAGCTTCTCAACGATGGGGGAGTTGTTTGGGAGGGGCTCGGTCCTGATGGAATTAATAGTCTAGCTCAAAGCCAGCACTTAGATTATGACCAGCTCGAAGAGGAATATCGGGACCGAATTGTCGCTGCATTCAAAAAAGAAGACTACCTCACCATGGGTAAGATGTTCCATTTCATGCTCTCAAGCTATGTGCTCGCTGTCGCTATGCACAAAGATCCAGACTTGGATTTAGAAAATGTCCAAATCAAAGACCCGACCTGATGTGCTAGCCAATCGATATCGTAACGCCCTTATCGATTATCAAAAAAATTCGACTGTCAAATATATCCGAAGAAAGCATCGAGGTTCACCATGCCATCAAAAAGACAAATGCGAAGAGCCTTCGAAAGACATGGAGACGTTGTATTTGAAGAAGAAGTAGTCGGTAAGCATTCTAAAGCTCGAAAAAAAAGAAAACCAAAACCCGCCAGCCCAGAACATCTCAGAAAACTCAGATCTCTTTATCTGCGAGCTGACATTCTTGTTGTCCCTTATTCGGAGAAAGAAGTGAAAGAACTCATGACTAAAGCGAGAGATGAATATGACCGTAACGGATTAATTTCCACAAACACCAGCCTCGAACTAATCAAAGCTGGAAAAAATGTAACCGAAATTGAGCAACTTTGGGATGACCTAAAGTCGCGAGATGTTAAACCAACCTTCAACCAAGAGGACCAAAAAGATGAGCAATGAACCCACAGTTGCTGAAGCTCTTGACTCAATGAAAGCCAAGATTTTCCGCACTACCCCCGTAGGCGTTGCGGTTTATCCGCACCTCCTTGATCACGATGAATACCAGCTTAAACAAAATGGTGTGTACCAATGCAATACGAAGTTACTTCTCGACCCTAGTGTCCCCGAAGTAAAAAAATTCGTCAGCGACATCGACTCACTGGTCGATCAAGCTTTTGAAGCTGGTAAAAAAAATCTCAAGAGAGATTGGGAGAAAGCTACAGGTAACGCTAAAGCAAAAATCAAGACTGCTAAAGAAGGTCTTGAAAAATATTCTCCTTACGATGATGAAGTCGATGAAGAGGGTGAGCCTACAGGTAAGCTTCTTTTCAAAATGAAAACTACCGTTCGAGGCACAGACAAAAAAACCGGCAAAGATTGGAAACGTGAAGTACCTATATTTGACAGCAGCAGCGGAAAAATAATAGGTGAAGACCGTAATCAATTGAAGCTATGGGGCGGCAGTAAAATTGCTATATCAACGCAAGCAGTTCCGTTCGTTCAACCAGGCATTAAGAAAGCGGGAATATCATTGCGTATAGCTGCCGTTCAAGTGGTAGAAATTGCGGGAGCAGAGAGAAGCGCAGATCAGTATGGCTTCGGTCAGCACGAGGGGTTCATTGCAGAATCAGAATCGAATGATTCAGAGGAAGTAGTTAATGAACAGAGCGAGGAAGAGGAAGAATTCTAAACCTTTCCCTAATCAAATATCACCGACATTTGTATTGAAATTACCATGGCCGCCATCTATCAATCACTACTATGGTCGCACAAGAACTGGTCAACAGTTCATTGGAAGCAAAGGTAAACAGTTCCGCAAGGATGTTATCGAATACTTACGCTTCATTCCTGAAAGTGATAGATCGATTCATAAAGATCGCCGTGTTCAAGTCTGGGTAGAAGCATTTCCTCCAGACCGAAGAAGGCGAGATTTAGACAACTTAAAGAAAGCTCTTCTCGATTCACTTACTCATGCAGAGGTTTGGCAAGATGATTGCCAAGTTGATGACTTGCGTGTTGTGCGTAGAGAGCCTACTAAGGGAGGACATGTAATCGTTCATGTGTCGGTGATTTCTCATGAGTGAATTTCACGACCGCCAACGCTGGTACATGATGAAGTACCGTTACGGCATCGAACCCATCGAGTTTTTTGAACTTCTTATAAAGCAAGACAGCCGGTGTGCAATATGCTTAGTAGAATTTGATTTTACAGAGCGAAAGCAAAAATATACACAATGTTGCGTGGACCATGAGCACATCTCTGGCAGAGTCAGAGGATTGCTGTGTCGTTCATGCAACTTGGCTATCGGGCATTTTCACGATTCTACTCTATGGGTAACGAGAGCACTCGAATACTTAGGAGATACCGAGATGGAATTGTCACAGCGAAAAAGGTCAGACTCGCAAGTTAAGCAAGTTCTTAACTATATGAAAAAGCGAGGGTCAATCACACAAGCTACCGCCTCTCACGTTTTTGGATGTTCGCGCCTGGCAAGCGTCATACATCGCTTAAAAAAGAAAGGCCACATGATTGAAGCTCATTACGAGCAAGGCATCAGAGGTCGGTTCGCTCGATATCGACTCACACCAGATAAATAAAAGAAAACTCAAGGGGTAACACATGGCACACGATAAAGGTCGATTCGTGAAGCATGAGCCGTGTCCGTCAGATACATGTACATCGAGCGATGGTTTTGCTCGTTATGAATCTGGATACGGCACATGCTTTGTATGCGATTACTACGAATATCCTGATGGCGAAAAGCCTAAACAAACTGGAAAAGGTAAAACAAAATTACCTCGACCCCCTTATCCAGTGTCTGGAGAATTTCAGCGTAAGAGAGGCATCTCTCAAAAGACAATGGAATTCGCTCAGTATCACATCGGGAACTATCTAGGAGATAAAGCCCATTTAGTATCAGTACCCGATGGCAATGGGTCTGGTCACTCTGCAACAAAAATTCGACTGCAAAATAAAGAGTTTCGATTTGTCGGTGATACGGAGAACGCTGGTTTAATTTTCCAGAATCTCTGGCCGTCATCCGGTAAGAAGCTAGTTATTACTGAAGGCGAATTTGATGCACTTTCAGTAATGGAAGCGCAGCAATGCAAGTGGCCGGTCTGTTCGCTCCCAAATGGCACCCATAGTTTTGAGAAAGCATTTAAGAATGCATTCACCTTTATCAATAGTTTCGATGAGGTAATTCTATGGTTCGATAATGACGAGGCGGGCCGCCATTCCGCTGAACGAGCTGCCCTTCTCCTTGAGGCTGGTAAGTGTTTGATAGCAGTTACACCCCTTGGCTGTTCAGACGCTAACGAGCTACTTCAAAAAGGGCATACTCGCGAAATTATCGATGCCATTTGGAGAGCGTCTCCTTTTACACCATCAAGATTCGTTTCACTCAGCAGTCTCAAAGAAGATGTACTTAGACCAGTGGACACAGGCTTACCATGGATATTTGATGACCTAACAGAGTGGACCTATGGCCGGCGTAAAGGTGAGACCTACTTCTTCGGCGCTGGTACAGGTGTCGGAAAGACAGACATTTTCACTCAGCAAGCGGCGAGTGATATCGCCAATGGTGAAAAGGTAGCGCTCTTTTCCTTCGAGCAAACTCCAGTTGAAACAGCCAAGCGTCTAGCTGGGAAGTTTGCTGGACAAAGATTTCATATCCCTAACACTGGCTGGACACAAGAGGATGTAGATGCTGCCTTTGCTGAACTCGAAGACAAGCAAGCTTACATCTATGATCAGTGGGGTGCAGCAGAATGGGCCACAGTGAGTCGCGACATAACGCAGCTCGCTCATATGGGTTATCGACATTTTTACATCGATCACCTCACCGCTTTTGCAGCGCATGCGGCTGATGAGAGAAAGCTGCTAGAAAGCACTTGTGCTGACATGGCGCAGTTAGCGCAGCAGCTCGGCGTGAACTTCTATGTGATATCACACTTAGCAACTCCTGATGGTGTACCTCATGAAGAAGGCGGGCGTGTCTATGTCCGTCACTTTAAGGGGTCCAGAGCTATAGGCTACTGGGCTCACTTCATGTTCGCCATCGAGCGTGATACTCAGGCTGATGACATCGAGGAGCGCAGACATTCAAAGTTCCGCTGCCTTAAAGATAGATACACTGGCACGGCTACTGGCAATGTATTAACACTCGCCTATGAAGAAAACAGTGGTCTTCAGAAAGTTGACAGCGACTATAAGTTCCCTGATGAGAGACCAAAAACAGCAGAGGACCATGGCTTTAAGAAGACTGTAAATAATGATTTTTAGGGGGTCGAATGTCACTTTTTATCGGAGATATTGAAACAGACGGTTTTCTCGACAAGATGACCAAAATACACTGCATTGTTCTTTTTGAACTAAATGAAAAGAAATGGCTGACCTTCAATAATCGAGGCGATGCAGATGGAGACATCGAGGATGCCATGAGTGTTCTCAATGAGTGCGACAAGTGCATCTTCCATAATGGTCATGGCTTTGATTATCCAGTTCTTCAGAGATTCACCAAGAGCTTTAAGTTAAAGCCTAGTCAAATGTATGACTCGTTAGTAATGGCTAAGGCCGTGTATCGAGACATTCGAGGCCAAGACTTTGATGCCATGAAAAAGAATAGAAGGCATAAAGAATTTGCAAAGATGAACCTCGTGGGCTCGCACTCACTCAAAGCATGGGGCTATCGATTAGGCGAGCTTAAAGGCAGCATTGCGGATGACCAAGGGACAACTGATTGGTCCGAGTGGACCTCCGAGATGCAAGACTATTGTGTTCAGGATGTTGTCGTAACAACGCGCCTGGTGGAATCAGTTTTAAAAAAGATCGAACAACATCCATGGGAATGCCATGCGCTCGACAATGAGTTTCAGCACATCATGTCCCGACAAGAGCGGCAGGGTTTTTATTTCAACGAAGATGAAGCCATAGAGTTATATGGTGAAATACAAGAGCTATTGAATAAGCTCGAAGGGGAGTTAGTTAATGAATTTGGAATGTTCTTTAAACGAGGCAAAATTTTCACACCAAAAAGAGATAATGCTCGACAAGGTTACACAGCTGGCTGCTCTTTCAGTAAAGTCACCCTCACTGAGTTCAACCCAGCTAGCAGGGACCATATCCAAGACCGGCTTCAAAAAGTATACGGATGGAAGCCTGATGCTTTTGGAGTGGACGGTAAAGCTACTGTCGATGAACGCACATTGTCTAAGCTGCATTATCCACCAATCAGATTACTCCTACCCTACCTACAAAGCGTTAAAATTGCTGGCATGCTTGCCGCTGGATCTCAGGCTTGGCTTACCAAGGTTCGAGGAAAAAGAATTCATGGACGTATTGACCCTATGGGTACGAATACTTGGCGATGTAGTCACAAAAATCCAAATCTCGGACAGATACCCAGCGTTAGAAGAAGCAGCAGTGGAAGCATCTTGTGGAACGTGGAAGGGGGATTTGGAGCTGAGTGCCGAAGACTGTTTGGAGTACCTTCAGGGCATTCGCTTTTGGGCCACGATGCGTCAGGTCTTGAACTCCGATGCCTCGCCCACTACATGGCAGCCTATGATCAGGGCGATTATGGACAATTGGTTGTGGACGGTGACGTTCATAGCGTCAACCAAGAGGCCGTTGGACTCAATCGAAGAGCAAACGCAAAAACATTTATCTATGCATTCCTTTATGGGAGTGGAGACCTTCGGCTCGGATCAATTGTTTTTAACGACCTCGAAGAAGAAGACCAAAAGAAAATAATTAAACGGCATGGCCCTTCGGGTCCAGCCTACGACAGAGCTTTAACTTCATTAGGTAAACAAAGTCGAGGCAATATTTCTCGCTCACTGCCCGCCCTTGGCCAGCTCATCAATGCCGTAAAGCACAAGGCTAAGACAGCGCGCAAACTCAAAGCCCTCGATGGGAGACTCCTTGAGATTCGCTCAGTCCACTCAGCGCTTAACATGCTGCTGCAATCAGCTGGCGCAATCCTAATGAAACGCTGGCTTGTCATCTTAGATGCTGACCTTCAAGCGCAGGGGCTCTTACCTAAACAGTTTGGGGGAAGTGCTTATGAGTTCGTAGCTAACGTCCATGATGAAGCTCAGTGCGAAGTACGGAAAGAGGACGTTGAGATTTACAACAAGTTAGCTATCGAGGCTTTCCCTAAAGCTGGGGCTTACTATAATTTTCGCGTGCCTATCACTGGTGAAGGATCTGCCGGTGATTCATGGCTGGAGACTCACTAATGAATAAAACTACTGCATTAAAAATGCTTACTGGTCCACCCGAAGAAGTTACTTTTATCGATGGTGTGCAGCTCGACATTCTCAAGAACGAAAAGCTATTTATGAATGTTGGCATGTTTAAATCTTTTGAACAGTTCATTATCACGTTCGATACCGATGACCATGCTCAGTTCAATAAACTTTTCTTTAAAGCAAAAAGAGAAGAAATCACTCAATCGAGAGCCAATATATTTGTCCACAATCTTACATGTACTTTTAGCTCAGAGATTATTAGTACGATGGCTAAAGCCATGCTCGAATATCGAAGAGATGATCAAGAAGATTTCTCGACTACATATATAGGTGCAGGGATTCCAGCATGCTTCATGGCTATGGTTGCAGCAATCAGTCCCCCGCATCAACTCTTTAGTTTTGGCATGCCCGCTTTCTCATCTATGAGAGTTTTTAATGATATACAGGAAAAAGCCTATGACAGGAAAATGCGTATAGGTAATCATCGAGAATTAGCAATCGATCAAAACCACTACATACTTCCCACTGATGGAACCTTTAGAGTTTCAACTGATTATTCTTCTCCGACACAAAAGCTAACGAACCATACCTGTCCAACCTATCGAGAGCGTTTACTAGCACGCTTAACAACTTTCCCACGCAGAGGTTTAAATCTAAAACACCATGAGAACACTCCTTTTTGATAGCGATATATTTGCCTTCAAGGCAGCAGCAATCAACGAAGTGAACACACCTTTTGGAAAATACTCGTGGGAAGAATCAGCACTGCAAGACATCGACATTCGTATTGATGAGCTAATGGTTGAGCTGCAAGCTGATGAAGCCGTGATGTGTCTTACTCACAAAGATAATTTTAGATACAAGGTATTGGCTTCTTATAAGGGCAATCGTAATCGAGATGAAAAATCCAGACCTGAGTTATTGCCTCGCATTAAAAACTATCTCGCAACCGAGTATCGATCATACATAAGGCCGTACCTCGAAGCCGATGACATCATGGGTATCCTCGCGACACACCCTAAGTTAATCGCTGGCGAAAAGATTATCGTCAGTGAGGATAAAGACATGCGAACTGTTGCAGCTCCTGTATACAACCCGCGCCATCCAGAGCTTGGCATACAGCACATCACTCCTCTCGAAGCAGCTCAGTTTCATATGTGGCAAGTCATAGTGGGTGATGCTACGGATGGCTATACCGGCTGTCCTCGCATAGGACCGGCATCGGTATATGCCGAAGACATAATCACACTTGATGCTGAAGATCTGTGGGATGCAGTAGTCGAAGCTTATGCATCTAAAGGTCTCACTGAAGAGGATGCAATTATTCAAGCAAGGCTCGCTAAGATTCTGTCTACTCAATTTTATGATTTTAAAAATAAGGTCGTTGAACTATGGACCCCATTGGCGCTACAGCTACTCGATCAAGGATATTGACTATGAAAAACAACAAAGTTCAAGTAGGTGGTAATCACTATAGAGATATGAAGATACAACCAGTTGACTATATCACTCAAAATGGATTGTCGTACTTGGAAGGCAATGTGGTGAAGTACGTTTCACGATGGAGAAAGAAAGGAGGTATAGAAGATTTAAGGAAGGCTAAACATTATGTCGAAATGCTAATAGAGGAAGCACAACATGGCAATCTACAAACTAAATAATTTTGCTGTTCACGAACTTGTCCCGCCAGAGACTTATGAAAAGTTTGGTAATCGTGCTATTCGTTATATCGATCCGAGACTTATTGCTACGCTTAATGCCATACGAGATTATCTGAATACTCCGATGACTATTAACAATTATAAGTTTGGTGGTGACAGAATCGGCAGTGGTTTACGTCTGCCTGGCTCGAAGTATCACTCGATGTATTCGGCCCATAGTCACGGCATGGCCTTTGATGCAGTAGGTAACTTTGACTATGACCAGATCAGGCAAGATATTATGGATAAGGAAGATGAATTGCTACCTCATCCAGTTCGCCTTGAGATGGACATTAACTGGTTACACGTTGATGTCATGAATGAAACTGACAAGTTTGTTGTGACATTTAATCCTTAACAAAAAAAGCCCCAGCAGCATAAGCCACTGGGGTAATACTCTTAGGAGAGTAGAGGAGTTATTCATCGACAAGCGCCATCGTACCGCCAGTTCTTAATATCAACTGGACCATATCTTCATAGCGTTTACCGGCAGAGCCTAGATACTGTTGCTCTAAATCATCTAGTATCGAAGAAACTCGATCTTGCACCAACTCTGGAGCTTGTGTGCTAGCGCCAGGCGTGACCAAGGCTTCTACGGCTCTTTGCCTTTGTGGAGCTGCCATTGCGTCAAAGAATTGAGGCATCATACCTGACGCTGCCATTCCATAATTTCTTGCTCTTCCTGATGGCATAAAACGCAATGCTCTTACTATTTGCGTAAAAGTACCACTTGGATTTAAAGAGCCTCGTGTATCTGGGACTAAACCTCTCAGTGACCAAGCTTCAATAGACTTATCTAAGTTATTAGTAAATTCCTTTCCCCATAACTCTATTCTTTTATTCCTATCAATCTTGTTAATTACTGCTCTAAATTTCTTTTCGTTAAAAGGTATTACTCCAGTTTCTTTAATTTTACCGCTTGTTTGCGTTATAGCTGCATGAAGAGCTTCTAATAAAGGAGCTTGAGCTAAACCATTCATGACTTTCTCACCATCACCAGTAGTCATCAACTTAGCTTTTAGCTTCCTCATGTCCGATACAGAAAAATTTCTTGATGTTAACGCTAAAGTCAAATCAAGTTTTTCTCCGACTGAATCTGTCAGAGAAAACCCATCTGCATCTAATCGAGAAGCTTGTTTCAAATCACCTACTTGATTATCTACTGACTTCATAATCTTATTGACTATGTCATTTCCGCTCCACTCCGTACTAAATTCCCTTCTAGCTTTCCTAGCTGCCCTTCCTGTTTCTACAACCAACCCTATTTCATCACCAAGCTTTTTATCTATGTTTCCAAAAACATCATCGAGATGGTTATCTATTGCTCCTTTATAAACTTCAATCATTCTTACTTCAGAAGGACTAAGCGTTTGGTTCCAATGAGCGTTTAAATCTTGTATTAACTTTTCAGAGTTTTCTAATGTTAATTTTCCTTCTCTTTTTTTCCTTACAGTTAATAATCCTTTCGATACCTCATCTACTGTTGCTCCAGCTTTTATTCCATATCTCTGTAGATCGGCATTTATCTTATCTCGTAGTTCTTTAAATGCAGTTCCAGAAAATTCATCAGATACTTCTTTTAAACTGTTATTTAAACCTTGAATATTGATTTCAACATTTGATTTCTTAGCAAGCTTGTCAAATTCAAAATACAAATTTTCATAATTAGCTTCATCCATCATTCGTGAGAAAGTCAGGCTTTCTGCTATTACTTGGTTAGAATTTCTATAAGCTTCTAATTGCTGTGTAATTGGCATATCAACATCATCAACAACCTTGAAAGTACCGTCACCAAATTCATTGGCTAGATCAAGTACCTTTTTACGAATATCTAA
>CENU01008493.1_pt1 | contig 11080 bp, 10 predicted proteins | sample 361331 | NCBI WGS metagenome assembly CENU01 (sample SAMEA2619766, study PRJEB7988) | marine metagenome | isolation source: saline water (ENVO:00002010), including
TTTATCTAAAATATTTTTATGATTAAATTTAGCATTTTGCTCTAAAAGTACTACTTTATTGCCAAGTTTAGAAAGTGAATATGCTGCAACAGCCCCTATTAAACCACCCCCTATTATATTGATGTCTGATTGAATTTCTTTCATAATTTTCTTCGAATTACCATAATCTAAATGTATTACAATCTAACTATATGTTCAAGTATGGTACATTTAAAAATTTTGTTGTTAAGTTTGTATTAGGAACAGCTTTATTTAGTTTTGGCTTGGTTTATCTTACCAGTCTTTATTCATATTCCCCAAATGATCCTGGGTTTAATCAGTTAAACCAAAACTTTAACGATAATGATATTAAAAATCTCTTTGGTTTTTTTGGTGCATATTTATCAAGTTATTCATTAATTTTTATTGGTACACTGGCGTATTTTTTGGGATTTTTTATATTAATTGAAGGAGGCAAATTTATTTTGGGCATAATCAGCCGAATGTTTTTTTTAAAGTTTTTATCAAACTTCTTCGGCATAATAACAATTAATATTTCATTAAGATCAATCGATGAAGTTTATTTAGAAAGAGGGCTAATATCTCAATTTGTTATAGATTTATTCTCTAGTATTAAAATAAGCTTTTTAGAAAATATTGTAATTTATTTTATTATAAATTTTTTTCTTTTAATATTTGGAATTTATTTAATATTCTTATCTTTTAGAATTAATTTTTCTTGGATAAATAAAATTTTTTCTTTTTTAAAAGTATTTAAATATTTTAGATTTTTATTTTCAATATTTAAATTTTTTAAATATATAAAATTTACAAAAAGAACGACTAATCGAACTTTAAGAAGTGAGCCTACAATTAAGAAAAGAAACTATGTAAGCTTAAATAAAAAAAATATAAATAAACCTAAAATTAAAAATCAGCTTGAGTTAGATAATTTTAGCTTTAGTCTTCCATCGAAAAATCTTCTTTCTAAATCATATCTAAAAAATAATAAAAGCAAAGAACTTGATAAAGTAAACACTGATGCGGCATCAAAGTTAGAGAAAACATTATCTGAATATGGTGTTGAAGGCAAAATTATTGGTTTTAGCAGTGGCCCAATTGTAACTTTATTTGAATTTGTTCCAAATGCTGGAATAAAATCTAGTAAAGTAATAGGTTTGTCAGATGATATTGCTAGGGCTATGTCATCCTTATCTGCAAGAATTTCAAGTCAACCTGGAAAAACTAGTTTAGGAATTGAAATTCCAAATACTAAAAGAGAAAGTGTTTTGTTTGGTGACTTAATAGAAGAAGAGGGTTTTGAAATAGAAAATGATAATCTTACATTGGCACTTGGAAAAGATATATCTGGCAAAAGTGTTTTTACAAATTTAGAGCGCATGCCGCATCTGTTAATTGCTGGAACAACTGGGTCTGGTAAGTCAGTTGGTATAAATACCATGATACTAAGTATTCTTTATAAATTTAAACCTAATGAATGTAAGTTAATTTTAATAGATCCTAAAATGTTGGAATTAAGTATTTATGAGGATATTCCTCATTTATTAACACCAGTCGTAACTGATCCAAAAAAAGCTGTATTTGCTCTTAAGTGGGTAGTTAGAGAAATGGAAAATAGATATAAATTAATGAGCTCTTTAAATGTTAAAAATATAGATTCATACAATGATAAGGTTTTAAAGACTGTTTCTTCTGGAAGAAAATTATATAGAGAAGTTCAAACGGGTATTGATGATGATACAAGAAAACCTATTATTGAAAAACAAGAAATTCTTCTAGAAAAAATGCCTTTTATTGTTGTAGTAATTGATGAGATGGCTGATTTAATGATGGTTGCTGGAAAAGAAGTTGAGTCATTAGTTCAAAGATTAGCTCAAATGGCCAGAGCTTCTGGAATTCATCTGATTACAGCCACTCAAAGACCTAGTGTTGATGTAATTACAGGAACAATAAAGGCAAATTTTCCAAGTCGCATTAGTTATAAAGTTTCTAGCAAATTTGATAGCAGAACAATATTAAACGAAATGGGTGCTGAACAATTATTAGGAAGTGGTGATATGTTATTTTTAGAAAACGGGGGTATAATAAAAAGATTACACGGGGGATTTGTATCAGAATCTGAGGTTGATAAAGTTGTTTCACACATAAAAAACCAAGCCACGTTTGATTATAAGAAAGAAATTTCAATAGATGAGGAAGAATTTTCTTTAGGTGTTAAAGAGGATTTAATTTCATCTAATAATGATGATCTTTATAGTAAGGCTGTAGACATAGTTATTAAACATCAAAAAGTTTCAACGAGCTATATTCAAAGATATCTTCAAATTGGTTATAATAGAGCTGCAAGAATAGTTGAAAAAATGGAACAAGATGGAATCATAAGCGAAGCAAATAATTCAGGTAAGAGACATGTTCTTAAAAAATGAAAATTATTTACTTGTTTTTTTTATAACAGTTTTTTTTTTGTTATTTTTTAAATCTGTTCTAGGCAAAGATGAAGAGAAAGGGGTTTTAATTTATTTAAAATCACTAAAAAATTTTTCTGCATCATTCATACAAAATGATGGGATAAATTTGAGTGAAGGTAAAGTATATATTGGGGAGAAAAGAGTTCGAGCTGAGTATTTAACACCGACAAAAATTTTAATAGTTTTAGACAGTGATAAGGCTATGTACTATAATTATGATCTTGAAGAAGATGAGTTCTTTGATCCTAAAAATACAAATGCCTGGTTTTTTTATGATATTTTTAGAAATCCAGATTTTTTTAAGGATAGCTCAATAAAAGAAAAAAATAATGAGTTAATAATTGAAAAAAATGGTGTTGATGATGATCAAAGAAACTTTAAAATTAAAGTATATTTTGAAAAAAAACCATTAGTTTTAAGATCTGTGGAAGTAATTATTGATAATCAGTTTTTAAAACTATCCATTTATAACCACACATATGATGAAAAATTTGATAAAAATTTTTTTAAGCTAATTAATCCTAAATTTTTTAATTAGACTATAATTGATAACTTCTCACTCTTTGTTTTTATTTTTACAGAGGTGTCTACTTTAATCATTTTTTTTCTAATTCTAGTTAGGTGGCTTTCTAGTGAATTTGTCTCAATATTAGATTTAATATTTAAAATATTTTCCTTTATGTAAGCCTTGCTTATTTCTTTTTCTTTTATTAAATTTTTTAGTATTTCTAATTCTACTTTTGTAAGATAACAAAAAGAGTTATTTTTAAGATTGATTAGTTTGTCATTATCAATGGATATATCATAGTATTGAATTTTTAAATTTTGTGTAAAATTTAATATCGCATTCTTTAAATAATTTATTGGAATCGGTGTGTTTAGAAATTGAATTTTATTATTAAGGTTAGATTTATTTATTTTTAAACAAGTAATTATTAAATAATTGTCATTTAAATTTTTGAAATTAATTAAAGCTCTTTCGTTTTTATCATTTATTATAATAATGTTTGGTTGATTTTTTTGAGCCATATAATCAATTGATTCCAATTTCCTAAAAATTAAATCATATTTTGAAAAAAGAGAATGTAAAAATTTTTCTATTTTATTGTTAGAATATATGTTTAGTTTATCTTTCATAATCTATTCCCAAATAAAATTGTTCCAAGTCTAATATATGTTGGGTTGAATTTTAATGCTGTCTCATAATCATCACTCATACCAATACTCAGCTCATCAATTTTATTTTCATCGGCCAATAACTTTAATTTAGAAAAGTGATATATTGGATCATCACTCACCGGTGGTATACACATCAAGCCGTGGATTGATAATTTCATTTCATTTTTTAAAAAAAATAAAAAATCTTTTGTTTCTTCTGGAAAAATTCCACTTTTAGTCTTTTCTTTCCCAGTATTAATTTGAAGAAAAATCTTTTTATTTACAAGTAAATCTTTATGTTTTGAGAATTCTCTAGCTATTTTTTCTCTGTCCAGTGTATGAAAGACATCAAACAAAGGTAAGGCTATCTTAACTTTGTTGGATTGTAAGGGGCCTGTTAAGTGTAGTTCTATTTTTGGATTATTTTCTTTAATTACTTTAAATTTATCTAGCGCTTCTTGAACTCTGTTTTCACCAAAAATATGAACTCCCGCATCAATTGCCTCTAATACACTTTCACGAGGGTGGTTCTTTGATATTGCAACGATTTTGGTAGAATTTCTGGTTTTTTTTAAGAAATCTTTAATTTCATTGTATTTTTCAGTATTAAACATAAAATTATATGTTGTAAAAAAACAACATTGTTACAAAAAATATAATAAATTATTAAGCTTTTTTTGTAATTTATTCAATTTTTAAATAATAACTCCTCAATACAAGTTTGTTTCTTGTATTTAATGAATATTCATTAACTCAATTAACTCAAAAGGAGTAATTATGAAAAAAGAACTATTAATGGGAACTGCTTTAGTTTCTACGCTAGGTGCTGCTTCAGTTGCTGAAGCTGTATCAGCTACTTATAGTGGTAACCACCAAGTTGGTATGGAGTTTGATTCTCCAAGTGGTGGAACTGACACAAATGCTCAGAAAAATGACAACAACTTTACTGTTTCATTATCTGAAACAACTGATGGTGGTATGACTATTTCATCAAGCTTTAAGCTTATGGATGAAAATGCTGCTGCTGGTGATACTGATGCTGGGTTTACATTAGCATTTACTGATGGCTCTAAGCTTGATTTAATTAACGCTGGTAACGCATCAGGTTCACATGCTGTATCTATTCCTGATTCAGCTGGTGCTGAAGGTGTTACTGTAACTTCTTCAAACGTAGCTCCAACTGGTCTAGATTTTGGAACTGCTTCAACTGTATTTGGTGTTGAGTATCACTCAGCTGCTGATTTCTTAACAGATGGTTTAAAAATATCTGTATCAGCTTCAACTGATAGTGGTGCTGCAGCTATTAACACTTACAGAACTGACAGTCACTACGCAATTGGTGCAACTTATGTTTCTGACTTAGGTGATACTGCTATTACTCTCGGTGCGGGTATTTCACAATCTGACGGATCTAAGCGTGAAACAGCTGTAGTAAGTGATACTAACGGTTCTCATATTGGTTTAAGTGCTGTGACTGGTAACTTAACTGTTGCTGTTGGTTTTGCTGATGGTGAAGTAGCTGGTGTATCTGATAATGGTTCAGATGAATACACTGGTGATGTTGTAGCTGCTGGTATTAAGTATGTATCTGGCGATCTAACATTTAATGTTGGTTTTGCTAATGGTTCAGCAACTGATAACACTATCGGTTCATCAGGTGGAAACGCTGACTCTAAAGATGAAACTTCTGCTAGTGTGTCTTACGCTGTAGCTTCAGGAGTAACTGCAATTCTTGGTTACTCTGTAGTTGAAGGTGAAGATGATGGTGTTGCTACTGACGATGGATCTGCATGGTACATCGGTGCAAACATGTCATTTTAATTAAAGATTTAATATCTTTGAAAAACGGCACTTTAATTAGTGCCGTTTTTTTTATGTTTTACTTTTACTGTTCTATACAATAATTATAGTTTAATGTTTATGGTTCGAGGAATTCTAATATTCTCATTATTTTTTATAATCTCTTGTAATAGCAACAAGAGTGAAAAGGATATGGAAGAGCTGTGGTCTAAAGCACAGACAAAACAAAGCATAATCGAAAGATCAGGCACGAAGTTTAATTCAGCTACTGATATGGAGCTTGCTATGAGAGATGCTGAAACAAGACTTCAAACTGGTGGTGGGTTATTAGGTAAAAATGGTTTATCTTTTGGTGATGTTTTAAATCGAGATGAGAACAATTCAACTACTATAAGTATGTCTGTAAATCCTTTTTTATGGAAAGGAGCCTTAGAAACAATTAGTTTTATGCCACTAAACTCTGCTGATCAAATAGGTGGAACGATAATCACAGACTGGTATTCAACTACTGATAACCAAAATGAAAGATGTAAGCTTAATATTTTCATTTCAGGTAAAAAACTCAGTACAGAAAATTTGAGAGTAACATCGTTTTGTCAAGAATTTAGAGATCAAATATGGGTTAATAAAAAAATTGATAAAGAAAATAATATAAAAATTGAAAACGCTATTTTAAACAAAGCTAAAAAATTAAGACTTCAATCAAGTTAAAAAGTGTCATCAAGATACAATCATAAAATAATAGAAAAAAAATGGCAGGAAAACTGGTCAAGAGAAAAAGTTTTTAATGCAGTAAAAAATACAAATAAGAAAAAATATTATGTTTTAGAAATGTTCCCTTATCCATCTGGTAAAATACATATGGGGCATGTGAGAAATTATACACTCGGTGATGTTGTTGCAAGATATAAAAAAATGAAGGGATTTAACGTACTTCATCCAATGGGTTGGGATGCTTTTGGTCTACCTGCTGAAAATGCTGCATTAACTGAAAAAAAACATCCTAAAGACTGGACCTACCAAAACATTAAGACAATGAAAAATCAATTAATGAAGATGGGTTTGTCTTTAGATTGGGAAAGAGAAATTGCTACTTGTCATCCTGAATATTACAGACATGAGCAAAAGTTTTTTATTGATTTGTTTAAGGCTGGTCTTGCTTATAAAAAAGAAGCTGAGGTAAATTGGGATCCTGTGGACCAAACTGTTCTTGCAAATGAACAAGTTATTGATGGTAGGGGGTGGAGATCAGGGGCCGTTGTTGAAAAGAAAAAGTTATCACAGTGGTTTTTAAGGATAAGTAAATATTCAGATGAGTTATTGAATGGTTTAGAGGGCTTAGACAAATGGCCGGATAAAGTAAAAGTAATGCAGTCCAATTGGATTGGACAATCTATTGGATCTGAAATTGATTTTAAGGTTGTTGATAAAAATTTATCAATAACAGTTTTCACCACAAGACCAGATACTATTTTTGGTGCAACATTTTTGGCCCTTTCTCCAGATCATGATCTATCCAAAAAAATTTCAGAAACAGATGTTGCTTTAAAAAAATTTATTAAAGATTGTGAGAATATAAATCCAGATAAAATTAAAAAGGGCTTTAAAACAAATTACTTTGTTGACCATCCGTTTATTAAAACTAAAAAATTACCAGTTTATATAGCTAATTTTGTTTTAAAAGAATATGGACTTGGAGCAATATTTGGTTGTCCTGCACATGATCAAAGAGATTTAGATTTTGCTAATGAGTATAATTTAGAGGTTATACCTGTTGTTAAACCATTAAATATTAAAGAAAGAGATTTGAAAATTGATAAAATAGCTTTCACAGAAAGTGGTACAATTATTAATTCTGATTTTTTAAATGGTTTAGATGTAGAAGAGGCAAAACAAAAAATTATCAAAGAAATGGAATTAAAAAATATTGGAAGAAAAAAAATAAATTACAAACTAAGAGACTGGGGAATTTCCAGACAAAGGTTTTGGGGTTGTCCAATACCAATTATATATAGAGAAGATGGTAAGGTGATGCCAGTAGAAGAAAATAACTTGCCGGTGAAACTTCCTGAAGTTAAAAATTTTGGTACATCATCTACGACACTCAGCAATAATCAAGAGTGGAAGGAGACTGTCTGCACTAAAACTGGAATGAAAGCTTATAGAGAAACTGATACTTTTGATACTTTTTTTGAATCATCTTGGTATTATTTTCGATACTGTAATGCTAGATTGGAAAGCCCATTTGATAAAGAAGATATAAATTACTGGTTACCTGTTGATCAATATATTGGTGGTATAGAGCATGCCATTTTACATTTGTTGTATTCAAGATTTTTTACAAAGGCACTAAGAGATTTGGGTTATTTTAATTTAAACGAGCCCTTCAATGGTCTTTTCACACAAGGAATGGTTACGCATGTTACTTATAAAAACAAAAAAAATGAATGGGTAGAGCCAAAAGAAGTTGAGGAGGTTGATGGGGTCCTCAAAGATATGAGCGGGATAAGTGTAGATATTGGAAAAATAGAAAAGATGAGTAAGTCAAAAAGAAATGTTGTAGATCCAAATGATATTATTAATTCTTATGGAGCAGATACAGCAAGGTGGTTTATGTTATCTGACAGCCCACCTGAAAGAGATTTACAATGGACAGATACAGGCATAGCAGCGTCTTTTAAGTTTATGAATAAACTATATGAATTTGTTGATAGGTATAAAAGTTATAGTCCAGACAAAATAAACGACCATGAAACAATAGAATTTTTAAAAATGGCAGTAAACAAGGTGACAGAAAATATAGAGACGTTTCAGTTTAATAAATCAGTCGCAAAAATCTATGAGTTTGTTAACATTCTTAATGAAGCATTAAACAGCAGAATATTATCAAGAGATAATTTTACGTGGTCTTTAAAAAAACTCTCAATTGTTCTACAGCCCTTTGTGCCCCATCTTAGTGAAGAAATATGGTCAGGAATTGGAAGTGATACATTGTGTATTAATGAAAGCTGGCCAGAGGAGAAAATTGACAAAAGAGCAAAAGTTAAAATAGCGATACAGATTAATGGAAAAACTAAAGAAGTTATTGAAATAGATGAATCTATAAAAAAAGAAGGTGTATTAGATTTAGTTAAAAATAATGAAAAAATTAAAAGGAACATAAAAGATAAAAAGCTGATAAGAGAAATTTACGTTCAAGGAAAAATTGTAAATTTGGTGGTTAAATGAGAGTCATATTAATTTTAATAGTTTTGGTAATGCTTAGTTCGTGTACAAAAGTAGAATTTGTTTACAAAGATAGTAAAAACTTAAAAAACCCTCTTTATAATAAAACTGATGTGATTATTTCTGGAAAAGATTTGGCTTTTATGAAATCCTATATTCCGATGTTTTTTGGGTTTAAAAGCGATGAAGAGTTTCAGTTGTTTATAAAAATTAACGAAAAGCAAACAAAGTCATCTGTAGAAACAAACCAAGCGGCCTCGGATATAAAATATGAATTAAGATTCTTTTATAAATTGATCTCTGTTAAATATGAATGTGTAATATATGAAAAACAAATACTCTCTAGTTTTTCAATACTTCCAAAATCTTCAGGTTATAATTATGGAACAGATGCTTCTTTAGAAAAAAAATATGAATTATCGGTTACAAATAATTTAAATCAATTTGTTAATTTTATATCTGAGGTTGATCTAGATAGGTGTAAATGAGACTAGACCCTTCAGCTGTATTATTGAATAATGAATTTTTATTAAACAAAAAGCTCTATTTCATAAGTGGAAATGAAAGCACATTAATTGAAAAAGTTTGTGACTCAATTATCAAAAAATACCAAAAAAAGGGAAATATAAATAAGTTTAATATTGATAATATAAACAATTTTGTTGATGAGGGCAGTCTTTTTGATAACAAAAAGCTTTTTGTTGGAAGAAGTTGTAAGGGTATCGATAAAAACAATTTAAACAAATTAAAAAAATTGGATTATGTTTTTATTTTTATTCAAGAAAACTCTTCAAAAATAAAATTAATAAAAAATATTTTTCTAAATGATAAAGATTCGTATTTGATTGACTGCTATGAAATGAACAGGGATTCTAAAATGAAGTTTTTAAATAAATTTTTAGAAATAAATAATATTGAAATATCACAAGAGGTTTATTGGTTTTTAATCGAAAAGCTTGATAATAGATATATTTTTTTTGAAAATGTTTTATCAAAATTATTAGAACTAGACAGTGATAAGCTTTCTCTTGAAAATATTAAAAAAATTTTAACGATAGATGATACTGGAAAAGAAAAATTATTTTTTAGTATTTTAAAGAAGAACAATCAAATAACCCGACTGTATAGAGAGAAAATTATCACCAACTCTGATGTAAATGACCTATATTACTATTCAAAATTTTTTTGTATGTTAATCATTGATAGCAAAAACCAAGATGATTTTATAAAAAATATTCCAAAATATTTGTTCAGAGAAAAATCTTTTTTGATTGATATATATAAAAAATATAATTTGAATAAAAAGAAATTACTAATAAAACTATTAACATCTACAGAGTCCGCTTTGAGAAAAAATGGTGATTTGTCTGTTGTCTCTGGTCTTCGTTTTCTTTTAAGTATGAAGAGGATTACTATTTCTTAAGCCTTTTCATTAGGTCGTCAAGCTGATTAAGGTCAGAATAATAAAGGGTTAGTGATCCAGACGAGCCATTTTCGTTAAATTGTATCGATGTTTTAAGTCCAATTTTATCAGAAAGCTCTTTTTCTAAGTCTACAATATTGGGGTCTTTTGATGTTTTTGTTCCTTTATTTTTTTTAAACTCTGAGGTAATCTTTTCTACCTGTCTTACACTAAGTTTTTTTTCAATTATCTCTTTTGCTTTATTGATAGCGTCAGGAACGCCTATAAGTGCTCTTGCGTGGCCCATTGATAAATCCCCACTTATAACCATTTCTTGAATTTTTTGATCTAACTCTAATAGCCTTAAAATATTAGAAACATGGCTTGAGCTTTTTCCAATTATTTTAGAGAGGCTTTCATTGTTAATTTTTTTGATATCAATTAATCCTTTATAGGCGTTTGCCTCTTCAATTACATTTAAGTCTTCTCTTTGGATATTTTCAATTAGGGCTGCTTCTAAAACATTAGTATCATCAAGGTCTTTAATTACACAATCTACTTCGTGCATTCCATTTAATTGACATGCTCGCCACCTTCTTTCACCAGCAATGATTTGAAATTGATTATCTTTTGTTGGTTTAACAATTATAGGTTGAATTAATCCTTGATTTTTAATTGAAGAAGATAGTTCTTTAAGCTCTTTATTTTCAAAATTTTTTCTAGGCTGAGATGGGTTAGGTATTATTTGGGAAATATTAATTTTTTGAATACCGTTTTTATTTTTATTATTATCATTAGATGTTGTTAGAAGCGCGCCTAGGCCCATACCTAGTTTGTTTTCTTTATTCATAGTTTTTATTTTGATTTAAAATTACTTCTTTTGCAAGCTCAATATAAGCCAAAGAGCCTGCGGCTTGTGTATCGTATACTAGCGCTGGTTTTCCATGACTTGGTGCTTCTGATATTTTAACATTTCTTGGAATTGTTGTTTTATATACTTGATTACCAAAATGTTGCCTTACATCTC
>CENU01057914.1_pt1 | contig 11078 bp, 12 predicted proteins | sample 361331 | NCBI WGS metagenome assembly CENU01 (sample SAMEA2619766, study PRJEB7988) | marine metagenome | isolation source: saline water (ENVO:00002010), including
CAAGACCCATCAGGAAAAAGTTTAGTAAATGGTACTTTAATGATACTAGAAACTGAAGCAACAGCAGAGGTTGCCTGTTATTCTTGGTCAGATGAGATGAAATTAGAAGACTACGTTCTTGTAGCTATAAATTCCAAAGAATTTGAGAATTGGTTAATAAATTATCTTAATTAACTATTATAAAAAATCTGAGCAGTAAATAAGAAATAAATTACTGCTCCCCAAATTTTTATATTTTTATTAATCTTCATCACTTTTGTTTGATTTTTTGAAATGAACTTACTGAAAGCAATACTTAAGAATACTGGAATACAACAAAATATATATGATAGTAATATAAACCAGTCCATATCAGTTAAATATTCAAGTCTTGGAATATCATCCTGAAAGACAAAGTTATAAGCAATCAATGCTAACAGAGCTATTATGGAGGTATTCAATCTTGCTTCATACTTTTCAGTAGGTATCCAAAGGACATACCAAGCAACACAAAGAATTAAAAAAACTGGTAACATTATTTTCCATAAATAATGTTCGAAATTTCTATGTATTATAATTTCAATATCTAACACATTTTCTTCAACAGCTTCAATTTCTTGATTATATATATTCCATTCATTGTAGTATAAAGCTTTACTTTTTACTGAAACGCCATCATTGGGAATTTTCCAAGCCTTAAGTTTATTTACTTCAGGTTTTATAAAGTTCTCTAAATTAACAAATACACCTGCCTCAGGAGAAATTAAAGTAAGAGTTCCAATATTTCTATTATTTTCAAAATTTCGATCTGTATAATTTTTAACTCCAGTTTTAATTCTTATGATGAGTTTTTGAGTATCAAAAGGAAAACTCCTAAAATCAAATGATTGTCTAAAAAAACCTACTCCTTTTTCAGTTCTAAGAGTTCTCAATAAATTATCATCGATGGTAATTTGAAAAACAGGATTTGCTAAAACTTCCTTATTTTTCAATCCTTCTCTAACATCTGCATCATATCTAAATTCTTCAAATACAACTGTTTCTAATGGCCAATTATTTTTTTCCCTAGCTTCACGACATATATTTATTAATTGATCACTAAAAAGATCTGTTCCTTTTAAAGTTTTAATCAAATCTTTTCTTACGTTTGTAAATTTAGAATTAAATGACATTTCTAAAATACCAATGTTTGTATCAATATTTTGAATACTCAAAATTTCAAAATTTTCTAATTTAAAATTATTAAATTTGTAAGTTTTTGATAAAATTGAAATAGTTTCACCGTTATCAAGTTCATAATTATTTTCACCCCCTAGATAAGTAAGTTTCGTTAACTCGTTATCCGAAAGTTTAGATAAATCTTGATTGTTTATTTTCAATACGGCTGTTTTTGAGGCTTCAAAATTTTTACTATCAAATAATGAATATCTTACTATTGGATAATTTTTTTTATTCCTTTTTATTGTTATTAAATCTTTCTCATTCCAATCAAAATCAAAATGAATTCCCGCATCAGTTCTTGTCTCATTATATTCGGTATTTCTAAGGTCATTATTGATTATATAATCCATTGTTTCATTTTCACAGACTCTATTGTCTGAAAATGATACTGATGAAAAAAAGAGTGCTTTATTTAACACTAAGAAGAATAAAACAAATTTTATAATATTTTTGATTTTCACGAATTTAATTTAATTATTTATAATAAGGATGTAAATTAAAGAATTAATATTATGGCTAAAATCAGAAAAACAGCATCAATAGAGAATGGTATTATGCAGGTTTTAAAGATATTAAATGAGGAAGAAATTCTAAAGGCTATAGGCAAAGGTTCTTCTTATCTGAGAAAATGCAGCAATCCTGATATGCAACAACAAATAGATCATAATGACTCTATAAAACTTGATCTTGCTTGTATTAAAAAGGGTAAGGCTCCTCCTTTATTTATTGCTCACGAGTATATTGTAATAAACGAATCAGACAATTTAGATTCTCACAAACAAAACGATATTGATGAGATGCTAGTAAAATCTACAATTCTTCATGGAAAACTAACTGAGGTAGTAAAACTAGCAGAAGATCCAAAAAGTGATAAAGGAATCGAAATATCTAAATTAGAAAAGAAAGAAATAATGGAAGCTATTAAGAATTTAGAAGATAAAATAATGAAAATTAAAATTACTGTGGATCAAAAATAATTTAAATTTATTAAAATATCCTAAATTTTACTAATTTGATTCAATATTATTATAATCAATTATAAGCTTTATTATCTACCCAATCTAAAAAACTCTTTTTTAGTATGGATACCCTAAGGTTATTTGTATAACCCATTTCTTTATCCCAAAAATAACAATCTATAGTTATAGACCCATCCTTTAGGAAAAATTCTATTGTCCTAAAAGTGCTTTTTCCAGATTTGTCTTGAGCATGTTTGCCCTCATATTCATCTATCTTAGCAGCAGGAAAAATTTCTTTTAAATCATTAAAAATTTCATCCTGTTTATTATAACAGTTGGCTTTTTTCTTTCCTAAAAAAAGTACACCCTCTAAAGCAACAAATTTATACTTTTTATCTTTTTTTTTATAGTGGAATTGTACTCCCTCATAATCTTTAAAAGAATTATTTTTAATATAGACAGGTATAAATTCGTCATCGTTATAATAATTTTGTTGAGACTTATTAATCTTAACTTTACTAAAAAAATCTAAAGCACTATTACCAATGCTCATTCCTTCTATCTCAAACTCACTAATATTATCTGCTTTGGAAAAGGATTGAATACCCCATAAAAGGATAAAAACTATTAAAAATATTCTCATTGAAAAAACACTTTTTGTGGTCTGGAAATAAATTTTATATATTTTCAAATTTATCCCATTCCCCATCTTCATTATAGTCGTAAGCAATAACATCAGTTTTACCATCCTCATCTTCATCGATTTCAGCTTCATCAGCATTACCGTTGTTATTTGTATCAATTAAAATGATTTCAAAATTTTTATCTTCGTTTTTATCTATTGCAACAATTTCAATAATACCATCCTCATTTTGATCACCGTATGCTACTTCAAAAATACCATTGTTATTTTCATCAACCAACCAGGCATCAATTACTCCATTATCATTTGCGTCTGCTTCCTGAGCTTTAGATAGATCAATTGAACCTTTCTCTGAAGTTTTCTTTTCCTTTTTCTTTATCCAAGTATTACCTTTGTCCTTTTTCTGAAGATATTTGCTTTTTTTCTTTTTTATTGGTTTAGGTTTTTCATTTATAAAATCTATTACATCGTCTACTGCTATCGCAAAATTTAAATTTTCTCCCTCTGACGTAAAAGTATTCACTCCAATCAATTCTTTATTTTTATTAAATAAAGGCCCACCTGAATTACCAGGATTAATTGCTGCTTGGGTTTGAATAACATTGGCTTTGTGTCGAGATCCTTTATATCTCCAATTATAATTCGGTCTAACTTGACTAACCATTCCAGATGTAAAAGTCCAAAGAAGACCCTCTGGATGTCCTATAGCAAACGATGTTTGTCCTGGTTTAACTTTATTAAATTTTCCATAACTAACTGGCTTAACTTTTATTGGTAATTTTTCAACTTGAAGCATTGCAAGGTCTTTAGTTTTATTTACTTTAATTATTTTTGCCCCAAAAGATTCTACTTTTGTAAGTAAATAATCTTCATCAACCATTTTGTTTGGTTTTAACCATACACTTATACTATCTGCCTCATCGATTACATGCCAATTAGTAATAATTCTTAACTTTCCTCTTTGATTTATAACAAAACCTGAGCCCATTCCTTCAAGTCTATTATTTTTTCTGTTTCCAATAAAAACAACACTTGATGAAAAATCATTATATATATCTTCTGCACCTTTATACTTAGGTTGACTGCGATTTTTGTTATTATCTTGAATTTCTTTTTGTTTTTCAGACAATGCCTCATTTAAATCTTTAAGATTGTCTAAAAGATTTTCAGCATTTTCACTATCAACAAGATTTGTGTCATTAACTTTATATGCTGCTTGTGAAACGATTTTAGATTGATTGATATTCCGAATGTCTAAAGCAAAAACATTACCAAATAAAAATAAACTAATTATTATGATAAAGTATTTTCTAATCATTTAAGAATTTTTTTTGGAATAAAAATAAATTCACCATCAGAGGGCCCCCATGTGGCAGGACTATACATTTGAGGTTTCTGATTTAGAATACCCTGATAGGCTAGATCCAAGTTAAATTTTATTGAGTTCATATTAAGAGGCATTTCTTTTTGATTAAATGCTTTTAATGCCCCTATAAATGCTAATGCAAATCTTGAATGGTTAGTATTTCCCACAGTATCTTCAACTCTATTATTATCTCCAGATGCAATCACTACTCTCTCTCTTAAGTTTAAAGCCTCTTTAGCTTGTTCACCGACCATTCGAGTTTCTTCTTCGGTCATCTCATCAATTATAAAAGCACCTTTAAATGCGCCCCCAACATAACAAGAGTCAACTAATAACGCTAAATGATGTGCTTTAATTTCTTCTCTTAAGAATATAGTTACTTCATTAGTATTTATCCAATCTCCATTTCCCCATTTTTTACTACCATCGGTTGGTATCCAATAAGCTTGTTCAGCTCTGGTTTTTCCGTGACCAGAAAAATAAATAAATACAAAATCATTCGAAGTTGTTAGCTCAGCAAGTTTTTGGAAACTTTGATAAATTTCTTTTTTAGTAGCATTTTCTACCATTAAAATTTTTTCAAATTTATAACTTTTATCTAATACTTTTTTTATTTCTCTTATATCATTGGTTGGTGATACAAGATTATCCCAGCCATTTGAATATTTTGAGTTTCCTATTAATAAAGCATAATATTTACCATTAGGTTTCAAAAAAATCTTTTTATTACTTCTTGTAGGGAGTTTTCTTTCAACCAGTTGAGTTTCCTCAATCTTATAATTTTCTAGTTTTGCAATAGTTTTTGTTTTTGTGTCAAAAAATTCCATAACTCCAGATAGACCACCTTTGAATACAATATTATATCCTTTTCCTGTCTTACCATTATTTTCAAAATTAATATCTGCTGCAAGAATTTCTTCACTTTTACATTTTATTATTGCTTTACCTTTTAACTCTCCAAATACTTCATCTTTTAAAACATCTATTTGACATGTGGTTTTGTTGTCATCAAAAAAAGCAATCCCATCACTATTAGAATAGAAAACTTTATTCTTAAATTTAAATCTTTTTGAATTCTCAGACTTTTTATCAGAATTAATATATCCATAAATGTATCTAGCATCTTCATTCTCACTTGGATCTATAGATATAGCAAAATATAATTCTGCTTTTGGTAATTGAGCAAGAGACTCATGTTTTTTTAATTTTTCTTTTATATCTTTAACTTTTTCTTTGCTTTTTTTAGTGATCCAAGATTTAGACTCTTTAACTTTTTCTTTAAGCTTCTTTTTATTTTCTTTTACTTCTTTCTTCTTTATCCATGATGATGATTTCTTTTCTACTTTTTTAACTTTATCAACTTTCTCAGTTTTATCTTTTTTTTTAATCCAAGAGGTTTCAGATTGAGCAAAAGTTATTGCTCCTAGAAAAATTACAATTATAAGTAATAATTTTTTAATCATCTAATATATATTACTAAAAAAAAGATTATTTTTAAATTATAATTTTATCTAGGTAAACGCCCTCCGCTATTTAAACAATCCTTGATAGAATCAAAGCTTATAAAATCTTTTGTTTGTTTGTAGTACTGGCTCCCTTTTTTATGACAAATTCCAGTATTTGATTTTTTTGTATTTGGATCTGATGGTTGAAAATTATCGCATGAAATCAAAACTAGTGAAAAAATAATTACATAAAAAAACTTCAAAACAATTTTCCTTCATCTTCTAATTGAGGTAGATCCTTAAAAGTTATTTTTTTCATAATACAAATAATTTTTCCATTTTTATCTTTATATTCACCTGAATTACGGTCTATTTTTTGATATCCAATTTTTATGTAATTTTCAGTGTACGCATGAATAATGTGTTTGTATGTAAATTTTTTTGTTCTAACATTATAATTACTCTCCAGATAATCGCCAGTTAATCTATAATATCTATCATCACATTTTAAATATGTATAAGCTTCCGCACCATGAGCAAAAGTTCCTAGTGTGCTTAAAAAGATTAAGCTTGCTAAAAATTTGCTATAAGAAAAAATTAATCTTGAAATAGATGAAAAAATAATTTTCATAATTGAATCTTTCTCTCCCCTATTTTCATAGGGGAGAAAATTAAGATTAGCCACCCTCCTTACTAGAATTGATTAAAACAGTTCCAATAAGACCAAATATAATTGGCGAAAATCTAGATACAGGTCCCATGAATGCGGTAAGATTAATACCCATCCATGATAAAATAAAATCTGCAGCTGCAAATACTAGAAGTAAAGTTCCAAGGACTTGCAATACAGAAAAGCTGTCTGTTTTAGTTTTGATATTTACTTTTGTCATTTTTTTCTCCTTTTGTTGTTGTTTGTTATGAAGTTAATTTAATTGTTATAAGAAAAAAATCTTGTCCAGATTTAAAAAAATTTTTGGACAATAAATAAATTTGTCCAAAAAAAATTTTGATCTTGGACAAGAAATTTTTATTAAAAGATTTAAATATGGGTTATGAAAAAAATTTATTTGTTATTATTGTTTACAATGTTGAGTGCATGTGCATCTTCTAACTGGGTTCATCAAAGCTCTAATAACTCAAATTTGAGTTTTGACAAAGGTGAGTGCAGATCTTTTGCTAATTCAAAGAGTCCAACTTATCTTTGTAAAAACCCATTATATTGTGAACCAGATGAGTGGGCGGAGGTTATTTCGTCAATTTCTCAGAATAACTCAACATTCGACTACTGCATGTATAAGAAAGGATATAAGCCAAACTAGTTATGAAAAAAATATTATTGAAACTTAAAGAATTATATATGAAAATATTTAATAACAAAAAAAAAGGACTTATGTTTGAATTTCCTAATGTGAAAGTTAAAATTTTAGAGGATAAAGTTAACGTTAACAAAAATGCACAAACAGATGGGAAATTGAATATCCCTCCATCAAATTCAAAACATTTATCAGTTACTGAAAATGAAGCTGTGGTCGCTGCAGATGAATTTAGAGCTTCACAAGTAAATAAAGCTATTGGTGCTTTAAAAAACTTAGAGGGACAAATTAGAGACAGTCAGTCAAAACTTGATCAGGATAATTTTCATATTGCGCATTTTAAAAATCAAATAAATGATCAACTGATTAATTCAGATAGTAGGCTGTCAAATTTAAAAGATATTTTTGAAAAAGAGGATAAACAAGTAAGAAATTTTAAACTAGAAAATCATTTAACAAGAGAACCAAATACCTTAACTACGGGTAAAATTTTAATTGGTTTAGCGATAATTGCTGTATTATTTGTTTTCGAGGTTATAGTAAACTCCAACTTACTTGCTCCTGCAATGACAAGTGGATTAAAAGAAGGACAATCTATTGCATTTGCAGTAGCTGCGTTGAATGTCTTTGTCTCTTTTGGCGTAGGTTATATTGCGCTTAAAAACTTTCACCATTATAAAGCGATTAAAAAAATAATTTCTAAAGCTAGTTTATTTATATATTTAATTTTTATCTTTTATCTTAACTGGGCTTTAGGAGCATATAGAGCTATTCATGAAAAAACGGGTGCAAATATGTTGGATATTTTGCAAGGCAATACTTCAAATATAGATCCATCAAATATTTCAGCCCATCTACCATGGACTGTTGACTTAACTTTTAACTCAGTAATATTAGTTTTTCTTGGAATAGGTTTTGCAATTGCATCTTTGATTGATGGATATTTATATAACGATCGTTATCCTGGCTATGGTGGTATTTCAAAATTAAGAAATGAAACAAAAATTGAGATTGATAGATTAAGAGAAAGATTATCTCCTGAAATTAATAAAAAAGTAAGCAATGAAATTAAAACAACTAACGAAAATAAAAATAATATTATTGAAAATATTTTACGAAAAGAATGGACACCAAATATAACATCATTACAAAATATATTTGATGGATACAAAAGATTTATTAATGACCTTAATGGAGCACTTACACATACTATTGGAGAATATAGAAGAGTAAATGAAACATATAGAAATGACTCACCTCCTGAATACTTTTCTTCTGAACTTGGAAAAAAATTAAATGAAAAGCAAGAAGATACAAAAATCGTATTTGCTGGTTATTCTGACTTATATTTAAGTAAAGACCAAATTGAAAAACAAATGTCAAATTACTTAAATAAATTAGAAAACGAAGCAGATGAATATATAAAAGAGATTAATACATATCACGAACAAGAAGTTAACAAACAGATAGAAATGATAAGAAATAAATACAATGTTGCTTTATCGTAAAATGATTAAAAAAATTCTTATAATTTTAATTTCAACAATTTTTATCTCAAACGCTAATTCAAAAAATTTACCAGAAGGTTATCCTGAATGTTGGCAAGATACAGATAATCCAGTAAATATTAATGTTAGACCATTAAATCAAAATGAAGCTAATATGGGTCAAAGTAAAGATCTGTTCCTTCCTCAAAACTCAAAGGTTGGTCATAAATTTATTCTTATTGATTTTACTTCGCCTCTTAAAAAAGCTCAAATAGATTGGATACAAAAAAGAGTATTTGGAAAACCTTTGGTTAATACTACTCCGCCATACTGGAGGGTTTCATACATGAGGATTGATGACACTAAAGTTCAGTCTCAAGAGATTGCTTATTCTCATGGCAGAATGAAAACAGGAAAAAAATCAAAGTATGAAGGTGAAAAAACTAATTCAGGTTGTGAGGGAGATAAACAAATTCAAATTGCATATAAGGCTTGGGCGGATATTAACAAATCTTTTGAAACTAAATTTTTAAAAGATTATGAATCTGAGGCAAATAGAAGTTTGATATTTGAGTATTTATTTCATGTTTTAAGAGAGCCTAGCTCAGATTTTACTTCTGAATATCCTGTAAGAGAACTTGTGATTGTTTCAGATTTAATGCAACACTCAAAAAGATTTTCATTCTACAGTCACTGCAAAACTGAATTATCAAATATACCTAACAAATGCAGATCTTTTGAAAATTTGCTAAAGAAAACTAAAGTAAAAAATTATATTGATGATAGAAAGCCAAAGGCTGAAACTTTAAAAAATTTAAAAGTAACAATTCTTTATATAAATCATGATTATGAAACTCGAGATGGATTATCTAGTTCGCTGGTTGCTCTTTGGGAAGATTTATTTAAGTATATAGGAGTAACGAACTATGAGATTATCAAACAACTAGATATAGATTAATGTTTTCATCGCCATTATTTATTTATCTTGCAACTATAATACCGCCTATTCTTCTTGGAGTAATTATTTGGAAATCTGATAAATTTCCAGAACCAGGAAAATTTTTAGTGACATCTTTTATGTTGGGTGTTTCAATTTTTTTACCGTTAGATTTTTTAATTATTTTTGCAGAAGATCATATGGCACCTTTTCTTGGATTGAATTTAGATTTAATTGATAATTGGAGAGATGGTGGAGACTTTCCGTCAGGTGAGTATGCTTTTCTTCACTTTTTTAGAGCAGCATATTTAGAAGAGGGTTTAAAATTTGCTTTTTTAATTTTTGTTTGCGTGAGACTGGATGCTCTAAATGAACCAATTGATGCAATAGTTTACGGCGCTGCTATTGGATTAGGTTACGCTGCAATGGAAAATTTAGGTTATTTGTATCTTGATAAAGCGTGGTCATTAGAAACGGTTAAAGTACGTTATTATCCTTTAGTTATGCATCTTGGCTTTGGCGTTGTTATGGGTTGGTTATTAAGCCAAAGTTTATTTGATGAACCTAGTAAGTTTAAAAGAAGATTTTTGATTGTGCTTTCATTATTAATTCCTGTGGTTTATCATGGAACTTATAATTATTATGGAACCGCAGATATATTTCCAATTCTTACTTTAATTTTGATAACTTCAATTATTTATTGGGCTCGAAGAGAGCAATTAAAAAAAATAACTGAAGGAGAAGATAAAGAAGTACCACTCACATCAGATATTGCTATTTCTTATGGCTTGTCATTAGTATTAGTTTCAATTGTAGTAATTTCTGCTATTCTTTATTCATAATGAAAGTAATCAAAAATAAATTTAAAAATTAATTTTAGAAGGTAAAAAATGGAAATAATTTTAGTTATATTGGTTTATGGTGGTTTTGGTTATGCGTTATATAAAGTCGCAAAATCTAAAAATAGGGAACCATTTATTTGGATACTAATTGGCTTAATTTTATCACCGATTATAGTTTTAATTATTTTAGCTTTAATGCCAACAATTAAACATAAGAGAAAAATTAAAAAAAAAAGAGTTAAAAATTAAATTTTGTTTTAATTTTATTATCTAAAAAAATAGTTTATTAAACCTAAATGCGTAAATTTAAAAAACTAGTCCTAGCCTGTGATGGTGAGGGTGCAAGTGGTAAAAGCACTGGAGCTAAACTTATATCTAAGAAATATGGATTATTGTTAATAAATTCAGGTTTGATTTATAGATATTGCAGTAAATTGATTATCCAGAATAAACCAAAAAATGAAATTTTATTTATAAAAAAAAAATTAAAACAGACATCCTACAATTACATCACTAAACAGAAACTTCATTCTGAAGAAATTAGTAAACATGTTGCAATAATTGCTAAAAATAAAAAAGTAAGAGAGATTGTTAATTCTATGCAAAGAAAAATTATTAGCTCTAATAAAAAGATTTGTGTAGAGGGTAGGGATATTGCAAGCAAAATATTAATAAAGAATCCCAAGTATGATCTAGCTTTTTATTTTAAGTGTAGTTTAAAAGAGGCAAGTAAAAGAAGATGGTATGATTTAAAAAAATCAATTCCGTTAAAGGAAATTAAAAAATCTCTCAGAATTCGAACTATGATGGATAAAAAAAGAAAAAATAGTCCATTAATAAAAGTAAAAGATGCAATTTTAATAAGAACAGACAAATTAAATAAAAA
>CENU01041044.1_pt1 | contig 11076 bp, 14 predicted proteins | sample 361331 | NCBI WGS metagenome assembly CENU01 (sample SAMEA2619766, study PRJEB7988) | marine metagenome | isolation source: saline water (ENVO:00002010), including
TAGACACCGGAAAGTTCCGCCACACCCAAACATCAATAAGCTTTAAAATAATGGATTGCGCGGGCCATTACCAGATAATTACCTAATATAAGTTAATATTGATATTTCGGCATGGAAATTGAAAGAACACGACCTGAAATCCATTTGATTGAGGGTCACCATGCTTAATGTCATCCGTACCGGGCTGGATGCGGCGAATCAGGAAATCTCTGTTCTGTCGCATAACATCGCCAATGCCAACACCACCGGGTTCAAGCGTAGCAACGCTGTGTTTGAGGATCAGTATGGTGAAGTCATCGGCCTGCGGGCTGAGAGTTATACCGGTAACGGCACCAAGGCGCATGCCCCGAGACAGAACCACAATCAGGGTGAGTTGCGGTCAACCGGAGGCGCGCTTGATATGGCGGTGATTGGCCGCGGCTATTTCATGGTGGAAAAGCTCGATGAGCCGGGCGGTAAGCTGTTCACCAGGGACGGTGCGTTTCAGCTGGATGATAACGGCACCATCACCAACAGCCTCGGCCAGCCTATGCTGAGCAACCTTGGTGAAAAGATCCAGATCCCGCTCGCGGTCAATCTGAAAGGCAAGGGCCGCACCCTGTTGAGTGAAATTCAGCTTGACCCCCAGGGTGAGCTCAAGGCCGTTTATGGGCCGGGTGAGATTTTCCCGGTTGGCCGTGTCGGCCTCGCCCGTTTCATCAACAACCAGGGGCTTGCGCCACGCGGGTTGAGCCAGTTTGCGGAAACCAAAGCCAGCGGAAACCCGATCGTTGGGGCTGGCAGTGAGCTTGGTTTCGGCAAGGTGGAAAACGGCCATATTGAAATGGCCAACACCAAGATTTCCGATGAACTGGTCTCCATGATCCGCGCCCAGCAATCCTTTTCCGGGATGTCGCGCATCATGCAGGCCGAGGTGGATATGGTGAAGCGCTTCAGCCAGAGCTAGCGGAGCGGGATTTCTATCCTGATATCCCTGATCGGGATGCTCATGGCCTCCTCGATCCAGAGAACACCATCAACCGATACAGCCAGTTTGGCATCAAGCACGAGGTTGAGGGCAATCGTCCTCGGCCCATCCTTGCTCAACAGCTGGTAGAGCTGATCAAACCGTTCTGCATTGAGGGCCAGTTTGGCGGTCATCACCGGCTGGTCGAGCGGAATGTTCAGCTCCCCGATCCTGTCTTCGGGGGCATCATCCTCCTGGGTTGCATGCAACTGGCAGCTGCCCCTTGCGATGGTGACCAGATCGGCAACAGCAAAGATATGCGGCTCGTAGGCGAGCAGCGACTGCCGCAGCTCGGCGGATTTGAGGTTCATTCGAACCGTGTCAATCTGTTGCCAGTCGGTGGTCATCTCGGCAGTGTCAGGTTCTGGTCTTTGGCAATGAAATGGCGAAGTTTTTCAATAGCTGATTTCTTGATCTGGCTGACCCGCCCGTTGGAAATTTCCAGCACTTCGGCGATTTCATAGACATTGAGCTCTTCGACATAATAGAGCTGAATGACCATTGCCTCGCGTTCAGGCAGTGTCTTGAGCGCATTTTTCAGCTGCGCCTGGAGCTGAACCTCATTGAGATTGTCTTCAGGGGTGTTGGCGGTTGAGGTAAACCAGATCGAATATTCATCATACACTTCATCAATCGATGAATGGATATTGGCCTGAAAGGACTGCTGCCATTCCTCAATTTCGGCGATGGTCATATCCATTGCCTTGGCCAGTTCTTCGGTGGTCGGGTTGCGGCCAAGCTGTTGCATCAGGCGTTCTTCGGTTTTCTTGGTCTGCTGCATCATCTTCATTGTCGAGCGGCAGAGATTGGAATTCTTCCTGAGGTGATCGAGGATGGTGCCCTTTATCCGGATACCGGCATAACTGGCAAAACTGGCGCCCTCACGAATGGTGTAATTCTGGGCGGCCATCACCAGGCCGGTGTAACCGACCTGAACCAGGTCATCGATTTCCACCACCGATGCAACGCGCCCATGCACATGCCAGGCTATTTTTCGAACCAGAGCAAGGTGTTCGGAAACCAGTTCCTCAACATTGGTCGTCTGTTCGATGTAGCCGGTCGTTCTCATCACCGAACCATTTCGCCCTGGGGGCTTCTTTCAAAGAAGCGTATGCCATCGGTTGCATTCATGGGCGACCGGATGATGTTGTTGGCAACCCGTTGCAGGGCCAGCACTTCCCGGGCGTTCCTCTCATCAAGGCAGACAGGCTTTCGGGAAACGATGGATTTGCGCAACTTGCTCGACATCGGGAACGAGCCGGCAAAATGCAGCGAAACATCCAGAAACTGGGTGACCGTTTTCCTGAATTTATCAAAATACGACTGGGCCTCATCATCACTGCCCGCCATGTTCACCAGAACGTTGAAATGAATGATGCCCTTTTCGAGATGCGTTGCCTTGATGAGGGCATAGGCATCAAGAAAGCTGGTTGGCTCACCCACCAGAACAACCAGGACACGATCAGCAGCGGCGATAAAGGCGGTGGTGCCGTCCGAGGCCCCCGCCGCAACATCCACGATGAGGTAATCGGTTTTCTCCTCAATCGACTGCATGGCACGGATCGTCTGCAGGCGGACATCCTGTTCAAGATTGAGCATGTCGATAAAACCGGCACCGCCAGAAATCAGCTTCAGCCCGTTGGGGCCGTCACAGGCCAGCTGGTCGGTGGTCACCTTGTTGGAAATCAGGTCGCTGATAACGTATTCGGGATTGACCCCCATCAGAATATGCGCGTTGGCCATTCCGTAATCGGCATCAAAGAGATAAACCCTGTTGCCAAGATTTTTCAGGGTGATGGCAAGATTGACCGCAATGCTTGTCTTTCCAACACCGCCTTTGCCACTCGTAACAGCAATCGTGGTAGCCATAAAATCAAACCCGACTAAAAGTTAATATCAAGATATTGCTTCAAAACATCGGCCTGGGCAATCGCAATTCCATCAAGGAAGGATTTGCTGCCTGTCATCAACCCGATGCTTGACGATGATTCCGCCAGAACCGAAATCTCCGCCGGGGTAAACTCGCACTCATCCAGTTTGGTCAGCGCGATGAGGGGGTTAAGCTCGGCATACTCGTCCAGTTGCAGATTGATCATCTGGCGGCTGGCCCCCCCGGGAAGCGCCAGAACGAAGGCCAGTTTTTCAGGCCCGAACCGTTTCTTGGCGGCGAGCATGGCGGGTTTGGCCTGTTCCGGTGATACGGCAATATCAACCACCAGGCGGCGGCTGGTTTCACCCAGCTCGGTATCCAGTGTTTTTACCCCGAGCGGGATCGGGGTCAGGTTGAGCAGGCGTGCGCAGGCCGAAATCGGTTCCTGAACAATGGACGGCTTGGTGGTCATGCAGGCCAGATCAAACGGCTTTGTTCCGGGCGTGTTCTTGGCATTGGCGGCGATCTTGCCCACCAGGGTTGTCTTGCCCGCACCGCTTGGCCCGAGGACACAGATGATGCGTTTTGTCGTCATCCAGTTGCGGTCGGGATGAACCAGGTTTTCAGCCACGGCAGCCAGAAACGCGCTGCGCGCCGCTTCCGGTTCCAGTGATGCAACAGGGCCATAAAGGCGATGGATCAGCTCCTCGGAATAGCCCGCCTGGGCCAGTTTCAGCCCGGGGGTAAAGCCCAGTTCAGGTTTCAGCCCGCTGGCATTTGTCAGGGTCATGCCCGCCAGCGCCTGTTTCAACTGGCGGATTTCCTGTTCGATTTTGCCCAAACTCCGATCAAGGCCCCGATCAAGGCCCCGATCAGAACCACCATCTAAGCCCCGATCAACACCACGATTGTAGTCATCTTGGCGGCGGGCCGTTGTGCCAAGGGGTTCATACATCGCCTCATGGAGCGCTGCGTTGCGCTGTTGCTTTTTCCCCTGCAAGGCATGAACACCACCCGAAACCGGCTTTGGTGCCGAGGTTGACGGATCATCGGTTGCACGGATATGGAACCGGTTGCCGTCGCTTCGGCTTTCCAGGATATAGGCATCCGGGCCGAGCTGGGCCAGTACCTTTTCCATGGCATCCGCGGAATCCCCTGCGGTAACAGTAATGGTGGTCATGGTTCTTACTCCTTCACTGGAAATTTCAGGCTTCAGCTCTGATCAGTTTCCCCGTTAATAGTGGCAACGACATCAACCTTCCTTGTGTCAGGCAGCTCATTGAAAGACAGGACAATGATGTCATCGATATGCTGGCGGATAATGCCCGCAAGCGGTCTGCGAATAGCCGGTGATACCACCATCACAGCCTGCTTGTTCTGGGCCGTCATCTCATCGTTGACCTCGGCAATATTGGTCAGCAGCCGGGTCGCAAAATTGTTTTCAAGGATCAGCTCGCCTTCGCCGTTCTGCCTGACCATGGAAATCATCATCTGTTCCATATCGGCACTGAGGGTGATGACGGGCAGGGGTGAGTTGAGCGGGGCGATCTGCTGAATTTGCAGGCTGGCAAGCCCGGGGCGAAGCGCCTCGGCGGTATCGGCAATCGACAGCTTGCGGGTCGACAGCTCAGCCAGGTTTTCGAGAATCTGGCGGAGATCACTGATCGGCATCCGCTCACTCAACAGGGTGCGCAGGATCGCCGTTAACTGGTGCAGTGGCACCAGCTTGGGGACCACGGACTGAACCAGTGACGGTGACGTTTCAGCAAGATTATCACACAGATGCTGAACATCATCCTGGCCGATGAGTTCATCAGCGAATTTATACAGCATCTGGCTGAGATGCGTGGCAATGACGCTTTCGGGCGTTACAACAACATAGCCCCTGGCCTCGGCATCGGTTTTCATATGGGCTTCGATCCAGACCGCTTCCATCCCGAAACTCGGGTCACGAACCTCAATCCCGTCCAGCTTGACCCTGACATCATCACCGGGAATGGCCAGAAACTTGTCGGTGTAGACCTGATCCTCGCCAACGATTTTCTGGCCGACACGGATACGGTAACGGTTTGCCGGAAGATTGAGATCATCACGAACCCGCACCGCCGGAAGAACAAAGCCGAGCGACCGCGAAACCTGACGGCGGATACCGGTGATGCGTGAAATCAGCGGGCCGCTTTCTTCAGACCCGACAAGATCAATCAGCCCATAGCCGAGCTGGAGCGACACCGGCGCGTTATCAACAATATCACCGAGCGTGACCTGCTCAGAGCCATGATCAGCCTGATAGGCCTCTTCGGCTTCAGCGCCTTCGCCCTCGGTGGCCAGTTTTTCCCGCTGCATGGCGCGGTAGCCGATATAGGCCCCGACGACGGCGGCGGGAAGGAACAGCATGCTTGGCATGCCAGGGATCAGCCCCAGCAGAAGCAACACCCCTGCAACCGGGAACCAGGCCCGGGAAAGGTTGACCTGACTGCCGATATGTTCGGCCATGTCCTGCGACGATGAAACCCGGGTGACGATGATGGCGGTTGCAATCGCCAGCATCAGTGACGGGATCTGGGCGACCAGACCATCACCGATCGACAACAGGATATAGTTCTGGGCAGCAATCCCGACCGGCAGATCATGCTGGGACAAACCGATGATCAGCCCGCCGACAATATTGATTATCAGGATCAGGATGGCGGCAATCGCATCACCCTTGACGAATTTCGACGCACCATCCATGGCACCATAGAAATCCGCCTCGGCAGCGATATCGGCACGCCTCCGCTTGGCCTCTTCATTATCAAGAACACCGGCGTTGAGATCAGCATCAATCGCCATTTGCTTGCCGGGCATGGCATCGAGGGTGAAGCGGGCGGATACCTCGGAAATACGCCCGGCACCACGGGTGATGACCACCAGGTTGATGATCACCAGAATGACAAAGACGAAAATACCAACCGCGTAATTACCGGCGATGACAAAAGCACCAAACGCCTCAATCATCTTGCCGGCCGCGTCAGGCCCGTTATGACCCTCACCCAGAACAACCCGGGTTGAGGCAACGTTAAGGCCGAGGCGAAGCACGGTCGCAATCAGCAGCAGGCTGGGGAAACTGGAAAAATCAAGCGGCCTGTTGGTGTGCAGCGCCACCATCAGGATCAGCAGCGAAGTGACAATATTAAGGACAAAGAATGTATCCAGCATGATCACCGGCAGCGGTAGGACCATCATGGCCACCAGCACCAGAATGCCAACCGGCATCAGACCACGGGCGAGGTTGCCCTTAATGTTATCCAGTCCAAATCGTGACAGCGTCATTTCCATGACACGCTCCCGTTATTCTGGGGTTCAAAAAAATGACCCCCGCTGATGGTTGACCGTGAATTCAGCTGCATGATTTCTACCTTGCTGTATTCATTAACGAATATTAATGTTTCTTCGGTGATGCCCCGGGCTGCTGCACAGGGCCTCCCGTCAAATAAGGCAAATACCGTGCCAGCCCCGGGGGTGAGGCCGTCATGACTTTCCCCCGATGGCCTGTTTTTGGGGATCCGATCTTAAAAACCGTTCCTTATAAAGGGGTTGGTAATATTAGGGCCGGGGTCAGGTACAGTGCCGTGGTGCCTCATGGGAATGGTGATGAAAAAAATAATGCCGCTATCCCTCCTCTGGCACAGATCATGCAGTTGCCTGGCACTACGTTCATTCACTTTTGTCGTGATGGGAGTCTGATAATGACCGTTAAACTGAAGCACTATTTCGCTGTTGTCATCTGCATGACCCTGTTAGCAGGCTGCCAGCATGTCACGTCGGGTTACATGGCCGAGACCGAGCAGGCTGTTCCCCAGCCATCGCTGATGGCCGTCAAGGAAGTGCTGGATGCCACCGCTGAAACCATTCCGACGCTGACAGCGATCGGGTATGCGGTTGTTTCCAACCAGCCTGGCCAGAGCAACGCCCAGAAGAGACTGATGGCAATCCGCGCAGCCCGCATGGCGGCGATGCGCGATCTGGCCGAACAGATCCACGGGCTCAAGGTTGATGGCAGCACCACGGTGATCGACCTGATGGTTCAGAACGATACCTTCCGGGGTGTTGTTTCCGGGACCATCCGGGGCGCTCGCACGGTCCGGATCAACCCGACCGGCAGCGACACCTATGAAATTGTCCTCGAAATCGACCGTGATATCGTCACCCGCCTGATGTCAGCGGCGCGGACCTACAGCTAGTCACCATGGTCATTCAGCATCACCGCATTGATAAGTCAGGCATCAGCCCCGGCCGCCCCCTGAAAGGGCGCCTGGGCCTGATGTCTTTGCTTGTGGTGCTGATGATGCTGGTTTTTGCCGGGACCGGTTACGCCGAGCCGTTCCGTTTCGTTGATGTGACCGGGCGTGCAACCCTGCCGCAATCGGGTGATACCGACACCGCACGCAGGCTGGCCCTCGAAGATGCGCTCTATCAGGCTGCCCTTGAGGGCGGGGCCGATATTGTCGGCTATCAGGCCAGCGTCAGGGACCAGATGGTCAGTGACGAGCTGGTGGTCAGGCCGTCAGGGTCAATCCTCAACTACACCATTGTCGAGGAAGCGGAGAGGGGGGAGCATTACATTGTTTCCATCCGTGCCGCTGTCGGGTCGCTGCCTGAAATTACCTGCCAGAACAGGCCTTTCAGCAAGGCCATGATCTTTGCGCCTGAAATTGCGGTCAGCCCCGCCGTGCCAGCCAGTATTGCAGCCCAGGTGCCGGTGATGCTGAACCATCTGGCTGAGGTGTTGCAGCAGCAGAAAACGCTCGGCGTCACGCTTGCCATGAACACGCCCTATCAGTCCGCGGGTGATTTTTCGCTTCCCTCCAGTTTCGATTACAAGGCGATCACCGAAGGGCGGCGTTCTGTTGATCAGGGTGATTTCGCCGTTATCCCGGTTCTGGAAATCCTGCATCGCAAGAGCAATACAGCCCTTTTCAAAAAGGAAGAGGCTATCGCGATCCTGAGGCTGAAAGTCCTCGAAGGCGGTGCCGAAACCGCTGATCTGGATTTGCATGAAACGGTTGTAATGCCGCTCGGGACAGAAGGCCCGATCCGCAGCCTGTCGGTACTGAGCCGCCCCCGCCGGGCTGATGTCACGGCCCGCTTTCTGGCCCCGATCCCGCCGCTGGTTGACCGGTTGACGAAAGCGATCAATTGTCGAACACTGAAATCCACGCTGCGGATTGATCAGGGAGAGCTGTTTATCCCCATCGGCAGCAACCAGGGATTGCGGGTGGATGCCATGGGGGTGCTTGACGATCCGGCGAAACCGGTTCAGTTCCTGAGCATTGCAAGGCTGGAGCCATCGCGCACCGTGCTGGCCCCGCTCGACCCCTATTTGCCGGCTTCATCACTGGTCGGCCGAACGATTGAGTTTCTGGAGTTCAAGCCATGATTGTTAAACCCGGTTATAACCCGTTAATACTTTTTGGTCTGGCTGTATGCCTCGCCGGTTTTGGCGGTATCAGGGATGCGCGGGCCGAAGCGCTGGTTGTGCTGGAATACCCCGGTTTTTCCGGCGGCAACAGCAGCAGCAATGAATTTGCCCGCAACCCGAACCACAAAGCCCGCCACAAAATCGAAAAGGATGAAACGCTCAGCGAAATCCTGCACCGGTATTATGGTGACAGCGGGCTGAACATGAAATTCATCGAACTGGCGGTGGTCAGCATCAACCGGTCGGCGTTTGTTCGCGGCAACCCCAATTTCATGTTTGCCGGGAAAAACCTGCACCTGCCATCACTGACTGAAATCGATCAGTTGCTGCGTGGCCAGAACGGGTCAGGCGGGGCCGTATCGACAGGGGATAACAGGGATGAGATCTTTTTCATCGGCGGTTAAATTCTTTGGCCTCCTGATCCCGATTATCGCTGCCCCGGCATTTGCCAGCGGCTTGATTAGCGGTCAGGAGCTCGATACACAAATTCGGCAAAAGCTTGAAACGATTGGTCTTTCCGGTACACCTGCGGTTAACCCTAAACGCCAGTTTGCGGCGTGCAGCTCTGATCTTGAAATCAGCCCGTTGTTTGGAAACTGGAAAACCGTATCGGTTCGCTGCCCCGATGAAGGGGGCTGGCAGATCGCGGTCCGGACCAGGATAGAGGCGGCCGAACCAGCAGCCGGAAACAAAGCGGCAAAACCCGGGCAGAAGTCCCGCAAGGTTGGACTGGCCAACCCACCCCGGGGCGGGGCCACCCAGGATGAAGCGAAAGCAATGCTCCATGTAGCTGCCCTGTCGCGTCCGTTCAAACGGGACGAGGTTATCACCCCCGACGATATCATCATGATCAGCGTCAAAAAGGCGAATGCCAGCGGCATGTTCCCGCAAGCTGATGACCTGATCGGCCGAAAAGTTAAGAAATCCATTTCCGCCTATCGCCCGGTCTATGCCCGCCAGCTGTTCATGCCCTGGATGATCACCGCCGGACAGGAAGTCCAGATTGAGGTTGAAATCGCAGGGATTGCGGTATCAGTGCTTGGAATTGCTGAAGAAAACGGGCAATATCTGGATTGGATTAACGTTCGAAATGCGCGTAGTGGAAAACGGGTCAATGCACAGGTAGCAGGCCCAAAAAAATTAACAATTTCGACTAAGAAATACTGAACCCGGGTCGTTAAGACTTCTAAGGAGGCTAGACAAATGGTCGAGTCAGTTAAACATACCGTGAATCGTATTGAGGTTCAGCGCGGTCAGGACCGGAAGGCAAATGCGTCTGCTAACAACAGCGCATCCAGCCCGAAGCCTGCCGTACCCGGTGTAGACGCTGCTGAAGTCAGCAAGGCTGCTGCCCCAAAAATGGTGGCCATGCTTGCTGACAAGCCGCCAGTTGACACCGCTGCTGTCGAACGGATCAAGACTGCTATCAAGCAGGGCCGTTATCCGATCGACCTGGATTCGATTTCCGACGCGTTGATGGATGCTTATAGGGATTTGAAAGGCTGATCTTGAAAAGGTTTAGCCTTCAGGGATGAACGAGCAGGCAAACATTGACTATATCCTGAACACTGCGCATCAGCTTGTGCGCAGTGCGTCTTCTTGTGTGCGCAATACTCACGAATTTGAACAGGCGATGGCATCGCTTGAAACCTTCCTCGCTGACCATATTGGTGATGGCAAGACAGTGCAGGCTGATCAGCTGGATGATGATCATCGCCAGCGTCTGGTCAGCCTCATCACCGCCATTGCCAGACTCGAAGTTGATGTTACCGCCCGTCTGGCCTGGCTTGACAGCCTCAATCAGCACTTGATTGACAGCCTTGAAAAGAATACCCCAGAATAACATCGCGCTGATATTTGTTGCTTTATCGTCAGTGGCCCGAGAGAAAATTGATGTTTGAGAAAATTGATGTTTATTGAAATCCTGATCGTGATCCTGATCCTGGCCGGTTTTTTCGTGCTGCACCTTGAGGGCAAGGATCGGAAGCAGCAACAGGACAGGATGATCGAATTCCTTGAGGAACAGCATCACCTGATCAGCCGGTTGCGCCATGAAATGCAGGAAAGCATGGAAAAAATGCGCAAGGCCAATGCTGATGACAGTACCGTGCTGACAAAAGAGATCAACGAAATCAGCCGTGAATTGCTCAGGCTGTCGGATGAAATCCGCGGTGACAGCCTGATGAGCAAGGCCATCGACATGGCCCGTTCAGGTTCTGATGTGGACGGGGTTGTTGAGGCCACGGGCATCACCCGTGAAGAGGCACTGGCGCTGGTTGCCTTTCACGGCCCGAAGCGGGGCTGACCCCTACATCGTGAAGATGCTGACCTCACACTGCATGGTGTGAAAGCGGTTCTTGCGAATGAGTTTAAGCGAGCCGGTTTCACGATTGGCGTGAATGAACAAATCGTCCGCCACCAGATTGATCTCTTTCTGGCTGCTATCCTGAATGGTGAGCGTCTTTTCACCATTGATGGTCAGCATCTTGGCGGTATCGCCCTTTTTCGATGAATTGATGATGATCTCACCGATACCGTAAGGGTTCATGGGGCATAGATACTGTTCATGCCGGAAGCGGGTGAAATCATCACACCCCGCCAGCACCAGCAGCATGGATGCAGCGATACCCCGGGTAAGTATGGCCCTATTTGGCATCGGGGTTGGTATCCTCGTCAGCCGCCTCTGTATCCGTTGGCGATGCATCGGGGTCACCCTCTTCCATATCTTGTGGGGCTTCCATG
>CENU01204244.1_pt1 | contig 11069 bp, 12 predicted proteins | sample 361331 | NCBI WGS metagenome assembly CENU01 (sample SAMEA2619766, study PRJEB7988) | marine metagenome | isolation source: saline water (ENVO:00002010), including
CAAGTCCGGATTAAGAAGCGATAAAAATTTTGTTTGCCGGACAAGGGTCTCCTTGTGCTCAAGCACACGATTCTCCTTCCATTTATCCCTCAAGTAAGGCTGACAAACTCCAACCTTCAAAACCCTCTGAGCTTCATTGGATAATGCTTTCCTTCGATTTTCAAAAAATGGCAGAACCATGAGAATAAAAACCAAAAGTCCAAAATAAAAATCAGGGCAAAAGGAACTGAGGGAAAAACCTTCTTTTTCACATCGGCGAACCAAAAGGTGATGTAAATAAGAAGCCAGGCACAAATTGAACACAATCAGGAAGAAGGATACGCCCCATGCTCCAAGAATGGGAACGGTCTGAAGAATCGCGGGACGTTCCCATTGCGTCACGGACAAAGGACACCAGGGAAAACCAAGCGTAAACTGACACCGCATCCACTCGATCATTACCCAGCATGAGGAAAGTCCCAAAATAAGAAGGACTCGCCTCGGGAAAGAAAATCCAATTGCAACTGGCAGCCATGTGCGTGCCACCAGAAACCAAGGCAATTGGTACAAGGACATCAGAAAGGAAGCCATCAACATACCCCCAAAGGTCACATGTCGCATCCACCCAACTAGAGCGATGTGATAAAACCATCCGCATACCAAGAAGGTCAATGCGACCTTTTTCAAATCTGGTTTTCGTGAAAACCATACGAGAGCCGGAAGAAGAAAAAAGTAGGCGGCCTCGGGTACATGCCGCGGTGGTTGAGCAAGCAGAAGCAAACCGTAGGTCGAAAAACCGCTCAGCAAGGCCCCCGACCACTCTTTGACCCACAAATTAAAACCTATTCTAAAAGAGTGGTTCAGCATACACTTAGCCTTCGCAACTTGGGCGAGCGGTCAATCCGGAGTATGGCTTAAGAGCAAAGTCCTGCCTACGATTATCATGGAGAAACCGCTCCAAAACCTCGAACAGCTCCTTCGGAGTCCTGGTTCTTCTCATCGCATAAAGGAAGCCCCCTTCAGAGTCGACGGACAAACCCACAAAATTGAGAAACTTTTTCATGCGCCCAACAGTTTTCCGGTCATCGGAATTGGGAAAGCTGAGAGCTTCGAACAACTCCGTCGCATAGTCAAAGACATCGGTTAATTTTGGAATGAAAACTTCTCGATTCTCGGAGTTTTCCCTTATTTGCCTAAAGATCCAGGGATTACGAATGGCGGCTCGCCCAATCATCACACCGCTTGCTTTGGTCCAATCCATCAAGCTAGAAGCATCCCCATAGGTTTGAACGTCTCCATTCAGCAAAACAGGGCAACCCAAATACCGTGCCGCTTGCTTAACATATTTGTAATCAGGCGAGGAGCGGTAGCCTCCCAACACGGTTCGGGCATGAACGCTCACCAAATCAACTTTATGATTAGCCAAAATCTCAAGCAAACTTTCAAAATGACGATCATCCTCAAACCCAAATCTCATTTTAACGCTTAAAGGACATGCGACATTTTCTCTGAGTGCCTTTAAGATTTGATCCACCTTAACAGGTTCGCGCAACAACCCCCCCCCACATTTTTACGGTAGACTCGAGGGGCGGGGCAACCCAAGTTGAGATCTACTCCTGCGATCGAATATTTCTGGAGATCTGTTGCGGTTCGAATCAAATCATCCAAATCCTCACCAATCATTTGAGCAAACACCGGTTTATCGGAAGGGTTTTCAGTGATCGAACGCAAGGTTGCATCATCGAGTCGTGAGTTCGCGTGTACCCGAAAAAATTCGGTGAAAAATAAATCCGGTGCGCCACGCCGAGCAATGATTTTCATAAAAGGAAGTCCTGTAACATCCTGCATCGGGGCCAAAGCGGTCGGCGTTGTAACCGGAGCACTTTTGTTTGAAAAAATCGACAACGAACGCATGAATTCAGCGTTTGCGGAAACCTTCGGACTTCTCTTGCCTAATCCTGCTTACGGAGGATTCTTTCAAGAATTTCAGTCATATCCTCTACATTTTCAAGAACTTTGTTGGAAACATGTATGGGTTGCTTCATTTGCAAAGCCAAAACGATGGAATCACTGGGTCTGGCATCCAATTCTATGATTTTTTTTCCAAGTTCATTTTCCATTTGAAGAATAATCCGAGCAAAGAAAGTCCCCTCATCCACATCGTTGATCAAAACACGCTCGATTTTCGTCTCCAAGCCCTTGAGAATCAATCCTATTAAATCATGAGTCAGAGGGCGCTCCTTCTTCACCTGATTAATGGTCATGTTGATCGCATTCCCGATCGCCGGATCAACATAAATGACGAAGGTCTTCTCATCGTTACCCAAAAATATCGCACAACCATTGGAAGTTGGCATAACTCCTTTCACGGAGACTACGACTGAATCATTATTCATCTTGTCATTATCTTAATTATAGCATTCGTTCGCAAGCACTTAAGATCAAAGAAAAATCTTGGGACTCCATGACAGAACAACCAAAACAGAAGAAACAAAACCTTTATCTTATCGGAATGATGGGGACGGGAAAAAGCGTCGTTGGACAGATCGTTTCAGAAAAACTCGGCCTCTCTTTTTTGGATTCGGATCATGAGATCGAAGAGCAAACCGGACTGTCTATCAATGAAATTTTCACCGAATTTGGGGAGGAAAAGTTCAGGGAACTGGAACATTCATTCGTCGTCGAGGGTCATGAATCAGAGGGAAACTTAATTTCATGCGGTGGGGGACTCTGCATTGCACAAGGAATGTTGGAGCAACTCAAAGAGAAGGGACTAGTGATATGCCTTTGGGCATCGCCCGAAACCATTCTTTCAAGAACCCAGGCGAACTCGAATCGCCCCCTACTTAAGGTGGATTCCCCGCTTGCTGAAATAGAGCGAATCCTCGCTCAACGGGAAAAGCGATACTTGGCCGCCGATAAGGTTTTATCCACGGACAACCGCTCCATCGAGCAGGTGGCCAAGCTTGTGGTGGAATTTTACTCGGCTCAAACCAGTTAAATAACCTATGTCAATTCTTCGCTGGATTGACTGCTGGTCTGCCGATGCATGCATAACTCGACTCCCCGGAGAAAACCTTTGGGTGGACGCACAAGTTTCCCTTCTTTAGAAACAAATGCATGAGTAGTCCCCCCCTCCGCAAGTAGCACATCTTTCCTTGAAACTCTGTAGTCCAATGAAATACGAGCGACTGGGATGTCGGTGATGCGGGCTTCCACTTTCAACCGGTCGTCAAACAGAGCGGGGGCGCGGAACTTTGCCGCACAATTCAAAACTGGAAGTAAGAAACCTTTTCTCTCCAACTCTGCGTACGGAAAGCCGATTCGATCCAAAAGATGAACTCTCGCCACCTCGAACCAAGTAAAGTACTTTCCATGGTAGACAACGCCCATTTGATCGGTTTCCTCATACCTCACTCGAATTTCTACGCTTGTGCTGAGCATTGATTATCCCTATCGCATTCAGCCTACCTTTCTCAAGCACTGATTATTGGAAACTTTATGACCATTACAAAGAATGAGCGCAGACTGGCCATTGGCGTTGGTATCGCCCTTGGGGTCGTTTTCTCATCGATGTTGGTTCGCTACGCTTTCCAGACCAAAGAGCAAAAAATGCAGGATCGAGCAGGAAATTATAACACTCTGGAAACTGCATTCGATGGCTTGCCTTTTGATCCCTTACCTGAGGAAGTTCGAGATAAGTTAAAACACGGAATCGTCATACACTACGATTCCAACCAATCCATACTGAGCACCTCCCAGAGAGGTTTTACAAGAAGCTGGGTTATCGAAACAGTTGGTTCTTTTCGTTCGGAAAGACTCTTTGTTTTGGCCGAACAAACCCTTGAAGGAAACTCTTCGAGAATTTCTTTCTACCGAGCTTCGGAACTTTATCTCAAATTCCATGACCCAGTGAATTTGGACAAATTCAAACTCAAACTTGACCAAGATCGCTTTCGCATAATTGGGAAAAATTCGTCGAGCGAGGAGTGGATTCTTCAGATCAAAAAATTTTCGCCACGCGACATCCTTAATACGATGGCAGAGTTAATGAATGAATTCCCCGAACTGTCCGGGATTCGACCAGTTAATTGGGCACCCCCTAGATAAGGGTTTTTTAGCCTAATCTCATTGACCCAAAGGCATTTTTTCGCATCATGAAACCTTTACTCAGTAAGCCCTGCCCTGCGGACTGACCTCATCACTACTAGTTAAAAACAAGCAACTTCCAAAAAAGTGAATCTAGAAATCAAGGATGCGGGAACCGCCCGTAAAATTGCCTTAGTCACCTTCGACTCCGACGAGTTGACCAAAAAGGAAAACCAAGCCTGTCAGGAATTGGCTAAACTTGCGAATATCCCTGGCTTCCGAAAGGGTAAAGCTCCGATACCGGTAATCAGGAAAAAATTCGCTAAGGAATTATCGAACGAGCTGAACCGCAAAGTTTCCACCGATGCGTACGAAGCTGTCTTGGATAGTAAGGATCTTAAAGTTTACTCAATTCTTAAGGTTGATCCGGGTGAAATCGATGTTCAAACATCCACAACCGTAGAGATCACCGTAGATGTGGAACCTGAATTCGATTTACCAGACTATAAGAACTACGAGTTAACTGTAAATCCAACCGAGGTTTCTGATGAAGAAATCGAAAAAGAAATCGAATCCCTTCGAGATCAAAGGGCAGCTTATGATGAGGTCGAACGGACCATCACCGAAGGCGATTATGTAAAATGCTCCTATGAGGGGAAATTGGATGAAAAACCAGTAGCTGACATCCTCCCTGACAAACCCATGTTTGGCAAACAAGCCAACACCTGGGAGGAGGCCGGTCAAGCAAAGGGTTTGGGTATCGATGCCATTGCCACTGGCCTTGTCGGAATGAACAAAGGCGAAAGCAAAGAAGTCGAAGCTACCTTCGAGGAAGATTACGAAGTCGAACCTTTAGCGGGCAAAACCGTAGTTTATTCTTTGGAAGTACACGAAGTTCGCGAGAAAAAAGCTCCTGAGTTAAATGAGGAATTCCTCAAGAGTCTGAAAGTGGAAACCGTTGAAGAACTCAAGGATAAGATCGATCAGGACTTAAAAAATCGAAAGGAAAGAGAAAATATCAACGGCAAGCGCCATCAAGTTACGCAGAAAATCCTTGATTTACCAGACTTCCCCTTGCCTCAGCAAGCCGTTGAAGAGGAATCCAAGACCATTTTTCAAGGCAATGCCCAGCGAGCTATCCAGCAGGGTGCCAAAGAGGAAGAAATCGAAGCGAAAAGAGACGAGTTATGGAAACAGGCACAAACTCAGGGACAAGCCCGCGTAAAGTTAACCATTACCCTTAGTAAAATCGCTGAAATCGAAAAAGTGGAAGTGACCAATGAGGACCTTGCCCAAGCTGCAACCCAAGAAGCGATGATGCTTAGAAAAGACCCAGCGGCCCATGTAAAGGAGCTTTCACAAGACAGGCAGAAATTGAACCGACTCCGTCAGGACATCCTCTACGACAAAACCCTCGAGTTTATTGCGTCCAATGCCAAAGAATCCGTTTGCGAAAAAGAAGAAGATCCTCAAAAATAAACACCATGGGAGCTTATCTACCACTACCGTATGTTTATGAACGCGAAGGTCGCCAAGAAAGAGCTTGGGACATATACAGCCGATTGCTACGGGACCGTATTGTCTTCGTTGGCACTCCCATTGATGATTATGTGGCGAACTCCATCATTGCTCAACTCCTCTTTCTGCAAATGGAAGATCCTAAAAAGGATATCCACCTTTACATCAATTCCCCAGGTGGCAGCGTATCTGACGGAATGGCCATCTACGACACCTTGAATTTCATGCAATGCGATATAGTGACCTACTGCATTGGCATGGCCGCGAGTATGAGTACGGTACTTTTAGCTGCTGGTACTCCCGGAAAACGCTACGCACTGCCCAACAGTCGAGTTATGATTCATCAACCTAGTGGAGGTGCTGGTGGGCAAACTTCTGATATTTCAATCGCTGCCAAGGAAATCCTTAGATGGAGGCAAACCATCAATGAAATTCTTTCTCAGCACAGCGGCAAACCTATCGAGCAATTGGAAAAGGATTCGGATCGGGACTATTACATGTCCGCCGACGAAGCGAAGGATTACGGGTTGGTCGACGAAGTGATTTCCCAAAAACCTACGGAATAAAACCAGGTGGCAAAGGCAACCAAGATTAACTTCTGTTCTTTTTGTGGGAAGCCACAAGGGGAAGTTAAGAAAATGATTGCCGGCCCTGCTGGTGTTTTCATTTGTGATTCCTGTGTTCGCGTCTGCAAAACCATTATTGACCGCGAACTTGGAGACTCCGAACCTTCTCCTAAAGCCTCGGGTGAAAAGCCCATTTTCAATCTCCAAAAACCAAGTGTAATCAAGGCTTATCTTGACCAGCATGTCATTGGTCAAGATCATGCCAAAAAAGTCTTGTCCGTTGCCGTGCACAACCATTACAAGCGACTATCAGCCGAACTTGGGATTGGCAAAGAAACTGAATCAAGTTTTTTGCCTGAGGACTTATCCGATGTGGAAATTGAAAAAAGCAATGTCTTACTGATCGGTCCTACGGGAAGCGGAAAGACCTACTTGGCTCGGACTCTCGCCAACATGCTTGATGTGCCCTTTGCAATTGCGGACGCAACCACTCTCACCGAAGCCGGGTATGTGGGTGATGATGTCGAGAACATCGTTTTACGATTACTTCAAGCTGCCGATCAGAATGTAGAAAAGGCCCAATGTGGAATCATTTATGTAGATGAAATCGACAAGATCGGACGCAAGACGGATAATGTTTCAATCACTCGAGATGTATCCGGTGAAGGGGTTCAGCAAGCCCTCCTTAAAATTCTAGAAGGAACCGTATGCAATGTTCCGCCCCAGGGCGGGCGGAAGCACCCCAACCAAGAATACATACAACTCGACACATCCAATGTACTGTTCATATGTGGAGGTGCATTCGTTGACCTTGATCAAATCATTGAGCAAAGAACTGGTAATCGAATGGTTGGCTACTCTGCTGAATCCCCCAAGGATATGGTGGAACTGATGCGCGATGTTCGCCCGGAAGACCTGGTTAAATATGGTCTTATTCCAGAATTCATTGGACGATTACCCGTTGTTTCACTTTTAGAGGAATTAAGCCGTAACGAACTTGTTAAAATTCTTAAGGAAACAAAAAATTCTCTCCTCAAACAATACAGGAAGTTATTTATGATGGAGAAGGCAGAACTTCGCTTCACCCGTGAAGCGGTCATGTCCATCGCCGAGCAAGCCCTTACCATGAAAACTGGTGCCCGGGCTTTAAGGTCAATCATGGAAAACATTATGCTCGATGTCATGTATGACCTACCAACCATCAGCGAACCCGTTGAAGTGGTAATCAATGCGGGTGTCGCCAAGGGCAAAAGCAAAGCCAAGGTCATTCCACTCGAAAAACCGAAGCGGAACGCCGCTTAATCAGATCCTATTTTTGCCCGGGCAATTCCAAGGTACTCCTTCTTATGTTGTTTTCGGGAGTAAGGTCTTCTTGCCCTTCAATCTGCACCTTTGAATAAATCGATAAAGGCTTGCTCGCCTGCCCCCCTTCGACATAAAGCCGTTCGCTTCGGGTTTCACCGGGGCTCAGGTTATTGATTAGGTATTCTTTCTCAATGCCTTTGTAAACTACCTGCAGATTCATATTATTCAGCCAAGTGGTTCCCTGGTTTTGAACTGTCACCAAAAAGGGAGTCGTTCCCCCACCCTTCAAATCCTCAGGATCAAAATAATATCCAACGATCGCGGCATCTGCGATTCCCTCGATATTCCGATTCGACATTCTGCCAACACTTAGGACACCATGACCTGTCCATTCATCAAAACCGGGTTTTTCGAGCTCATTGGCATTTCCGTATAGCACATCCACTAACTGTGCTTCGGTTAAGTGCGGATTCTTTGACATCTCCGCCACAAGTGCTCCAGAAACAAAAGCGGTTGCCCCTGAGGTTCCACTAAAAGAAACAATTTCATCCTCCTCCCATGCCGTATTCACTTGCACTCCAGGTGCAGAAACATCTACTCCATCTCCATAGTTTGCAAATGCGGAAGGACGTCCCATCAGATCGACTGCGGTTACTCCGATCACGCCCTCATAACGGGCAGGATATGCGACTTCAGGTATCCCCTCATTGCCAACTGCAGCCACCACCAGGACTCCTTTTTCCCTCGCATAGGCAACCGCGCTCTCAAGTACTGGACTTGAAAAGTCTCCACCCAAGCTAAGATTGATCAAGTCGGACCCTCGATCAGTTGCCTCCACAACTCCTTTGGCAACCGTAAAGGAATCACCCTCGCCAAACTGATCCAAAACTTCGATGGAAAGAATCGATGCGGAAGGTGCCAAGCCCAGACTCCCTTCCAACTGCCCTCCGATGATTGAAGCGATCGCCGTCCCATGTCCGAGAAAAGACTTCTCATGATCATCCACCAATTTGATTCTCTCAATGCTTGCTCCTTTTAGGAGCGGGTGACCCGCGTCAATACCCGAATCCAAAATTGCCACCTTGATTCCATCCCCCCAGTGCTTTCGGTCTTTGGGAGCACCAAGCCAATCGAAAGCCTGATCGCCAAATCCCTTTTCTCCAACAATTCTTTGGTTGTCCGGTAAGGTGGGTAAGCGGACCCTGGGGTTCCGAGCCAGCTCAAAATCTTCTTCCAAAGCAGCTAAGGCTTTGGTCGCCTTGGTAAAATCGATGATCCTGACTTTGATTGTACCTAAGCCAGGAATCTGCCCTAAAACCTCGAACCCATTCATTGATGCTTTCCTTGCAAATTCCTTGGCTGTTTCCAGTTTAGCAAAACCCAGGGTTATATCCATCAAATCCAAATCAGTGTCACTAAAATCAGGAAACGGGAAAGAAAGGTTCATATCATAAAACAAGTTTCCAGATTGAATTTTGCGGGGTTCGCGAGCGTCATGTACATCCATCACCGTCTGAACACTCGCTGGAGAAATCCGCCCGCTCTTCCCCTTCCAATAAGCCCAAAGCCAAACAAAGCCCACTAAAGTAATAAAAAGCAGGGTGCCGAAGATTCGCTTTGGTTTCATCTTGATTAAAACCTCACACGAAAAAATTTTGCCTGCAAATAAATTTCGGGTTATGCAAGTAATTGCTTTGAAAGAAATTCTTATTATTGGCCACGGTCTGGCTGGAGCCATCTTGTCTCACTCACTCCTAAAAACAGGCCAAAAGGTAGTTGTGATTGAAGGAAAACTTCCCTTCTCCGCAAGCTCAGTTGCCGCTGGTATGGTCAATCCGCTGATAGGTCCAAAGCTCAACCCTCCACCACAGATAGCGGAATGCCTTAAAGAAGGTCTTGCCTTTCACGAATCCTTTGCCCCGGAAAGTGCGGTTAATCACTTCGAGGAGATTTCATTGCGGCGGATTTTCATTTCCCCGGAACAGCGCGAACTTTGGGAAAAAAGAGGGAAGTCATCTGACTCTAAAGTATTTACTGGTTCGACTGGAACAAGGGAGCAGGCAGAGTCTTTGGGCCTTCATTGCCCCTATGGCTTCGGGATTACCAAGGCTCACCGCCTAAATGTCCAAGCATTTCTCAAACACTCCAAAGAAATACTTAAGCAAAAAAACCTTTGGTTTGAAGCAAAGTTCGACCCCAAAGATTGGCCGTCCTCTCACAAGGTCGTTTTCTGTGAAGGCTACGGTGTGGTTCACAATCCATGGTTTAAGCAATTTCCCTTCGAACCCGCTCAGGGAGAAGTTATTCGACTCAAGGGTCCTTGCCAAGTGCCAGCAAGCAATGGAACCTGGTACTATCCCGAGAATGAGGGTTTGGCTTACGCAGGATCTACTTGGAATCACGAGGATATCGAATGCGGACCGACTCAGCGGGGAATGCGAACTATTGTTAAAAACCTATCTTATCTGAACTTTAAGAAGTACCAAATTACCGATCATACCAGCGGAATTCGCTCCTCCACCAAGGATCGACAGCCTATCCTCGGTAGGCATCCTGAAATCAGTCAATACTATGTCTTCAATGGCTTTGGTTCACGGGGATCGACAACCATTCCTTTTTTTGCCAAACAGACCGTTAATTTACTCACAAAAAACAAACCCATCTCCCCACAAGCGTGCCTCTCGAGGTTCCAACGATAGCTCACATGAATGCAGGAAAGCCCTCTGGACTGGTCCGAACCGTTCACCAGGAACTCGAAAGAATAATACGCCCAGGGGATCTTTGCATCGATGCAACGGTTGGTAATGGTTACGATACTCTGGCGTTGGCAAAACTTGCAGGGAAAGACGGAGTGGTGTTTGGCTTCGACATTCAGGAAGTGGCTTTGGAGCGGACAAGAAAACTACTTGAGCACCACCAATGCATTCGATCCACCCAACTTTTTCATGCTTGCCACTCGAACTTAGCCGAACGCATTCCATCCAAGTTCAAAAAGCAAATCCGGGTCACCCTCTTCAACTTGGGTTATTTACCCAAAAGCGACAGACAAATAGTCACCCAAAAAGAAAGTACCGTACAAGCGATTAAGGAGGCATATTGCTGGCTTCGAGAGGGAGGCCTTCTTTCCGTACTTGTCTATCGGGGGCATCCAGGTGGAACCGAAGAGGCACGAGCGATCGAAGCACTCATCGAAGAAAAAGATTGGAAAAACCTAAAGTTTGTGGGCAAAGGTTCCTCCACCTCACCCATTCTCAATCTAATCGAAAAGGACTAAAAAGGGTTAAGGGGATCTACCTCCAGGCTGTAATCAACTCCGGGGTGGCCAAACCCAAAAAGACTCAGGAATTCAGACTGATATTCACTGAAATTCGTGAGTTCAGTAAGATTCTCTGTATTTACCTTAGGCCAAACTTCCATAATCTTAGCTTGTACCTCCGGATCCATCTCCCAATCGTCCAAACGGATTCGGTTATGGACATCAAGAGGTACATCACCCCCAGCATAAAGCCTTTCAGTGAACAATCTTGATATTTGCTCGATGCATCCTTCGTGCGTTCCCATTTCCCTCATAACTTTAAAAAGGATAGACACATAAAGAGGAACGACCGGTAT
>CENU01205076.1_pt1 | contig 11027 bp, 10 predicted proteins | sample 361331 | NCBI WGS metagenome assembly CENU01 (sample SAMEA2619766, study PRJEB7988) | marine metagenome | isolation source: saline water (ENVO:00002010), including
TACAGCAGCTGGACCCTAAGATTACCGCTTCGCGTCCGCTTACCCTTTTTGCTTACAGCATGGGCTGGTCCTCTGACGATTGGCAGCCACAGACTCATTATGAGGTGATTGCGGCTTTCTCTCGCTGGGGACTGCCTACCAACCCCCGGCTCGAGCGTATGTCCACTGTCGCAGAATGCATGCATTACTTTGAGCGACTTCTGGCAGATCGCAGCGCGCTGGGTTACGAGATTGATGGCGCGGTACTGAAGGTGGATCAGCTTGCGCAGCAGCAGCTGCTGGGCGCGGTCACTCGCAAACCGCGCTGGGCAATGGCTTTTAAGTTTCCGGCGGAGGAAGCGGCCACGGATCTTCAGGATGTTGAATTCCAGGTTGGTCGAACCGGTGCGATTACGCCGGTGGCAAAGCTCAAACCCATCTTCGTTGGCGGGGTCACGGTGACCAATGCAACGTTGCATAACATGGACGAAATCCGTCGTTTAGATTTGCGCGTTGGTGATCGGGTAATCGTGCGTCGTGCTGGCGATGTGATTCCGCAGGTCAGGGCTGTGATCAGTGCGCAGCGCCCGGCTGATACAAAGCCGGTTGTGATGCCCTCATTGTGTCCCTCTTGCGGGAGTGGTCTGGTCGGTGGCGATGAAGAGGTGATGGTGCGGTGTAGCGCCTCCGTGCATCGATGTCCGGCGCAATTGATTGAGGGCTTGAAGCACTTCGCATCGCGCCTCGCTATGGACATTGCCGGTTTAGGTGAGAAGGTAATCATACAATTGGTCGAACAAAGCGTTGTAGCCAACGCAGCGGACTTATACACCTTAACTCAAGCGCAGCTGGTCGCGTTGGAGCGGCTTGGCCCGAAGTCAGCAGATAATCTTTTGCAGGCTATAGAGGCAAGTAAACAGACCACCTTCGCCCGATTTATATATGCATTAGGTATTCGTGAAGTGGGTGAGGCAACGGCGCTCGCGTTGGCACAGAACTTTTTTGATTACGATAATCTGGTGGCAGCTGATCAAACAGAGCTCGAGCAGGTGGCCGATGTGGGACCGGTGGTGGCGGGTAATATTTTGAAATTCTTCGATGATCCCGCGAATCGCGAGGTTGCTGACGGTTTAATGGCGCGGGGTGTGCAATGGGCGGTAGTAAAACCTTCGCAATCCGTGCAACCCCTAACTGGGCAGACTTGGGTTGTCACCGGTAGCCTTGAAAGATTGACTAGGAATGAAGCAAAACAGAAGCTCATTGGTCTGGGCGCTAAAGTGGCGGGCTCAGTCTCTGCGAGGACCACGCAAGTCGTAGCGGGTCCTGGAGCGGGTTCTAAATTAGATAGAGCGAGAGAGCTGGATGTTCCCGTGATGAATGAAGCCGAGCTGGTACAGCTATTTGAACAATCAGATGCGGGTTCGTCATGAGGGTAAATCGATTCACGAAGAGCGTTATTGGTTGCCTCGGCTGTGTTCTGGTTGTTAGCCTGCTTGGTGCTTGCGCCTCTAACCGGCAGCAGGAACCCGGTACCATTTGTGCGAAACTTGCCGACAACAAAGGCTGGATGACGGCAGTTCGCGCGGCTAAGAAAAAGTGGGATATGCCGGTTCACGTCGGGTTGGCGTTTATACATCGCGAATCATCTTTCGTCGCGAATGCGCGTCCGCCGCGCAAACGCCTGCTCGGTGTGCTGCCAATGGGCCGTTCCTCGTCGGCGTATGGTTACGCTCAGGCCACTAATGAAGCTTGGTCCGACTATAAGAAAAGTACCGGGAAGCGATTCGTCCGCCGCGACGATTTTGAGGACGCGATTGATTTTGTGGGTTGGTATAACGATCAAAGCAATCGGCGGCTGCGTATCAAAAAGACTGATGCATACCGGCTCTACCTTGCCTACTACAGCGGTCATGGCGGATACGAGCGGGGCACCTGGCGCAAATCGAAGGCTGTGCAGAGCTACGCTCGTAAGGCTGCGGATCAATCCAAGCGCTATGCTAGGGAATTACGCCGCTGCAAAGGTCGTATCCGCTGAGGCGTGATTGGGTGGGGTGCAAGCTACAGGTCGAGGCTGGCGTAGACTACAACTAGATAGGATTAGAGTTGGTAAAGCTTTGCCGGCATACGTGGCAGCGAATCGTGATTGCTGATGACATCGACCAACCATTTCAAATAGGGTTTCGCCTGCTTCAGCAGAAGTTTGACACTAACGTCACCCTCATCGGCGCGAAAAGCTCGCCGGTAGATTGGTGCGTAATACAAGGGATGTCCTAGTAAAAACGGCTCCGCGCCAAACGCATGGCGGACGTTATTGAAGTCATCGCGACAATCTACCATGTTGGGCAAAATGACGACGGCAGGCAGCCGCTCATCAGCGGTCGAGCGCTTATCTATAAGCTCCTGCAGCCCAGCGAGAAATTTGTGCGTCGCGAAAACGTCCGCGTCTGCAACTGAAGTGGGTACGAAGATGATGTCGCAATGCAGCAAAAATGAGCTGCGGATGGGGTCGCTGCCGGCAGGGCTGTCGAAAATAATGAACTTTTGCCGCTGCGGGCGCGCTCGGTCGTGGCCAATGTGATTGACGATATTGCCGTTGTTAGGAGATCCGGATGCTAGGAAAAAGTCTTCATCACGGACGACTGAAAAACGCTCGTTTGTAAAGCGTTGCAGCGAATCACTACTGGTTGCCTGCGGGTCGAGGTCGATGATCTCGATGTCGGCATTTTGATGGCGGGTCGCCAATCCAAGCCCGGCCATCAAAGCGAGCGTACTTTTTCCGACACCCCCCTTGGAATTGCCGAATATAATATTCGTCGGGGAAGCAATCTTTTTGAGCCGGTCAGGCTTAATCGATTCTACGCTCAAGACTATCCTTTAGTGAGAGGGGCCGGGGGCCCCAGCCCTATTTTTTAGCCGGTAAGCTCATCGTCGTCATCGCCGTCTTCATCCACCGCGGCGGTAAATGAAGCAAGTCGGTCAGATATGACGTCGCGATTTTCGTCGGAGCCCCAATCTGTAGAAATTTCACCGACCAGCTTGGCACCTTCCATGGTTTCCAGCGATCCATATTGGATTTTGCCGCGGATGCGTCCCGAGGAACAGACGGTAAGTTTGCCGGAAAGTTGCAGGCTGTCTTCAACAGTGCCCTCAATTTTTGCTGTTTCACCAGAGATGTCACCTTGGACTACACCACCGGGGCCGACTATGAGGTGTTTGACAGCTACTTTGCCAACAATCTTGCCATCAATGCGCGCAGTGCCATCTATAGCCAGAGACGCGCCCTCTAAGTGCGTTTGAGCACCAACGTAAAATTCGTACTCGGAATCTGAATCTGCCATCACAACCTCTCAAAAGTCCACAAGTTCATCGTTATTAAAACGGTTATTAAAAAGCGACGATTCGCTTTATTTCCGACCTTCTGTGAGGTCGCCAAAGGATTTGATGTTATCACTTCCCGCTGTACGTTGAGTTATCAGTTCGCCGCTCACTATGGCGCCCGGGCTGACTGACAACTGATTGAATTTTATGACGCCACTGACGTGGGCCGACCCCCCTATCGTGACGAGTTGCGATGCGTTGATAGTGGCTTCAACACGACCATCAATTTTGATATTCGGCGCATTGATTTCGCCGATTAACTGGCCGCCGTCCATAATCTCTAGTTCACTGGAGTCATCGCCGGTGCAAGTGATCGAGCCATTGACCTTCCCGGCAATGATCAGTTTTTCATTAAAAACCAGATCTCCGCTGAGCGATGTGCCAGCAGCGACTAGACTGAAGCTAGATTGTGGAGCCTGTTTCAATTTCACCAGTTAACCCTCAAAAAACCAGCATAGTCTACTACAGGCCATATAAAATAAAATGGCCGTTATAACCGTTATTTATGATCGAAAACGGGTTTTTGATCCACTTGGCGGCTAATAGCTAACGCCCATCCCTGCGCGAGCATCGTTGTTAACGCTATAACTTGGAATTGGATAACGCAGCCCATTGCGCGAAAGGGCCTCTAATCCACGAACGACACCTGGTAAATAGCTTGGTGGAATTGCCATTAACATTTCGTCATCCATGACACCGCCGTAGCGGCGCTCGGCGAAACACGGTAGCGATAGGCTAGGCTCACCGGTCGCCAAAGCACGGCCCCAGGAGTCGGCACAGGCCGACTCGCCGACGCAGGAAAAGCTGAGTTTTTTGTAGCCGAGCCATTGCAGCCCGTTGATAAAGAGGATCATTTGCGCGGGAGTAGCATAAATGAGGCAAATATCTGGTGGGTTCAGTCTGCCGCTGGCCATTGGGCTAACGGCCATAGCTTCGTAGCGTCCGAATGGGACTACATCCATGGCAGCCTGATGCGCTGCCGCATCCTCGATTGTGCCATACCAAACGCCGGCCATTTTTTTACCCGATAGCCATTCTTCACTTTGCGGGTGCAAGCCGATAACGCTACCGCATTGATCACCTACTAAATCGGCGGCAGTTATGCCGACGGTCCAACCATTGCGGGCGGCTTGACCGACAATTTGATCGGTAGTGTGAATAGCGGTAGGTCGCCGCAGTTTCGCAACCGCATTCAAGTCGCTCTCCGCCTCGAAGAGTTTCATTACGATTGGCGTCGTCCGTAAGCGCAAAAGGCGAAACAGGTCATCAGCAACTTGCGCGCCGTCGAATGCCAGATCTGAAGTAATTGTTTCCATATAATCCTCCGATTCGCTACCTGCTTTGCGTTTCTCAGTTAGCGGTAATTTGCTGTCAGTCCGGCTGGCCGCCAGATAAGTGACTGGTTTAGTCGCAATGCCTCTAAGCCTGAGAACCTTTAAGTCTGAGAACCTTTAAGCCTGAGCGCCGCTGCGACTTTACGCTTTTACGCGAGCAAAGTTTGGTGGTCGTTTTTCTATAAATGAGCGGACGCCTTCGCGGAAATCTTCGCGTTCGAGGCTTGCTGCCATCCACGTGTTGGTTTCACGCATGGCTTCTCCCAACGACATATTGAGGTGCCGGTAGACTTGCGCTTTGATAACTTGCAAAGAAACCGGCGCGCAGTTCGCAGCCAGGTTTTTGACGTAGTCTTCTGCAGCCCCTCGTGCTTCACCGGTCTCCACTAATCGTTCGGCAATACCTAACTCCTTCGCTTCGACGCCGTCAAACTTGCGCGCGCTCCACAATAGATCAAGCGCATGGCCCGAGCCGGTCAGGCGCGGAAGTGTCCAACTAATGCCGTGTTCTGCAATAAGGCCACGTTGGGAAAACGCGGTGCTGAATCTGGCCTGGCGTTCGACGATGCGGATGTCGGCAAGGCTCGCGAAGGCGAAGCCAAGACCTGCACAGGCACCATTTATCGCAGCGATAATGGGTTTTCTGATGGACATTAAATAGCTGTAGGTGACTTGGAAATTGTCGCCTAGCTCGGTATCTCCAGGCGAGGCTTGCAGCGGTGCAAGGTCCTCTTTCGGGCCGTCGCTCCTCTTGCCGCCGTCACTTAGTGAATCTAGTGCATTCATATCCATGCCAGGACAGAAACCTTTGCCGGCGCCGGTGATAACAATACCGACTACCCGTTCATCTTTTTCAGCAGCAGCAAACGCATGTCGGATTTCGGCCAACATGCGCGTGGTGAAAGCATTCAGCGCCGCCGGCCGATTCATGGTGATGACCGCGACTGGGTCGTTCACTTCATAAATGATGTCTTCGTATAAATCAGGCATGCCAATTTTCCCCAAATTAGATTGGCTAAGGCTACTCTCGGTCGTCACGAAAACCAATGTTTTGAGGCTACCTAGAGGCCGCCAGCTCAGCGTGGGCGTATTTAACTCGTGGCACGGTAGTACCGAAAAAATCGAACGGTTTTAAATTCGTCGAATTCTCCCAGGTTCGGGTGGGTGAGTGCCTGCGTAGTGAAGAACTCAGTGAAGTTTGGGTCCGGCAGTGTGCGTATACGCGAGTCACTCACGATGGTCTCCTGTGCTAGCGGTTTGACTACGTCTAAGAGCGGCAGGTTGCTCTTGTCGTAAAGAACGTCGGCCAGAAAAGCGAAGTCGAAATGTGCGTGCAACTCAGCCAGGTCGGCGCTGAGGGATAGGTCGACACTGTTTAATCGCGCGTTTGCCGCCGTTGCGAGGAGCGCGTCCTGGTCATTATCGCACGCCCATACCTCGGCGGCGCCTGCCAGTTTGGCTGCGATGGCCACGACGCCGGAGCCGCAACCAATATCCACCACGCTTTTGTCTCGCAGCAGCGCCGGGTTAGCAAGAATCCATTCCGCGCAGGCGAGCCCGCTGCCCCAACAAAAAGCCCAGTAGGCTGGTTGTGCTATCACCGCGCGCATGACCTCGGCAGGGAGTGGGCCGGTCGGAAAGTCGGCGTTGATCAGACCCAGGCGCAGACCGCTAAGCCTGGGCAGTTGGCTTATCTCTATGTGCGCATTTGGAATAGTGCCTTGCAACAAATTTTGTAGCATGGTTTTACCGTCGGCCTCTGCCGTAGCGCCCTTGTCAGCACGCAGGCCGTTACGGATCTGATTTTTACGACTACTAGTTTTTTTTTGATTCAAACAACGCCTCCGATAGATGACCTAAGGTGCCCAAAGCGTCTTGCTATCTGGACCGAGTCAGTCCGCCGACAAAATTGGGTGCTTTCGCGTGAGAAAAACGGCGTGATCTGGTGTTAGATGCCTAAAGTCCGTAATCTTACGAGGATTATTTTGAAGTTGGGGGAGCAGCAAGTGCAAGATCAAAAAGACGCGGAGAACTTGAGTACCGCCGACCGCAGCGGTGCAGAAAGCCTAGTACAAACCTTTGTTGATTCCGGGGTGAACGTTTGTTTTGCGAATCCTGGAACCTCCGAAATGCACTTTGTAGCTGCATTGGACAGCAATCCAGACATGCGTTGTGTGCTGGGCTTGTTTGAAGGCGTGGTGACCGGCGCTGCCGATGGTTATGGTCGCATGGCGGATGCGCCCGCGGCGACGTTAACCCACCTAGGCCCAGGATTAGGAAACGGGCTGGCTAATTTACACAACGCGAAAAAAGCTCGTACGCCAGTCGTTAACGTCATCGGCGATCACGCGACCTTCCATCGAAAATATGATGCACCGCTGACTTCAGATGTTGAGGGCATTGCCAAACCAGTCAGTGGCTGGGTCAAAGTGTCGCAATCGGCTGATGATGTTGCCAGTGATGGGGCCGAGGCGGTGCAAGCGGCTTTAGCACCGCCTGGACAGGTAGCCAGTCTCATCCTGCCGGCGGATACAGCGTGGAATCGCACCGCGGCGCAAGCGGCACCTTTGCCACGTATTCAACCGAAACCCTTTCAATCTGAGCAAGTAGACAGCGTTGCGCAGGTGTTACAGAGCGACGAACCTTGTGTGCTGTTAATGAACGGCGTGGTGACAGAGTCTCGGTTGGCACAGGCAAATCGCGTTGCCCAAGCGACCGGCGCCCGCATTATTTCTGATACTTTTGTGACTCGGACCCAACGCGGGGCCGGGCGTAGCGAGGCATTACGTTTGCCTTATTTTGGCGAACAAGCGGCTGAAGTCTTAGCCGGCTGCCGGCATCTGATTTTGGTGAGCACCCAACCGCCGATCACATTTTTTGCTTACCCGGATAAGCCGAACTGGTTAACCCCTGACGGCTGTGCTCTACATACGTTAGTGGAACGCGACGAAGACATTGATGGTGCGTTGGCTGCATTGGTTGATGCGGTAGGCGCGTCAGCGGTGCAACCAGTAACTGTGGCTCTAGACGTGCCAGGTGCGCCGGAAGGGGATCTTACGCCGCAGAGTATTGGGCAATCATTGGCTCATCACTTTCCCGAAAATGCAGTTGTTGTTGATGAAGGCGGAACCTGTGGGGGAGGTTGCGCTCAGTTTACTCGAACCTGTGCGCCGCACGACTGGCTGATGCTTACCGGCGGTTCGATTGGCTATGGCTTGCCTACGGCGACGGGTGCTGCGGTTGCCTGTCCTGACCGTCGCGTTATTTGTTTACAGGCGGATGGCGGCGGCATGTATACCGTGCAATCGTTATGGACCCAGGTTCGGGAAGGCCTTGATATCACGACAATTATTTTTGCTAATCGAAAGTATGCGATCTTGCAGATCGAATTTGGTCGTGTGGGAGCGCATAACCCTGGCCCTAAAGCGATGAGCATGTTGGACTTGACCAATCCCGAGTTGAATTGGGTGTCCTTAGCGCAAGGTATGGGAATGACCGCATGGCGTGCTACCACCGCGAGTGAGTTTAACCGCGCGCTGGCAACCTCTTTAGCGACACCCGGTCCATCTCTCATCGAGGCGTATATCTAGTTTCAAAGGCGGTCATCCCGACGCGCATAGTGCCTGATGTCTTTGCCCGTCACAGCAGTAGCTGCTCTTGTAACTGTATAGCCTTATGCAGCGCATCAAGGGTGTGCTGCACTGAATCGATTCGAATGCTGGAAGAATTATGCCGCGATCTTATGCCGCCTAAGGCTCGTTCCGGTTGGCTAAACCCAGCGATATTGTGCCGTTGGAATTGCAGCGAGTATAAGTTCTCGAGGGCCAGGCGGGCAGCTGCCCGGTAACGCTGCACGCGTCGCTCATCCCCAGCTAGATGAGCGAGTTCCAAAGCATACAAAAGCCCTTCTGTATAAACCCCGTCTGAAGCGGCATGCGGACTTCCGAATTCCGGCGTTGCATCATTATAAAAACGGCCGGGAAACAGATCGGTATCCATCATCGTCAGCAGACGGTCGGTCAGGATAAAAACCGCTTTCGGGTAACGAACGTCATTTGTGATCAGAAAAAGCTGATGCAATGAAAGGGTATGCCACGGTACGTAAGCAGGATAATAGTTTTCCCTGATATTGGTTACGTACTGCTGCAGATAAAATTCCTGAATGCGCTGGGCTTCGCGGATCCAGTTTTGATCGTCCACGGCGGTCGCGTATTCCAATAGCGCTAAGAGAGCTTCGCCTGAGTAGAATTTCAGCAAACGCTCCTCATCGTAGTCCGATCTCGAGGTGCGATAGAATGCGCGAAGTTCTCCCTCTGGGCTGGCCAAGGACAAGATGCCTCGAGCGAGTTTGTTCGCTTGATCGGTATAGAGGTCGAAGAATGGGCTTGCCACTAACGTTCGAAGTAAGAGGGCATTAGCCCCGAGTTTGGATTGGTTCTTAAACCATACGTAAGCGAGGTCACCTTCCTCGCGATACCAGGCCGCCATGAGGTGGCTTAGGTTGCGTTCATGGTCAGGGAGATAAGCCTTTTTGGTCTGTACCATGCTGGCTAAAACTCTGCTGCTCATCAATTGTCTTATGGCGTTATTATTCGAGCTGTATCGGTCCTGATTTGCGTAGTAAGCATAATTGAATAAGTTTGATTTGTTCAGGTTGTTCACTAACCATCGTTCTGCGAGGTCGGCGTGGTAGCGAATTTGATAGTCCCCTAGCGGGGCATGAGGTGGCGCGCAGCCGGATGTTGGCAACAACAAAAGAATGAGGCAAAGGCCAATCCAATTGGTTAAGAGACACCGACACAAGTGATTCTTAGCGGTGTTGATCCAAATGGTTATGCAGTAGAGGTAGAGGTTGGCAGAGTTAGCGAAAGGCATGCGTCGAGCCGGATATTTAATATTGCGATGTTAGCCGAACCATTAGCGCAAGAACATGTGTGCAAGAATCGAGGCGCGAGAAAAAGCCCGTTGGGCACAACTAGAATCCGGTTCGCCCTGAAGTCGCTAAAAGCGGGCGGGGCAAGATCGCGAGGATGGGCTATAAATGTTGAGAATATCATTCAAATTATGCCGAAGTGGCGCGCAAAATTTGCTATCGCGCTGTCTTCTTGCCGAAAATCGTTCTAGCGCAAAAAACGGCTCTCGTTCAAAGAGTAGTTCAGGTCGCCTGTGGCCGTCAGTGCTTGTGTTCGTAGCCAAGTTTGTTATGTGCTCCACGCCAGCTTTTCTGGCTATATTTGGAAATGCTGTACAGGCCAGCATCACAGAGGACAATCAGACGGAATTTCTGAGCTCCGTGAAGCCCGCTATCATGCATGCGCGAGAAGAGGCGGGGAATGACGTGGGTGCCGTAGCGACGATGGCATATCTGGTTCCCGTTGCGCTGGAGTTTCGATGGGGCTTGTTTGTTCTCGGGCGGGCAGATTTCAGTTGGGAGCAGCGAGGCTCTGAACGCGTGCTCGAGATAACTGGCGAGACGAAGGGCCCTTTGAGTCTATTTAAAAAGTATCGTGGTCGAGGCAGGCTAAGGAAAAGCTCAGAGTTAAGCGTTTTTTCTCTCAAGGGGAATGATTCGGGGGTGGACGAATATCGAGAGATTTGGTTTAGGGATGGCGCTGATCCGACTGTTGAGCAATTTAGCGATAAGGATCAGAGTCTCCCATTGGCGTTGCAAGATAATTGGGTCGCTAAGGGATTGGCAAGTCCTCTGTTGCCGATAACTTGGATGTTTGAGCAGGTCGTTTCTGGTCGACCGTGCGCCAGTGATTTTTACGTCTACGATGCGAAGCGGTTTTATCAGATTGTTCTCAGTGATTTGCCCATTGAAAGAATCGCCGACTCTGCCGATATGAGATATACCGCAAACAGGGTAGGTTGCAAATTGACGTTGCTCGGCAGGTCATTGGAGCAATCTCAGGAGCGCTCCTCGCGTCGCTCGAACGACTCCCCGGCCTCCCGTTGGCGCAGCATTTGGCCGTTCAGCGGCGGTGATAGTGTGGTCGAGTTTAGATTTTGTAATGTTGCGACTTCTAGCGGGCAAAAATTGAGTTTACATTCGGTTTGGATCAAGGCCGGTTGGGCCTCCATCAAGTCCGGTAAACGTCGTTGCGAGAGATAAATGCGCGGTGGGATTCATATGCTAGGCACATCATTTCCGCCGATTGGACAAAAAAACGACATTTCTAGCTCTTCTAACCAAAAAAAGAGTGGCTAATCGGGCTGAATTCTTCCGGATATCGAAGCATCCTAATTGCAAGGTATTATCGATAAGCGGTATATTATGCAAGACAAGAGTGATAATATTCAATTTCAGCGATAGAGCAGCGAGATCCAGTCGAT
>CENU01203936.1_pt1 | contig 11025 bp, 8 predicted proteins | sample 361331 | NCBI WGS metagenome assembly CENU01 (sample SAMEA2619766, study PRJEB7988) | marine metagenome | isolation source: saline water (ENVO:00002010), including
TATTTGTTCACTAGATAATTCAAGAACTTCGTGAAACCTATGGACATTTTCTTTTACATACTCTCGGTGTTCAGGCTTAATAACATCAAAACATATTCCAATTAAATTTGTTCCAACATACATAAGAACATCAGTATGATAAATAGGAGAACCAATATGACTCTCAGTTTCAAATAAAATTAATTCATAATCATTCTTCCTACACCACAAAATGAGCTGTACGGGATTAGTTCTAGGGGAGATACCGGCATAAACTATTCTATTAACTCTATCAAAAACCATGCTACTTGTTGATTCTAGAAATATCTCTTTCTCCTCTAAATAAGACATATCATCAGTAAGTTCGTATATTTTTTTCAAATATTCAATCATGTAGGGTTTTTTTTCAGTGCGTCTATTTGGAGCCATCATGCTAAAAATTTGCATAGTTTTATCTGAAAAAGTAATGAACCAATTAGGAAAAATATGATCAGGGCAGTCTTTAGAACCCTTCATACTGATAATTTCAATACCTCTTTTTTCAATTGAACTTTTTAGATTATTAAATTCATTTAAAGCATTCTCGGCAATTATTTCCGGTGAGTCTTTTATTTCTTTTACTTGATAATGGTTTGTGTAAGACGTCTCTTCATTTGCATAGAAGGAATCTGGTTCAATCATAAATAATTTTGTTGTTGATTGATCAGACATATACTCCTTGATGATAAAACTTATGCGGTTAAAATACACTCATGCCTCCTAGTTTACAAGACGAATACATAAAAAAAGAAATCCTTTTTGGCGCACAAAATTATGCTCCGTTATCTGTAGTGCTTAAAAAAGGAAAAGGAGCTTATTTGTGGGATGTAGATGGCAATAAATATTTAGATATGGTTTCGGCATATTCTGCGGTCAGTCATGGACATTCTCACCCTGAATTAGTCAAAACTATTCAAGATCAAGCAGAAAATCTTGCTATAACCTCTAGAGCATTTTTTACAGAGCCTTTTGGAAATTTTTTAGAAAAACTTACAAAGGTATCAGGTTTTGAGAGTGCTCTAACTATGAATACAGGCGCTGAAGCAGTTGAAACAGCTATAAAAGCATCGAGAAGATGGGGGTATTTCACTAAAGGAATTGAAGAAAATAAAGCAGAAATTATTGTGGCTGATGGTAATTTTCATGGGAGAACAACAACGATTGTTAGTTTTTCTACAGACCCTTCGTATAAAGATGGCTTTGGACCTTTCACTCCAGGATTTGAGAGCGCAAATTATTGTGGATCATGCGACTGTGAATCTATAAATAATTGCATATCAATAGAATCTTTTGAAAGAAAAATTAATAAAAATACATGTGCTATTTTAGTGGAACCAATCCAAGGTGAGGCGGGTATTAGAGTGCCTAAAGATGGATGGCTTAAAGAACTGAGAAAACTATGTATAGAAAAAAATATCCTTTTAATTTTAGATGAAATTCAATCAGGGTTGGGCAGAACTGGAAAATTATTTGCATATCAACATGAAGATATAGTTCCTGATGGTTTAATCCTTGGGAAAGCTCTTGGTGGAGCATTATTACCGATATCAGCTTTCTTGGGCTCAAAAGATTTAATGCAACACTTTAACCCTGGATCACATGGATCAACATTTGGTGGCAACCCATTAGCTGCTAAAGTTGCATCAAAAGCAATAGATCTCTTATTCGAAGATAAATTAATAGAAAATAGTAAAAATATGGGAGACTACTTTATATCTAAGTTAAAACAAATTAATTCTAAAATTATTAAAGAAGTTCGAGGAAAAGGATTATGGATTGGTATGGAGCTAAATGAGTCAGAGGTCAATGCAAAAGACCTATGTTTGATGCTTCTTAATGAAGGACTTTTGTGTAAAGAAACACACAAGACGGTCATTAGATTCGCACCACCTCTAATGATTTCCAAAAATGATATAGATTGGGCAATAGAAAAAATTACAAAAGTAATAACAGCTATCTAAGTAATTAAATTATTTAAGCATTCTCAAAAAAATTATTTAAATTAAAATAAATTAAGTCGAAATGATTGGATTTAAATTTATTTTGATTTGCATAAATAAGAATATCTTTTAGCGCCGAAAAAATTGCAGCTTTTGATACTTCATCATAAGAAGAATTATTAAAACCATTTATTAATAAATTTACATATGATGACTGCAAATTCTTTTTAAATGTATCCGGCACTTCACCTGTTATAAATATTGCATCATTTAAATCTGTTAGAACTTCACCTGGCATATATTTATTTCCATACAAGGAGCTATTAACCAATCTCTTCATTACTGCAGGATGTAGTATATTTCTTAAGATGTTATTTTGACTTGCAAGTACAAGTGAGTGAAAGTCTGGATCATTATTATCACCATAGCTTGCATAAAAGCTATCAATGTCTCTCTCATAAACCAAATTAGCTAGAATTTTTGGATCATAATTCATGGCACCGTTTGAGAATACTTCTTTTTTAAGAAGTTCAAATGCTTGTTTTTGTTTTTCATATGGAACAGGCTCTAAAGTTTCAAAGTCTGTTTGACTTGAAGCAATTTTATTTATGTAAACACCACCAATTTGCTGTGCTACAGTTTCTAGGAATCTTCCCTTAGTTCTAAAAAGCCTATAAAAAGAGTTAGTATAATTATTAAACCCTTCCTCATCTGCAAAAATTTCAGGTAATTGATTTATCTTCTGATCAACAATTTTTACTATATCTTCAGCATATGAAATAGGGTCATTACTCATATCATATCTTTTTGTTCTTGGATCAATATTATTTCCAGGATATGACATAGCCTCGTCATCTGTTCCAAAAGTTAATTCCTTTTTAATTGATTCACGAAGTAATTCTGTTCTTTCTTCATCAGTCAAATTAGGTGTATAACCAAATTTAATAGCCCACTTGTCATAAACCCCTGGCTCTGTGGAAAAGTAAATTCCTTGTTGGGTTCCTTCAGGAGCAACATTAATTGGATCATAATCCATTACAGAGTTCATTAGAGTATTGCCTGTAATCTCTTTATTATGAATTTCCTCAGGACTATATAAATAACTACCTCTAAAATTATGTCTTAAACCTAATACATGACCGACTTCATGTAATGTAAGATTTGTGATGTATTGCATTAGTGGATCATTATCTTCAGAATAACCATATAGTTTTCTATAGTTGTATCCAATTTTTACAGCAAGTAACTTGTTTACAACGTCAGCAGATATGATTTCACCAGTTAGAGGATTGCTCACGCTTGGACCAATACCAAGTAAACTTCCATCAGGTTCAGAAGACCATCTGACAACATTATAATCATAGTCCGCAGCATCCCATGTAGCGTCTTCAGGTTGTATTTTTGCAACTACAGCATTTTTAAATCCAGCTTCCTCAAAAGCAATATTCCAATTTTCAATACCAGCGATAACTGCAGGAATAATTTCTTTTGGAGTAGAATTTTCAACCCAAAATACAATTGGTTCTTCTGGCTCTGACATCGCAGCTTCAGGATCCTTTTTTATTAATCTCCATTTATTAATTAATGCAAAATTAGGAAAATTTTCGTAAGACGTTAAATCTGTAGATTTATTTACAAAATAACCAATTCTATGATCATTGACACGTGGCTCAAATCTGTTGTCCGGCATCTTAATAAAGATTTGTCTTGTTGTAACAGATAGATATCTTGGATCAGTAACAGCTGAAACTGAAAAAGCATCGGAATTTGGCATTACATTTTCAAATGCGAACTTAACTTCAAAAGCAGTGTTTGTCTCATTATTAAAAACATTTTTAACGAAAGTCTTAGAATCATCTACTCTGCCATAATCTACAGTGACATACTCTCTATATTCATTTGGAACATAGCTTATAGATTCAACTTTTTCTGACAATAAGATACTATTTAGATTTATAAGGACAGAATCATCTGTCTTTGCACTTGGTTTAAATACCTCAACAAATGCCTCAGTAATATTTGTTATTGAGGATTTTGAAATGTTATTGGTTTCATCTGCGTTAATATATGAAGTATTAATTTGATAAAGACCAATCTTATCTTTTTTAAAATTTCTAAACTCAAGCACTTTCCCATCAGAGGGAAGGCCACCAGTAAGTGTGCTTCCTTGAGGCGCATTCATTATGTAAGCAAAATATAAAAATTGATTGTTTAAATCTTCTTTATCAAGCTTTAGAAAGTAAACTGAATTGTCATCATTCGTATATATTTTCATGTAACCATCTATTAATTGCAGTTCTTCTTCTTCAATAAATTCTTCAATAGTTTTCATGAACTCTTTTTCACATCTTTTTGCATCCATCATGCTTTCTGCTTGCATCATGCACTCTTCAAGATTTTCAGGTTCAGCTTCTTCTTCAGTAGCTTCTTCGTTGCTTTCATCAGAAATAATTTCTGTTTCGTCAGAATTAATATTTTGATTTGAATCTAGTTCAAAGCTTAAAAAATATAAACAAAAACTAAAAACTAGAAACGATAATAGGTTGAATGATTTATTAGTAAACATATTTTTTCCTTATAAAAGCGCATGTAATTCTATCTCAAACTGAAACATACTGGTAGTATATTTATATGACAAAATCATATGCACTTATAACAGGAGCTTCTTCAGGAATTGGATTAGAGATTGCTAAAAATTTGGCGAAAAGAGGTTACAACCTAATTTTGACTGCTAGAAGAAAAGATCTTCTTGAAAACCTTTCTAAAGAAATTAAACATAATTGCAACGTTGATGTTGACTTTATTTCAAATGATTTAAGTAAATATGATGCTCCTGCAGAAATCTATAATTATTGCGAATCAAAAAATTATAAAGTTGATTTATTAGTTAATAATGCAGGTTACGGGATAAAAACTTCATTTCATACTACCAGTGTTGAGGACGAAGAGGCTTTCATAAGAGTATTGGGGACATCTGTAATTATGTTAACAAAATTATTCATTCCAAATATGATTGAAAATGGATTTGGAAAAATAATGATCATCTCTTCAGTTGCTTCTTTTGCCCCTCCTTCCGCAATACAACCGCTATATGGACCTATTAAAACTTTTATGAATAGATTCAGTGACTCAATAAATATTAACTATAAAAGAAAGGGAGTAACTTCTACAGCTGTTTGCCCAGGCTTTACTGAAACGGGATTTCACACTGCTAGTGGTGTCCAAGAGGAAATGGATAGAGTGCCTAAATTTATGGTTTTTACTGCAGCAAGAATAGCTGAAGAGGGAATCGAAGCCACCCTTAGTGGAAAGAGATTATGCGTACCAACAAAAACATATAAATTAATTGTATTTATGCAGAAATATATACCTCAGTTTTTGTTGGCATATGTCGCTAATTTGTTAGCACCCGGAAGATACGATAATGATTAACTATTATTAAGGACTGCGTCAGATACGAATGGATTCGATATTCTTTCTACTTTAAAATTTGAAGATGGACCATGTCCTGGAATAAATTCAATGTCATCTCCTAAAGGCCATAGTTTATTTTTTACAGAACTTATTAGTTGATCAAAATCTCCTCCAGGAAGATCAGTTCTACCAATTGAACCATTAAATAAAACATCACCAACAATTGCTAATCTACTTCTTCTGCTAAAGAATATTATGTGGCCAGGAGTATGTCCTGGACAAAAATAAACTTCTAAAATCTCTTTACCAATTTTAATTTCATCACCTTCTTCAAACCACCTATTTGGGTAACAATTTCGTGATGGCAATCCAAACATTTCACCTTGGTTTTGAAGAGAATCAAGTAGAAATTTATCTTCAATATGTGGACCATGAATTTCAATTCCAAGAATCTCTGCAAGTTCAGTAGCACCACCAGCATGATCTATATGACCATGTGTTAGTAAAATTTTTTCAGGAATTAGATTATTGTCCTTAGAAATTTTTAGAAGTAATTCAATATCTCCACCTGGATCTACTATTGCACATTTATTTGTTTCATCACAATATAAAATCGAAGCATTTTGTTCGAAAAGCGTTACCGATTGTATTAAAGCTTTTAACATATTTTTATATTAGAATTATTCTAAAATAATAATAACATTTATGGATACTGATAAAAGAAAATCAATTTTATATGATCGACAAGCATCTCGTGAAGAGAATGACTTATTGATTTCAAGAATGGATTCAATATTTCAAGCAGCAAAACTTCGAAATACTTTATTTGACAAACCTGAAGACGAGTTTCATACGCCAGTTGAATTCTCTTGGTCAGCCTTTTGGAAGACCTTTATATATGAAAACTTACCGCCAGTAATTTTCTCACCTATAGCAGCTATTTTTATGGAGGGATCATTATCTAGAGCATGGCATGTTAGTCAAAATAGAGGTCTTTGTACTGTTTCGACTCAACACGCACCTCTAAGAAATATTATTATTTCTTGGTTAGTAATTTATCCCGGCTCTTGGATGATAACTATTGCTTTATTTCTGGCATATTTTGCAGATAGTGAATTGTTAAAAAACATAGATACTTTTCAAATTACATTGGCATATTTATGTCTGTTTACAAGACGATTAATCATATCTGCTAAATATGGATTCTTTAGGCCTGAGGAGCTAGAAAAACTTTGTCATCCTGCACCAGAGTGGAGTGTAGATAAAACTGAAAGAAAGTTCATTGGAAGAGGCTGGTCCAACCCAGAGCAATATCCTGGACTTATTGAAAATGAAATGACTTCTGCAATGGATGAAAATGATATTTGCTTACATGCCATACCAATAGAACTTGATGAAAAAATTTCAAATACTCTTTCTCAAAAAAAAGGTAGTAAAATTTTTACACCAAAAACATCTGCAACAGATAATAAAGAGATATCTTCGGCTTTTATTCTGTTTAATATAATACGATCAGTTTATAAGAAAAACTTCGTTCCTCCATATAGCCCTATTCTTTACATAACAATGTTTTCCATTATTTTTACACCTATGGTTGTAAAGTATTTATTTGGTATAAATGTTTTTGGAAGTAACTCTATGGAAACCTTTATTACAGTAATGTCATTAACAGGTTTTTTAATTTGTTTTCAGTTATTTTTCTTTGGTTTAGTATGCGCTATTGATTTTGATAGAAGAATTGAAACCACAAAAATATTAGGTGAATTAGTTAAATTCCCTGGTATTAAAATCTCATCACTATTTGATGACCAAAAAGATGATAAGAAAATCTTTATTGATTTGCAAAAAAGAGCCAATGTCTTTGGATGGATGAACATAAGAAATGTTTTGAGGTCATTTGGTGAAACTTACTTATATAGGATTGAGAGTTATACATCAATCCTTGTTTTTTATTCCTTAACATGTGTTGCAATATTAAATCTAATTGTCTGGGCAGAAATGAGACATCATATCTCAAGTATATTTTTAATTGTTGCAATAATTACCTGTATTTCTGGCATAAGTATTTATTCAATATTTAAAGCAATTAAGCTCCAATCCCTAAGTCAAAAACATAGAGATTTTTTAAGAAATGAAATTTTTATAATTGAACAAGAATTAAGTGAGCTTGAAAATAAAGGCGAAGATAGTTTAAGACTTAAAGAGTTAAGAGATGCAAAAAACTTATTGATGCAAGCAGATGAAAATATTAATTTTAAAGAACTCATATATAAGCCAACAACAATAATGGGATATTCAGCAAATCCAGGTGTTATTGGTTCAGTTTTGGGGTTAGTTTTAACAGGTTGCTTGTTTGCTGTTCAAGGATTTGTATCTACTGGAATTGAATATGATGCCTCTGGCTGGTTTAATTTTTAAAAAAATACTATAGAATGTGCATTCTAAACATAAGGAAAACTTAATTATGGCAAAAAAACCTACAAAACAAGACACTCTTAAAGCTGTAAAAACTCTTACAGATGAGATTTCAAACACTTCTTTAGAAAAAGAAGCATTAGAAGCTGTAAGAACTCTGATTCTATGGGCTGGTGACGATCCAGAAAGAGAAGGGTTAATAGATACTCCAAAAAGAGTAGTAAAGGCATATAAAGAGTTTTTCTCAGGTTACGATGAAAATCCTGAAGAAATCCTAAGCAGAACTTTTGAAGAAGTTGAAGGTTATGATGATGCAGTTATAGTAAGAAACATCAGAGTAGAATCACATTGTGAACATCATATGGTTCCAATAGTTGGAGTAGCTCATATTGGTTACATACCAAAAAAGAGAGTTGTAGGAATTAGTAAATTAGCAAGATTAGTTGATTTATTTGGAAAAAGACTTCAAACACAAGAAACAATGACTGCACAAATTGCTGATACCATCGATAAAGTGCTTCAGCCAAAAGGCGTCGCTGTTGTGATAGATGCAAACCATCAATGTATGAGCACAAGAGGTGTTCACAAAACTGAGTCTAGTACGATTACATCAAGAATGTTGGGAACCTTTAGATCAGATAATAAAGCTAGAGAAGAATTTATAAGTCTTATACATTCACCAAAAAAATACTAAATGAGCAGGTCTCTGGAATATTCCAGTATCAAACCTAAAATCTCAATAATATTAGCTTCTGGTTCAGCCAGCAGAAAAATGATGCTGGAAGAAGCTGGAATTGAGTTTGATATTCATGTTTCCAACACAGATGAGGATAAAATAAAAAAAGATATTGCCTCAAAACCATTTAGTGAACAGGTTATATCTTTAGCAAAAGCAAAAGCAAAATCTGTTAGCAATATATATCCTGAAAGCATAGTTATTGGAGGAGATCAGATTTGTGAGCTTAATGAAACTATATTTAATAAGCCAGGATCAAAAGAGCAGGCTGTGAAGAATTTACAGCTATTATCTGGTCAATCTCATTATCAAAATAGTGGAGTTTGTATTTATAAGAATTCAGAATGTTTATGGGAATACTCTGAAACTGTTGAACTAAAAATGCATGATTTAACTGAAGAGGAAATTATAAATTATGTTGAAATTGAAAATCCTATAAATGCTGCTGGTGCTTATAAATTTGAATCTCTAGGGTGTAATCTATTTTCATATGTAAAAGGTTCTTCATTTTCAGTTAGAGGAATGCCACTTATTCCTCTTTTAAACGCATTACGAGAATTAGGCATAATTAGTTTAAAATAACTTGATGAAAACTCTTCAGATATTCAATACTTTAAGCGGTAAAAAAGAAGTATTTGAACCAATTGATAACAACCACATCAAAATATATGCATGCGGCCCAACAGTTTACAATTATGCCCACATTGGGAACGCCAGAATGGCGGTTGTATTTGATACCTTTGTAAGAACTTTAAGAACCGTTTATCCAAAAATTACCTACGTATCAAACATTACTGATATAGACGATAAAATAATTGAAGCTGCAAAAGAATCAAATACTGAAATAACTGCCATAACTGATAAATTTACAAAAATATATAACGATGACATGGCAATGCTAAATGTTATAAAACCTGATGTGCAACCCAAAGCAACAGAATACATTCCTGAAATGATTGAACTAATAATTAACTTAATTGACAAAGGATTTGCTTATGAAGAAAAAGGTCATGTGCTTTTTCATGTTCCAACCTATTCTAATTATGGAAAGCTATCAAAAAGAAATAGAGATGAGCAAATCGCAGGAAGTAGAATTGAGGTAGCTCCCTATAAGAAAGATCCATCAGATTTTGTTTTATGGAAACCTAGTACCAGCGATCAACCTGGGTGGGAATCTCCATGGGGATTTGGGAGACCCGGCTGGCACACAGAATGTTCGGCCATGTCAGAGAAAACTCTTGGACTGCCATTTGATATTCATGGGGGAGGTAGAGATTTAATATTCCCTCATCATGAAAATGAAATAGCACAAAGCTGTTGCTCAACTGCAAATGAGCATGAGCCCGATTCATATGCTAAATATTGGATGCATAATGGATTTGTGACTATTAATGGTGAAAAAATGTCGAAATCTTTAGGAAATATCATCTTGGTAAAAGATTTAATAAAAGATCATCACGGAGAAGTCATAAGGTTAGCGCTTTTGTCCTCGCATTATAGGCAAGGTCTTGATTGGAACGATAAGATAATACATCAAGCAAAAAAATTAGTATCTAAAATATATCAAATACTTGATGATCTTAAAGATATAAAAATTGAAAATGTTACTTTAGACAATAGTTCAATTTCGATTATATTTGATGATTTCAATACTCCTGGTTTGATTGCGGAACTGAATAAAATTGCAAAAAAATATAGTTCAGATGATAAAGATAATAAACAAATCATAAAATCGAAACTTACATTAATCGGATCTGTTTTAGGACTTTTTCAAGATAAAGCATTTAATGAAATTTCAGTTGATGTTAAGTCAAAAATAGATGATTTGATTAATAAAAGAGATTTAGCAAAAAAAGAAAAGAATTTTGATTTAGCTGATGATATTCGAAATGAATTAAATGAAATGGGTATCGAGATAAAAGATACAAATGATGGCACTTCTTGGAATGTTAAATAATGTCAAATAATAATTCTGTTGAGGTTCCAGATTACTATGATAATTTAGAGCAAACGCTAGATACCGCAGACAGAATCTTATCTAATGCTGTTAATAATTCTAATACTTTATTTCATACATTGGTTGTATCTTGTTTTAACGGCGCTGAAATATCTTCAAGAGTAATGGTCCTTAGAGAATTTTGCCTACAAAAGAAAATAATGAGATTCCATACAGATTATAGATCTGCAAAAATAAGAGAATTAAAAGATCAAACTTCAGCAAATGTAATTGGTTATGATCCAGCTTTAAAAGTGCAAATTAAACTGCAGGGTGAAATAAAAGTTCATTATGACGATTCGGTTACTCAGGATGCATGGCAAAACTCAACAAATAGATCAAAGAAATGTTATTCGGTAAAAGATGGCTCATCAAATGAAATTGAAAATCCGAATGAATACGATATTAAAGAATTTGAACCAGAAGAGGGATATAAAAATTTTTCAGTTTTAATTTTTTCTTTTAATTCCCTTGAATATTTATATTTAAAAAGATCAGGACATAGA
>CENU01063503.1_pt1 | contig 11021 bp, 16 predicted proteins | sample 361331 | NCBI WGS metagenome assembly CENU01 (sample SAMEA2619766, study PRJEB7988) | marine metagenome | isolation source: saline water (ENVO:00002010), including
GCTGGATGAGTCAGGCCCGCCATGACGCCGCCTACATCGAGGCGGAGGGCTGCCCGCCGATGCTGCTGGTGGCCTTCAGCGAAAGTGCCGAACGGGCCCAGGACGAAGAATTGCTTCCCCAGCTATGCCGGGGCTTGATGACCTCGTTGCAGAACAAGGTGCATTGATGGATGGATCAAGGGTGATCCGGAACGGAGAGGGAGGGATTCGAACCCTCGACAGAAGTTGCCTCCTGTAACTCCTTAGCAGGGAGCCGCTTTCAACCGCTCAGCCACCTCTCCAGCGGTGGACTCAGACTATCAGTGCTGGGTGCAGGCGGGCAGCCTGGGCAACCGGTGTTTAAAGCTGCAGAGCACCTCCCAGGGGATCGTGCCGCAGGGTTCACTCCAGCTTGAGGGAGTGATTTCCGCTTCCCCGCAACGGCCCAGCAGCGTGACCGCATCGCCAATCGCCAGCTCAGGCAGATCGGTTGCATCCACCACCAGTTGGTCCATGGTGATGGCCCCGACCTGGGGCAGCGGCTGGCCTTGGGCCAACACATGCATCTGACCGGATAGACGCCGCGACACGCCATCGGCGTAGCCGATGGCCAGCACGGCAAGCCGGCTGGGCCTTTGTGTGATGTGCTGGTGGCCGTAGCTAATGCCCACACCTGCAGGAACATCCCGCAGCAAGGTGACCCTTGCTTTCACGGCCATGGCTGGCTTGAGCTCAACAGCGTGGTTGAGGTGCCGGGCGGGTGCATGGCCGTAAAGGGCTAGGCCAACCCGAACCATGTCGTAGTGCAGTGACGGATCAGCCATGGTGGCGGCTGAATTGGCCAAGTGACGGATTCCGGGCCGTAACTCCAGTTCCCGGCAGCGGCGCAGTACCGCCTCAAAGCGTTGCTGCTGTTCTGCCGTGAGCCTGCCGTCTGGGTTGTCCGCATCAGCCAGGTGGGAATAGGTCCCCAGCAGTTGCAGGCCGTCGAGCTTGCTGAGCTCCTCCAGCAGTCCGGCACCCTCCTGCCAGTCGATGCCCAGTCGCGCCATGCCGGTGTCGAGCTTGAGATGCCCTCCCATGGGCTTGCCCCCGGCTACCGCCACATTGCTGGCAATCAGCCCCTGGCGCAGGCTGCTGATGGTGGGGTTCAAATCCCAGTGCTGACAGCAGCGGAATTCCTCACTCTGCTGCAGGTTGCCAAGCACCAGGATTGGAGCTGCGATGCCGGCTTGGCGCAGTTCAATGCCTTCAGCCAGGGTGGCGACGCCAAAGCTGGTGGCGCCCCCAGCGCGAGCGGCCTCCGCCACGGTCACGGCGCCATGGCCATAGCCATCGGCCTTGACCACCGCCATCAGGTCACAGCCTGGTTTCAGCGAGCGCAGGATCTGCGCTGTGTTGTGGCTGATGGCATCCCGGTCTATCTCCAGCCAGGCCCGTTGCTGAGGCTGAACCACCGGTGGATCCTCGGTTGAGGTCAGGCTCCGCAGCCCAGTGTGCATCGGTGGCGACATTGGGTGGGTTCTCCTGATCGTTAGCATGACGCCAATACGAGGTGCCTGCATGGGTCACGTTCTCGTTCTCAATGCGTCCTACGAGCCGCTGAATATCACCAGTTGGCGTCGCGCCGCGGTGATGGTTCTGAAGGGAAAGGCTGAGGGTCTTGAGCACGAGGAGCGTGAACTGCGCAGCGACTTCCTCTCTCCAACGGTCATTCGTCTGAGGCAGTTCGTCAGGATTCCATTCAAGGAATTGCCCCTGACGCGCCGCAATGTGTTTCAGCGTGACAACCACACGTGCCAGTACTGCGGCTATCGCGGTGATCAGCTCTCCATTGACCATGTGATTCCCCGCAGCCGCGGTGGTCAGGACACCTGGGAGAACGTGACCACCGCGTGCATCCGCTGCAATGTCCGCAAGGGCAACCGCACCCCGAAAGAGGCCGACATGCCTATGCGCAGCGTGCCCCGGCGTCCGGTGAGCACCCTCTATTTTGAAGCCACGCGTCAGATCCGCAGCGGCCGCCGCTCAGAGTGGCGCAAGTACGTCATCGGCGCTTAGCAACCTGATCATTCCTGTACGGCTGCCAGCTCTTCCAGCTGGCGTTGCTGCTCGGCATGGGTGCAGGCTTCAATCAGATCACTGAGCTGGCCGTTGAGCACGGGCTCCAGGGGGAAGTTGCGGCCCAGTCGGTGATCGGTGGTGCGGTTGTCCTTGTAGTTGTAGGTGCGGATTTTTTCGCTGCGATCGCCACTGCCCACCTGGGCGCGACGGGCTGAGCTCTCTGCTGCTGCGGCCTGTTCCTGCTCCCGCGCCAGCAGCTTGGCCCGGAGGATCTCCAGGGCCCGTTCGCGGTTCTGCAGCTGGGAGCGCTCCTGGGTGCAGAACACCCGGATCCCGGTCGGTTTGTGCAGCAGATCGACGGCGGTCTCCACCTTGTTCACGTTCTGGCCGCCGGATCCTCCGGAGCGGGCGGTGCTGATCTCAAGCTCCTTGGGGTCGAGCTGCACATCCACAGGATCGGCCTCGGGCATCACAGCCACCGTGGCCGTGGAGGTGTGCACCCGCCCTTGGGACTCCGTGGCCGGCACCCGTTGCACCCGGTGCACCCCGGCTTCGTATTTGAGCTGGCTGAAGACGGCATCGCCGCGGATCGCCAGGATCAGCTCCTTGTAACCCCCCAGCTCAGCTTCCGATGCACTGACCGGTTGCACCTGCCAGCCGGTGGTCTGGGCGTGGCGTTCGTACATGCGCGCGAGATCTCCAGCCCAGAGGCAGGCTTCATCACCGCCGGCACCAGCGCGGATTTCCAGCATGACGCTGCGTTCATCGCGCGGGTCCCGTGGCAAAAGGGCGATCCGCAACCGTTGCTCAAGGTCTGTTTGCTGCTGCTCGAGGCTCAGCAGTTCCTCTTGAGCCAGGGCCTCAAGGTCGTTGTCGCCGCGGCTTTCACGCAGCAGCTGCTGCGCCTGCTGCTGTTGGCTTTCCAGCTCCTGGAGGCGCCGGTAGTCGATCACGAGCGGTTCGAGCCTGGAGCGTTCGCGGGCAAGTTTGAGCAGTTGCTCTGGATCAGCGGCCACGCTTGGGTCGGCCAGCTGACGCTCGAGCGTCTCAAAGGTGCGGCAGGTGGCTTCCAGCCGCTCGGTCACGAAGGAACTGTCCACAGATTCAGCAGAGGATCGAATGGCAGCTGGATTCGCTTACAGCAAAGCCGGACACCCCCAACAGGGCATCCGGCGATGGCTGATCCAACGGTTTCAGGGCTGCTGTCAGCTGTCTGCCTTGTCTGCTTCTGCAGCAGGGGCATCGGCTTTGGCTTCCTCTGTCTTCTTGGCTTTGGGAGCTTCCTTCTTTTCGGCCTGGCCTGCTCCGCCCATGCCGTACTTGCGCATGAAGCGGTCCACACGCCCCTCGGTATCGAGGATTTTCTGGGTGCCCGTGAAGAACGGGTGGTTGCCGCTCCACACGTCGACGTGCAGCTCGGGTGAGGTGGAGCCGGTGGTCATCACCACCTCTCCGTTGCAAATCACCTTGGCATCGGGGTACCAGGTGGGATGGATATCGGCCTTGGGCATGACAGAAATCAGCGCTTGGAGAACTGAGGAGCTTTACGGGCTTTCTTGAGACCGTACTTACGGCGCTCCTTGGCGCGGGGGTCGCGGCTGAGGTGACCCTCGCTCTTGAGCGGCTTGCGGTTGTCAGGTGACAAGTCGCAGAGGGCGCGGGCGGCGCCTTGCTTGATGGCGTCGGCTTGGCCCGTGAGACCACCGCCACGCACATTGACAAGGATGTCGTAGTCCTTGGCGAGGCCCAACGTTTCCAGGGGCGCCCGCACCGCGTTGAGGTAGACGGGGTTGTAGTTCAGGTAGTTATCGCCGGGGCGGCCATTGATGGTGACATTGCCGCTGCCTGGAATCACCCGCACGCGGGCCACGGCGGTCTTGCGGCGACCGGTGCCCCAGTAAACAACGCGCTTGCTGCTGCTGGTCATTTGATGCTGGCTGCGGGGTTGAGCTGGAAGGGCTGGGGCTGCTGAGCGCCGTGGGGATGCTCAGAACCGCGATAGACCTTGAGCTTGCGGAAGAGCTGCCGGCCCAGGGCATTGTGCGGGAGCATGCCCTTGATCGCCTTCTCAACGATCCGCTCAGGAATGCGCTGCTGCAGCGCTGCGAAGGTTTCCACCTTCATGCCGCCAGGACGGCCGGAGTGGCGGCGGTAAAGCTTTTCGTTGGCCTTGTTGCCCGTCACCTTCACCTTGTCGGCATTGATCACCACGACGAAGTCGCCAGTGTCCAGATGGGGGGTGTAGGTGGGCTTGTTCTTGCCGCGCAGCACTGCGGCCACCTCAGTGGCGAGGCGCCCGAGGCATTGGTTCTCCGCGTCCACCACATACCAGTGGCGGTCGAGGGTATCGAGAGAGGGGACGACTGTTTTGTTCATCGCGCCGGCGCGCCGGAATCACGTCAGGTGCCCCCGCCGGTAACGGGAGCTGGACAGGGCTGGAGCTGAAATCCAGAGGGTTACCCGGGATCGCCGCCATTACCGAAGGTAGTTCAGAGAACATCCCCCGGCTGATCGAGCTCGATCTCAGGTGGCGGATCGGAAGTCTCCAGCCGATACCGCGGTTGACAATCGTACCACGTGCTCTCTGGGAACGCGGGTTCTCCGTAGCCAACGCGCAGCAGGCAGAGCCCCTGGGGGGGTGCAGCTTCTTTGACCTCCTGACGGAGCTGTTGCTGCCAACGCCGGCGGAAGTGGGCAGGCTCGAGCCGTCCTTCGCCAACGGCGACCAGCTGACCGACCAGCAGACGCACCATGCCGTAGAGAAACCCAGTCGCCTGGATTTCCAGGTTGAGCAGATCGCCGTCACGGCTGAGTTCCACCGCCTGCACAGTCGTGCAGCTATGGGCCCGTTTGCTGCCAGCCCGTTGGAAGGCGGCGAAGTCGTGATGGCCCAGCAGTTCCTGCAACAGCTCGAGCATCCGTTGCTCCTGCAGCCGCCTCTGGTAGCGATGCCAGCTGTACGGGGCCAGGAAGAGATTGGGCCGCCGCCCGTTGTAGATCGTGTAGCGATAGCGGCGGTATTGGGCGCTGAAGCAGGCATGCCAGTCCGGCCGGACCGCAGCGCCTGCACGCACCCGGATGCTGGCGGGCAGTCGACCGTTCAAGGCTGCCGCCCAGCGTTCTGCCGGGATCGGCCCATGGCAATCGAAATGGACCACCTGGGCGGCGGCATGCACGCCTGCATCAGTGCGCCCTGCAGCAGTGCTGCGGCAGGGGATCTGGCCACTGGGCAACGCTGCTGTCAGGGGACTGCCAGAAGGTGGTGGATCCAGCGCTGAGATGGCTCCATCGAGGGTTTCCTGAACACTGATCTGGCCGGGTTGGCGCTGCCATCCACAAAAATGCCCCCCGTCGTATTGCAGACAGAGGGCGATGCGCTTGCGCTGGCGGTCCAAGGACACGTTCAGGCTGCAGTTCAGACCAATTCGATGATGGCCATCTCAGCGTTGTCGCCCCGGCGAGGCACGGTGCGAATGATGCGGGTGTAGCCGCCGTTGCGGTCGCCATAACGATCACTGGCGCCCTCAAACAGGGCGTGGACCAGCTGCTTGTCGTAGATGTAACCGATGGCACGGCGACGGGCGGCCAGGCTGCCGTCCTTGGCCAGGGTGATCATGCGCTCTGCCTCATCGCGCAGGGCCTTGGCACGGGCTTTGGTGGTGGTCACCCGGCCTTCACGAATGAGCTGGGTGGTCAGGCCGCGGAGCATGGCCTTGCGTTGGTCGGCGGGACGTCCCAGCTGGGGGACTCGGCACTGGTGGCGCATGGGTCGGGGTGGATGGGGAGGACGGTGGGTGCCGTTCAGGCGGTGGTACGGCTCTGGGGCAGCGAGATGCCGATGCGCTCAAGCGCTTCGATGACTTCATCGGCGGACTTGGCACCGAAGTTCTTGATCTCCAGCAGGTCTTCATAGCTGAAGCCCATGAGATCAGAAACCGAATTGACCTGGGCGCGCTTGAGGCAGTTGTAGGCCCGTACGGAAAGGTTCAATTCCTCCAGGGGGATCTGGCTTTCGGCGGAGGGCTCAGGTTCCTGGCCCGGCTCTTCGGCCATCGTGAGGGTGGCCAGGGGCTGGAACAGAGAGATCAACTGGTTGGCCGCAAAGGCCATGGCGTCATCTGGAGTGATCGAGCCGTTGGTGTGAATTTCGAGGCGCAGGCGCTCGCGAGCCGAGCCCCCCTCACCAACAGCGGTTTCGTCCACCGTGTAGTTCACACGTCGGACGGGCATGAACACGGCGTCGATCTGCAGCAGGTCGAGGGCCGCGGCGTCCTCGCTGGTGCGGTCCACGGGGCGATATCCGACGCCGCGCTCAACGTGAACCTCCAGCTCGATGGCATGGCCATCGGCCACGGTGGCAATGGTGCGATCAGGATCCACCACCGTCACCTGGGAGGAGAACTGCAGGTCACTGGCGGTGACCTCAGCAGGACCATTGACCACCAGACGACCGATCTCGGTGTCCCTTGAGCGGCTGCTGAGCACCAGCTCCTTGCAGTTCAGAAGAATGTCAAGGACGTCCTCACGCACGCCCGGAACGGTGGCGTATTCATGGTTGACTCCGCCGATGCGTACGGCGGTGACAGCGGCGCCCTCAAGGCCACTCATCAGCACCCGACGCAGCGCGGTGCCAAGGGTTGTGGCTTGCCCCCGGTCCAGGGGGCCGATGACGAACACCCCGATTTGGGAGCGGTCATCACCGATCTGGTAATCGACGCGGTCAATCTGGAACTGCAGCACGGCCGGAAGATCTGGGGAAAGAACGAGGCCCGAGGGCCAGGGGAGAGAGGAGGCGAATCAGACGCGGCGCCGCTTGGGACGGCGGCAGCCGTTGTGGGGCAGGGGGGTGACATCACGGATCAAGGTGATCTCAAGACCGGCCACCTGCAGCGCCCGGATTGCGGTTTCACGGCCTGAGCCGGGACCACGCACCAGAACTTCGATCTGGCGCATGCCCTGGTCGAGCGCGCGCCGAGCGGCAGCCTCAGCTGCGGTCTGGGCCGCGAACGGCGTGCCCTTGCGGGCCCCCTTGAAGCCACTGGCTCCAGCGGAGGACCAGGAGATCACTTCACCAGCGGTGTCGGTGATCGACACGATCGTGTTGTTGAAGGTGCTCTGGATGTGGGCAACGCCGTTGGGGACATTGCGCTTGGCCTTCTTGGGGCCGCTTTTTTTGACTTGCTTCGCCATGGTGTGGGGCCCGCTGGGGCGGGGAGGTGATCAGAAAATGACTGGTGGACGCCCTGGTGACGACGCAATGGCGGCGGCAGGACGGAGGCGAGAACCGGCGGTTTACTTCTTCTTGCCGGCCACGGTTTTGCGGGCGCCGCGACGGGTGCGGGCGTTGGTGCGGGTGCGTTGGCCGCGCACCGGCAGGCTCATGCGGTGGCGGCGGCCGCGGACACAACCGATGTCCTGCAGGCGCTTCATCGCCATGCCCTCTTGACGGCGCAGGTCGCCTTCAAGGGTGAATGTCTCGGCAGCAGCGCGCAGTTTTTGGACATCAGCGTCGCTGAGGTCCTTGACACGGATGTCGGGATTCACGCCTGTGGAGGCGAGGATTTTTTGGGAGCGGGTCAGCCCCACGCCATAGATGTAGGTAAGGGCGATCTCCACGCGCTTGTCGCGGGGAATATCAACGCCTGAAATCCGGGCCACTGAAGAAGAAACTGTGTTGGGACAGGGGGACGGCGGGCAACTGCACCGCCTGAAATGGGAACAACCGGATCAGCCGGAAACAGCTGCTCCGCGTGGTTCAGCAGGGCTGATCAGCCCTGGCGCTGCTTGTGCTTTGGGTTGGCGCAGATCACCATGACCCGGCCGTGGCGACGGATCACCCGGCATTTGTCGCACATGCGTTTCACCGAGGCACGCACCTTCATTGGCGGGCTCTCCTATTGACAAACAAACAGCTTATCACGGCGCGTTAAGCCAGAGCCAGCAAGATCCGTTCGGCTACTTCGTCCACCGTGCCGGTGCTGATGACGCGTTTGAGCTGCCCGCGCTGGTCGTAGTAATCGATCAGTGGGGCGGTTTGCTCCCGATACACCGTCAAGCGGTGGCGGATCACCTCTTCGTTGTCATCGGCGCGGCCTCGCGCGAGTAGGCGTTTCACCAGCTCTTCGTCATCGAGCTCCATGAGCAGCACCTGATCGAGAGGCTGCTCCAATTCAGCGAGCAGAGTGTCCAGTGCTTCGGCCTGCACCAGGTTGCGAGGAAAGCCGTCAAGCAACCAGCCGCTGCCATGGTCCTTGAGCCGGCCGCGAACAATGGCCAGCACCAGCGCATCGCTGACCAGCTCTCCGCGGTTCATGACCGCCTCGGCTTCTTTGCCCAACGCCGTGCCGGCTTTCACTTCAGCGCGGAGCAAATCGCCGGTGGAGAGATGGAGCAAGCCGTGGCTGGTCGCCAGCCGTTCGGCCTGGGTACCCTTTCCTGCTCCAGGAGGGCCGACAAACAGCAATCGATGACTCATTGACGCACCATTCCTTCGTAACGCTGGGAAATGACATAGGTCTGGACCTGCTTGGCCGTGTCAATGGCCACGCCCACCAGAATCAACAGGGATGTGGCACCAAGTCCCTGGAACGTTTTGACGTTGGTGGCACCTTCCACAGCTGCGGGGATGATCGCCACCGCGCCAAGGAACAGGGCACCCAAAAGGGTGAGACGGTTCTGCACCGCACTCAGATACTTGGCCGTGGCACTGCCAGGCCGCACCCCTGGGATCGCCACACCACCTTTTTTGAGATTGGAGGCGATGTCCTGGGGATTGATGGTGAGCGTGGCGTAGAAAAACGCGAACCCAGTGATCAGCCCAAAGAACACCAAGGCGTACAGCCATGGGGTGCTGCTGTTCGGGTTGAGGTAACCGGCGACGCGGACCAGCAACTCACTCTTGGTGAGGTTGGCGATGGTCAGCGGCAGGAAGATCACGGCCGAGGCGAAGATGATCGGCATGACGCCGCCGGCATTGAGCTTCAAGGGCAGATAGCTCTGCCGTTCAGGAAGCATCGCTCCAGCGCCCACCTGGCGCTTGGCGCTGACGATGGGGATGCGTCGACTGCCTTCCTGAACGCAGACAATGCCCACAATGGTGACCAGGAAGACCACCACCAAAACGATGATGCCGGCGATGGTTCCACGATCGCCGCTCTGGGCTAATTCGACGGTTGAGCCCAGGGCCCGCGGCAGGGTGGCCACGATGTTCAGGAAGATCACCAGCGATGCGCCTTGGCCGATGCCGCGCTCGGTGATCACTTCTGAAAGCCACATCACCACCATCGAGCCTGTTACCAAGGCCAGGGCGGTCTGGACCACGAAGATCCCATCGGGGATGGTCTCCAGGCTGTAAGGACGCAGGATCAACGCGAAGACTGTGCTCTGCAGCAAGCCCCAGCCCAAGGCTACGTAACGGGTGATCTGGGCGATTTTGCGGCGGCCGGCCTCGCCCTCGTTCTTCTGGAGATCTTCCAGGCTGGGCAGGGCCGCTGTCAGCAACTGCAGGATGATCGAGGCGTTGATGAACGGCAGGATCCCCAGCGCAAACACCCCAAGGGCGGAGATGCCACCACCGGTGAAGATGTCGAGGAAGCCGATCAGTTGACCGCCCTGGTCGATGAACTGCTGGAACGCTTCGCGGTCAATGCCCGGGATCGGGATGTAGATGCCAAGCCTGACCAGCACAAGAAGGCCCAGGGTCGTGAGCACACGATCCCTGAGCCCTTTGGCTTGGAACAACTGGGTGAGGACCTCACCGGCGCTGGGGGTCCGTCCCCGACTGACAACCATGGAATCGCTTTGCGCAGTAAAGGCTTGGGGTTCAGTTGGTCAGCTCGCAGCTGCCGCCGGCAGCTTCGATCTTCTCGCGGGCCGAGGCGGTGAAGGCTGCGGCGTGCACGGTGAGCTTGACCTTCAGCTCCCCATCGCCAAGCACCTTAAGCGGATGCTTGGGGGAGGTGAGCAATCCAGCTTCCACCAGGGACTCGCGGGTGACCACGGTGCCGGCCTTGAGATCTGCCAGTTTGGCGATGTTCAGCACCGAGTAGCGCTTGGGGTTAACCAGCGTGAAGTGCTTCAGCTTGGGCACACGGCGATAGAGCGGCATCTGGCCGCCCTCGAAGCCTGGGCGGGTGGGTCGACCCGAGCGGGACTTCTGGCCGCGCATGCCGAAGCCGCAGCTGGCACCTTGGCCGGCAGCGATGCCGCGGCCCTTGCGGAGCTTGCGCCGGCGGGCCCCCTTCTGGGGCTTGAGGTTTTGGAGTGAAAGGGTCATGGCAGGGCTCAGGAGTAGATCTGCTCGATGGTGATGCCCCGTTCTTTGGCAGTGTCCTTGTGGGTGCGCAGCTCACGCAGGGCCACCAGGGTTGCCCGGGCATTGTTCAGCGGGGTCTTGCTGCCCAGGCGCTTGGCCAGGACGTTTTTGATGCCGGCCAGCTCGAGAACGGTGCGGATGGAACCGCCCGCAATCACACCGGTACCGGGGGCAGCAGGGCGCATCAACACGCTGGCGGCACCATCGCGGCCAGTGCTGAGGGTGGGGATCGAGTTGGCGCGGGTCAGGGGCACCTTGACCAGATGCTTCTTGCCATCGGCGACGCCCTTTTTGACCGCGCCGATCACATCACCGGCTTTGCCGACACCGACGCCGACTTGCCCTTTCTCGTTGCCGACAACGACGATGGCGCGGAAGCTCATCTTCTTGCCGCCCTTCACGGTCTTGGAGACGCGACGGATCTGGACCACGCGTTCTTGCCATTCAGAATCGCGTTCCTGGTCGCGACCGCGGCCACGGCGGTCACCACGCCCGCGGCGGTCGCCGCCTCGGCCACCACCACGGCGTTCGCCCTGGCTTTGCCCCTGCCCTTCAGCAGCGGCTGGTACATCAGCGGCGCCGGGAATGTCCTGGCCCTGGGTCTGGTTGGTTGCTTCAGTCATGGTTGCTCGGGATCAGAACTGCAGGCCCGCTTCCCGGGCAG
>CENU01028673.1_pt1 | contig 11017 bp, 6 predicted proteins | sample 361331 | NCBI WGS metagenome assembly CENU01 (sample SAMEA2619766, study PRJEB7988) | marine metagenome | isolation source: saline water (ENVO:00002010), including
ATCACTCAGCCAAGAACGGGTCATCCATAGAAATATGACGGATAGAAAAATCAGTCCAACCCGTTGTTCTGATGGTGACATCTGACCAAGCTGATCTTTCATTGCCACAATAGCTGAGGCGCCCGCACTGGAAGACGGAATATCAACTTGAAATGCTATCCGTGTCAGCACAAACCAACCAGTCGGTAACAACACAATGGCCAGCGGGAGCCCAATCAAAAACCAATCCAAAAAGGCAATTTGAATTCCGTAGGTTTCTTCCATGAAGCCTGCTAGGAAGGCATTAGGTGGCGTACCAATCAGAGTAGACATACCGCCAATAGTTGTTGAGTACGCTAACGCTAACAACAAAGCCACCTGAAACTGGCGCTTTTGAGTCTCCGATGCAGTCACAGCTTTTTCAATCACGAGGGCCGATACCGATACAGCTATTGGCAACAGCATCATGGTCGTTGAGGTGTTGGTCATCCACATCGAGAGCAAAGCACCAGCGACCATAAAACCTAAAATAAGCGCGCGCGCATCTGTTCCTGTCCTAGACAACACCCAGAGCGCAATACGACGGTGCAAACCCCACTTTTCAACTGAAAGCGCAAGGATAAAGGCACCTAGAAATAAATAGATTGTGGGATGCGAATAACTTTGCGCAACGGCCCTAATCGGCGCCACCTCGATCATCGGAAAGAGCACAAGTGGTAGGAACGCCGTGGCAGGGACGGGTATAGCCTCAGTCGACCACCAAACAGCCATCCAGATAGCCACACCGGCAACTAACCAAGCGTCAGTCGCCATAATCGACTGGATATCGGTCACTGTAGCCATAGCAAGGAAAAGCAAGGGCCCTAACCACAAACCCGCCTTTTGACTCGAAGTTCTTCCTGATGTGGTCACGATCGAGGCGCCCTATCCATTAGAAACAAGCGATAACCGATTCTCAGATTTTCATCTGCTACTGGGATTCTCGCCGCGTTGTTTTGTATACGCAGCAAAACACACGAAGTATCAGCCACCTACGTAGGACCGAAAATATTAGCGGTCGATCTGATGGATACCGACGCAGCCATCAAGCCAAGCCGCGTACAAATATATCTGTAAAACTAATCTCTCCCGAAACGCGTGACTGCCTCGGGGTTGGTCCAGAAACCACTGAGTAGGTCCGAATAAGCGATAACGTACAACGCATCGGTGTCGATGACTACCCGGGTATCGCCGCTTACCGACCCGGGACGCAACTCGATCTCACCGACTAGATTGAGCGCGGCCTCTTCAGGGACAGCCTTATCGGTGAGCTCGAAGAGGGCAATACGGTCAACATACTCGTAGACCTCCTCCACCCTGCCGCCAGCCGAATAGGGCACCGTGAAACGATCGGTCTCATCACCGGCGAGGTAGGTAAAGGCATAACGATTGTACTGCGCGGGGCTGTAGCTCCACTCCCATTCGGGTGGGATCGATACGTCGCAACCATTCGGCGCCATGGCACCTGCTGCCCTAACGGTACCGATCTCGATACAGCTGCGCGATTGGGGGCTTGTTATAGCTGAGACATCATAAAGCTCGAGTTTAGGGAATCGCCGCTCGCTCGAGCCTAAGCCAAGCAACAGATTGTCGTTTACTTCGTGCAAGAGATCCGAAAAGCCCGGCACCTCAAGTTCACCGACAATCTCGGGGGCTGTGGGGTCGGATAGATCAACCACATACAAGGGATCGATGCGCTCGAAGGTCACTAGATAAGCCCGCGAGCCCATAAATCGAACGCCGTACAGATCCTCGTTCACTTTGCCGATGCGAGCTGACTCGTCTTCACCCAATACTGCCAACACCTCGAGCTCTGGTGCGTCTGCTTCGGGTTGCAGGGTCATCAAGCGGTGCTTGAGCTGGTCCTCTGGATTACCGGTCCACTCGGTGGTGACCATGCGCAGTACACCGTCAAATTCGCTGATCCGAAAATCATTATTGCCACCCGAGTAAAGCGCACCGGCCACCTGCTCTGAACCCAGATACTCATACGTCTCGCGATCGAGTAGATGCACCAAAGTCATTTCAGAGACGGCATCCCAACGCACATAGGTCAGTGCGATTCTGTCGTTACTGACATAGACACCACCTAAAGGCTCCATGACGCAAGCGGATCGAACGATTTCACCGGTTGTCGCTGATACTGTCAGCAGTGTCGTAAGCACCGAGTCAGCGGGAAGGTCGGCTCCCAGTGGATGCTCGGGATCGACGCGGTAACAGTCGTCGAGTGAAAGAGGAGTGACCGGTGTACCATCGATCAGAATTTCGGGTAGGACATCGGCCTCGGATGCATCCGCTAGGATCGCTTCGTTATTCGCAATATCCTCAGCTGTCTGCGGATAGGGAATCAGTCCCTCAATATTGGGGGTGTGTCGGGTTATCAAATAGACCTCGTCACCTGCCTTCCGCGAGGTCACCAAGCCACCTTCAACACTCAACTCACTGACCAAGCTGGGTGAAGCTGGGTCGCTGATATCATAGGAATGGAGACTCACCGACTGATCTTCCCAATAAAAGGGATCGACAAACGGCTCGCCGAAGGCGCCCCACCAGGACGTCGATAACAGGGCTTGTAGCGAGCTTCCGTCGAGATAGAGGCCCTCTGCAGAGATACCCTCTGGCAAGGTAATTGTGCCGGATTGACTGGCCGTTCCAGCGACGGGGTCGGTAGCAAACAGCCGAATCTGCGACTCTAACGGTGCAGGCTCTTCCATCGCCGCATCGGCTTCAAGCGGGAAAGCATCGACTACAAAGCAACAACCACTTCGACTGGGCGCGATCGCTAGGGTCGCGCCATCGTATTTCACGATATCGTGCTCATCGACGCCGGATTCGAGCGTGTAAGTCCCCGAGAAGGAACCACCACCAGCATCGGCTGCAGGCGCCGCTTCAACTGCGACCGGGGCGCCAAACGCAATTCTAGCAGTGGATTCTCGACTCAGCTTAGCGCTGTACTCGGTCAATCCCTCGCCCTCGCTACTGGTGACCAGCAGGCCGGTGGGATCAGGTGTCGGCGGTGTCACTACCGGTGGCGGTGCCGAGGCAGATGGTGAGCCTCCGCCGCCACCGCAGGCCACGAGTAGAGAAGCCATCAACACACACAGTAGAGGGCTTTTATTTGTCATGACATATTCCTTGTGTTGTCTCTCACGAACCATGCAACCTGCCGGCTCAGGTAACTCGGTTTACGTTGCCGCCTCGATAATCCGTCGATCGACCTATGATACTGAGCCATCCTGTCTAGGTCATGTCGCGAAACTGGGCGCATCGCGGAGTCAATGACAACCAGCGTGGCTCAATCCCTGCGTTAAGGTATTGTGCCTACTCACATAAGATGACACCTGTCTGACTACTAGTTTACTTTCTGGTTACTTCTCCGAAAACTAAAGAAGGCGAGCGCAGACAATCGAGGCACCGTGGATGCCCAGCCCCGAGAATTAACCAGCCCTAACAATTAAAAAGACGCGATAAAGAAAAAGATGGCGGCAAAGCTCGCAGCCAGCACTGCATAGGGTAGCTGGGTCAGGGCGTGTTCATAAGTCTGACAACCCGCACCTTGAGCCGACAGCACGGTAGAGTCTGAATAGAAGCAGGCGTGACTGCCAAAACCGCTGGCTGATAACAACGCACCAATGACTAAGGGCATGCTGACGTCGTAGATTTCTGCGAGCGGAAAAGCGACGGGCATCGCGATCGCGATCACCCCCCAGTTCGAGCCTGTGGCAAACGATACCGCTGACATCGTGATGAAAATGATGACCGGCAACCACAAGGCAGTCATAAATGGTTGCACGCTTTCAATCACGAATTCAGTCAGGCCGATTCGGTTGTTGGCCTCCACAAAAATAAAGAGTGCCAGCAGCATGGCTAGCACCGGCAGCATGGTTTTCAAGCCTTCAATACAAGTATCGAAAAGCTCGGAAAGGGGCATCAACCGAAGGCTAGCAAAATACACGAGCGTGGCGAGTACCCCGGCGATCACCCCTCGAAGTAGATCGACGCTAGGAAAAATCGTAAAAAATAAAAGCGCCACGATCGGCAAGAAAAAGGTCATTGGGCCGCCTGCGCCGATCTCTTGCTCATCCGCGACTTTTGCCTCGAACACACCGAGATCACCGGTGCTCTCTGCCTTAAGCTCTGCCTGCTTCATAGCGCCCACCAAGGGCACCCATCCAAGTATGACAAAAGGAACGATCAACAATGCCAAAAACGGATAAAACATGTAGGGGATCGACTCGATAAACAGGGCTAAACCCTGACCATCGGCCGCCGCACCGTTCTTCTCGAGAAGCCCAGCAAAATAAGCGCCCCAACTCGATATCGGGATCAACAAACACATCGGTGCGGCGGTGGAATCCACCACATACGCAAGCATTGCGCGAGAGGTCTTAAATCGATCGGTAACCGCTTTCATTGTCGCGCCGACCGTTAGAGAGTTGAGGTAGTCATCAAGAAAGATCACCAAGCCCAACGACCACGTGGCCAGCAAACTCTGGCGCTTGCTGCGCAATTGACCGAGCAGAAGATCACCAAAGGCCATCGAGCCACCGCTGCGAACCAGAAGCTGAATAAAAACACCGTATAAGCCGCAGACCAAAATAATCCAGGCAATGTCTTCATCCATTAACTGGCTAAGCGTTACCTCGGCGAGCGTATCGACAAAGCCAATCCCGTCCATGATCAGAAAAGCGAAAATAGCGCCCGCCAGTACTGACTCGAGAGTTCGCTGACTCCAGACAGCAAGCACCAGCACTAAAGCAGTAGGCAACAAGCTGACAATGCCGTAGTCCATAGATGCACTCGCTTTTTTGTTCTACCCAGAGGACTCCGAGTCTAACCTTCATCATGATACGAATTCATCTGAACTTGCGATTTTTGAGCTGAACCGCCATTCTCGCGCCGCAACTTGAGAATTTGGACTTCGGCTTAGGTCATGGGCGACTCAAAAAAATGGACACATATTGCAGTTATCGGCGGTGGCTCATGGGGCACTACGCTTGCGTCGCTGTTATGTCGCAATGCCAGAGTCACGCTGTGGGCGCGCGATACGGCCGTCGTCGATGAAATCAACCAGGCGCATCGGCATTCCCGCTATCTTGGCGACTTACCTCTCAATAAGAAGCTCAAAGCAACCAATGACCTTGAGACAGCGCTGGTAGAGGCAGATGCTGTATTAGTTGCGATTCCGTCACATAACTTCCGAGCGGTTCTAGAGTCAGTGGCCCCGCATATCGCCGAGACGACTCCAATCATCAGTATGACCAAGGGTCTTGAGGCAACTAGTCAAAAACGGATGTCTGAAATCATCCGAGAGCTCTGCCCCAACCAACCTGCTGGCGTATTAACCGGACCCAACCTCGCTAAAGAAATTCTGGCGGGAAAGGCTGCGGCAAGCGTCTTAGCGCTCGATCATCCATCTGCGACTTGGTTACAACCCTTGCTCAATGTTGGACTGTTTCGCGTCTATCACAACGATGATGTGATCGGCTGTGAGCTGGGCGGCGTGCTTAAAAATATTATCGCAATTGCAGTCGGTCTCGGAGATGGGTTAGGTGCCGGCGACAATACCCGCGCTGCATTGATCACGCGTGGACTCGCCGAGGTCACTCGTCTTGGTCATGCGCTAGGAGGTCGGCCGGAAACCTTTGCTGGTCTCACCGGTATGGGCGATATGATCGCCACCTGTACCAGCCCCCAGAGCCGTAATCGGCATGTAGGTCTGGAGCTTGCTACCGGCAAAGGCGTAGAGCAAATCACCAGCGACATGCATATGGTGGCCGAGGGTGTTAAAAGCGCGCCGACAGTGGTGGCACTCGCCAAACAACACAGTATCAAAGTACCTATCTGCCGTGAGATTCACCGAATCCTTGAAGGAAAAGCAGACGCCACTTTGGTCTATCGAGGCTTGTTGCGTGTCGTGGCCGGCGCCGAATCGGAACCCGGCTAGTTCGTCGTCAGACCATCGAATCATTGTTTACCGGTTGACGATCGTCAGCGCACCCGTATCGTAAAGACTGAGCCAATAAACAGAGTCATCTATTAAGAGCCACCTATGTCGCTTCAACTTTTTTGTCGCCTCTGCCTCGCCATCGGATTTTTCTCTATTACCGGGTGTGCGACCAGCCCCACCGGGCGCAGTCAATTCTTGATCGTATCACCAGAATCGGCGATCCAACAGTCTCGCGGTGCCTATCGAAGTGCCGTTGAGGTACTGCGCGAACAGGAAAAGCTATCGGAAGACCCGTTGCTGCAGGCGCGAGTGCGACGCGTGACGGGTCGAGTTGTCACTGCGGCTATTCAAGAGTTCCCGCAATCTCGAAACTGGGATTGGAGTGTCGCTGTTGTCGATGATGACGATACCGTCAACGCCTGGTGCATGGCTGGCGGAAAAATGGCGGTCTACACGGGGCTCTTTGAGCAACTCGAGCTAACCGATGCCGAGTTCGCGCAAATCATGGGCCACGAAATTTCACATGCCTTGGCGAATCACACGGCGGAGCGAATGTCGCAAGCACTGGCGGTCGAGCTTGGAGTGGTCGCGGTCAATGCTGCTTCCAATAGTCAGGGCGTTACCGATAGCTCTCGACTGCTTGCTCAGGTCGCGCTCGAGCTGCCCAATAGCAGAACCGCGGAGCGTGAGGCGGACCGACTGGGAATGCGCCTAGCCACGCTGGCAGGATTTGACCCCGAGGCCGCTGTGACCTTGTGGCAAAAAATGGCTAGCCTGGGTGATGAGCGCCCGCCCGAGTTTCTGAGTACGCACCCGGCACCAAACGATCGACAGATGCGGCTCAATCATATGATCCCCAATATGCGGCTCTTAAATCCACGGCAAACTAAATTGCCGGCAACGCCCATAACTATTATCCCCTGAGTGGAAAATCAGTTAGCTCGGGGACACCGCGTCTATCGCTGTGGCGGGCCTAGGATGGCGGAGTGATTCAGCCGCGCTTTCCAGCGCGGCTATTAATAAGCCGATGTAAGGTTAGCGAGTTCAGGTACGGCGATGTAGTTCGTATTGTGCCAGGATATCGCCGACGATCTGCGGCTGGGTTAAACCCCAGATGCAATAGCTTGCGGAACCTGCCAACAACTGCACATCGGTAACCGATGTCGAGCCCTCGACCGGGAGTGCGGCAGGATCTGCGTCAATCTCTGCAAAATCGCCAGTCGCTTGCGGCGCTAGGGCGACCGCATAACGAAACTCGAGCTCACCATCCTGGGCAATTTCGAGTGACACAGAACCATCGCCAGAAATTTGATCGACCACCGTCGATTGCACGCCATTTTTCTCAAGCTCTGCAGAAAACTCGACCATGGCCGCTTTTACTGAGTCGCGCTGAAACGTCGTAACCTTGTTGTCGGACGGCTCTTGTAGCAATGCCTTCAAGCGAGACCGCCAATCGGTATCCGTATCGGTATCAAAACTTGTAGGACTGTTCTGAAGGTTAGCCACGCTCTCGTCGCGCAGCGAGCGGAATAGACCCCAAATCGCCCCAAGGATAATCAATGAGAACGGCAAAGCACTTGCAATGGTCGCTGTCTGAAGCGCCACCAAGCCATTCGTAAGCATCAACGACGACGATATGAGTGCTATCACCACAGTCCACAACACCCGCTGAAAAACGGGTGAGTCGTCAGCGCCACCCGCCGACATCATATTAAGCACCAGCGCACCGCTGTCGGCCGAGGTCACAAAAAAAATGACGATCATGGTCAAGCAAATAATGGAGACGAGCTGTGTAAACGGTAAGTAGTCTAAGAACCGAAACAAGCCAATCGCCGGGGTATTCACAACCGCTTCACCCAATGCGGCCTCGCCACCGGCAATGAGTTCTATGGCGCTGACCCCAAAAACACCCATCCAAATGGCGATAAAAATCGTGGGCACCACCGTCACGCCAATCAAAAACTCACGGATTGTGCGGCCGCGTGAGACCCGCGCGATAAAAATACCAACGAAAGGCGCCCAGCTAATCCACCAACCCCAATAGAAGATCGTCCAGCTCCCCAGCCAGTCGGTGGGCTGATAGACGTAAAGATTGAAAGACGTGGTGATCAGCCCGCTGACGTAACCCGCAAAGTTTTGTAACACACCGCCCAAAAGCAAAGCAGTAGGGCCCACGATTAGAACAAAGCACAGCAATGTGATCGCAAGGTATGAGTTAATCTCAGAGAGACGTTTAATACCACTGTCGAGCCCGAGCGCCACAGAGACCGCAGCCATCGACATAATCCCAAACGTGAGCAGGAGCTGAATACTCGAGATCATGGGAACACCGAAAAGATAATTCAGGCCAGCGCTTAACTGCTGCACGCCGAGACCAAGGCTGGTTGAAATCCCGAACGTAGTACATACCACCGCAAAAACATCGATCGCAGCGCCGATAGGGCCGTGTATACGATCACCGATAAGCGGGTAAAATGCGGAGCGGAGTGTCAATGGCAACCCGCGACGATACGAAAAGTACGCCAAGATTAACGCCATAATGGCGTAAATAGCCCAAGCGTTAAAACCCCAATGCAGCATTGTCAGACGAATCGCACCGCGGGCGCTTTCGGAGGTACCCGACTCTCCTACAGGAGGCGCCAAGTAGTGTTGCACCGGCTCAGCGACACCGTAGAACATGAGGCCGATCCCCACGCCCGCAGCGAATAGCATCGACAGCCACGCGAACATACTGTAATCGGGCAGTGCGTTATCGGGGCCTAATCGTATTTCGCCGTAACGAGAAAACGCTAAAACGCAGCACACGAACAAGATCAAGCCGATCATCAAGATATAAAACCAGCTTGCACTATCGACAATCGCAGCTTGCACAACGCTGAATAGCTGCTGACTTTGATCCGGTGCAATCAACACCAGCGCCACCGCGCTCATTAAAATGGTAAGTGAGGGCACAAACACAGCCGTATCGACGGCTAACCGAGGTGTAATGAAGTTCATGGTTGTTTTTATTAATTCCTGTGTCACTTCAGTGTAACAGCTCTACAGCGATGTGCTTAGTGATGGCGCGAGTGCTTCGATGCGCTTACCAATTACTCGCCATTGAACTGTTTCATTACAATCGAGAAGTCCTCAAGCCCTAGCCCGTCGGCTTGTAGTGCTTGATAGATACTGAGGGCCTGATGCCCAAAGGTAGCCGCCACCGACGACTGCTCAGCTAGGCTAGTCGCCAACCCCAAGTCTTTAGCCATGAGATCGACCATAAAGCCAGGGCGGTAGTCATTGCTCGCCGGCGCCGTAGGCATCACACCTGGCCACGGGTTGTAGACCTGCAGCGGCCAGTTATTCCCCGAGCTCGCTTTCATGATCTCCGATTGAATAGCGGGATCAAGCCCGTTGGCAGCACCCAGCGCCAATGCCTCGCAGGTACCAATCATCTGAATAGCCAACAACATATTATTGGCCGCCTTTGCCACCTGACCGGCGCCATCACCACCGGCATGGAAAATCTTCTCGCGATTGCCCATGGCCTCAAGAACAGAGACTGCTCTCGCAAACGCCTCGCTGGCACCACCGCACATAAAGGCGAGGGTTCCGGCTTGCGCAGCAGCCACCCCACCAGAGACGGGTGTATCCATAAAGGCGATCAAATGTTCGCGCGCAGCGGTATGAAGTTCACGGGCATCGGCGGTGTCGATCGTGCTGGCATCGAGTACGAGGGTATCGGCAGGCAATCTTGAGAACAGCCCATCGGATCCCATCATGACCGACTTGACGTGTTTACCGGCGGGCAACATCGAAATCACGACATCGCAGGATTCGCAGGCCTCTGCTGCTGACTTGGCGCCATGAGCTCCAGCCACAGTGACATCATCCAAGGCAGCCTGAGATAGATCGAACGCAGCTACCGACCAACCTGCTGCCAGTAGATTTTTCGCCATCGGACCACCCATATTGCCGAGGCCGATAAATGCCACCTGTTTCATCTAAGAGTCCTTGCTGCCGGTGATAGCAATTCGCCTACCAGGGGTACTCCATATCCGGTGCACCCGCGGGTTCTTCGAAAAATCTTTGTATCAAGCTATCGGGTACGTCGTGGACTGAGTCGAATTGCCACTTGGGTTGTCGATCCTTATCCACCAGCAGGGCTCGAACACCCTCGGCAAACTCGGGATGGCGCATGATATTGGCACCCAACCGCAATTCGGTATCGAAAACCTCTTTTAATGAGTAATCGACGGATTCGTTGAGCTGTCTGAAGATCCAACAGGCAGCGAGTTTCGAGCCATGGGCAAAGCCATCGCGCGCCTTGGCAAGCCAAGCATTGTCACCATCGTAAGCCAACAGTCGGTCGGATATGGCGCCGAGGTCATCGCCCGCCATCAAGGCATCGATCTCTCCCATCAACGCCTCGACAATGCCCTCGGGCAATTCGACTTCGGGAGGCATCGCGAGAATCTCATCAATGATTTTGCCGTTTTCACCCGAGTCATCTGACCAATCAGCGGTGGCCAAGGCGTCAATGACCGCATGTCGCTGCTCGTGGGCTAAAAAGACGTCGCCTAAATTGGCGTAGAGCGCGTCAGCCGCATTAATATGCGCAGAAGTCAGCGATAGGAATCGACCAATAGCACCGGGGGTCCGATTCAGAAACCAGCTGCCGCCCACATCGGGGAACAGGGCAATGGTGATCTCGGGCATACCAATGCGGGTTCGCTCACTCACCACGCGATGGCTGCAACCTGCCATCACGCCCATGCCACCGCCCATCACAACGCCATGACCCCAGCAGATGACCGGCTTGGGGTAGGTGAAGAGGACATAGTTCATCTGATATTCGCGGGCAAAGAAGTTTTCTGCGTATGTGCAGGGTCCGCCGGGATTCTCGATCGAGGAGCGACGCAATTCGTGCACATCGCCACCCGCACAAAAGGCTTTTTCACCGGTACCATCAATGTAGATCGCCGCTATCGAGTCGTCTTGGGCCCACTCGACGAGCTTGGTAAGCATAATTTCGATCATCTCGGCATCGAGAGAGTTCAAAATTCTGGG
>CENU01121821.1_pt1 | contig 11015 bp, 10 predicted proteins | sample 361331 | NCBI WGS metagenome assembly CENU01 (sample SAMEA2619766, study PRJEB7988) | marine metagenome | isolation source: saline water (ENVO:00002010), including
ATCCGGGAACGGCTCAGCATCCCTGAGCAGACCATGGAGACGTCCCTCCAATCGTTGAAGGGCAACGATCAGGTGATCGAGGCTTCGATTCTCAGCACCTGCAACCGCCTGGAGATCTACACGCTGGTGCGGCATCCGGATCTGGGTGTGTCCGCCGTCAGCGATTTCCTCAGCGGCCATTCCGGTCTGGGGACCGGCGAACTGTCGCCCCACCTGTTCAGTTACCACCACGCTGATGCCGTGGACCACCTGATGCGGGTGGCGGCCGGGCTGGACAGCCTGGTCCTGGGTGAGGGACAGATCCTCTCCCAGGTCAAGAAGATGATGCGCCTGGGACAGGAGCACAAATCCCTTGGACCGATTCTCAACCGGCTGCTCACCCAGGCCGTCAGCACCGGCAAACGGGTGCGCAGCGAGACCAACCTCGGCACCGGGGCCGTGTCCATCAGCTCCGCCGCTGTTGAGCTGGCACAGCTGAAGCTCGGTCAGTCCCGTGGCCTCGATCAGCTGGTCACCCTCGAGAGCGAACAGATCGCCGTTGTGGGGGCCGGCCGCATGAGCCGGCTGTTGCTTCAGCACCTTCAATCCAAGGGTGCCGCTGGGGTGGTGCTGCTGAATCGCACGGTGGAGCGGGCTGAACTGCTGGCCAAGGATTTTCCCGAGCTGCCGGTTCAATGCCGGCCACTCACGGACCTCGATCAATACCTGAGCACCTGTTCCCTGGTGTTCACCAGCACGGCAGCCGACGACCCGATCATTGATGCAGCACGGCTGAAGCCGTTGAACCGCCGCAGCAGGCTGCGTCTGATCGATATCGGTGTGCCCCGCAACATCGCCGCCGATGCGGCGGAGGTGCCCGGCGTGGAGTCCCATGACGTGGACGATCTTCAGGAGGTGGTCGCCCGCAACCAGGAGGCGCGCCAGGCCATGGCACGCGAAGCCGAGCAGCTTCTCAATCAGGAGGCTCAGCAGTTCCTCGACTGGTGGGACAGCCTCGAGGCCGTGCCGACCATCAACCGACTCCGCTCGGCCATGGAAGCGGTCCGAACTGAGGAGCTGCAGAAAGCCCTCAGTCGGATGGGGCCGGATTTCTCCGCTCGCGAGCGCAAGGTCGTGGAGGCTCTGACCAAGGGGATCATCAACAAGATCCTCCACGTCCCAGTGACCCAGCTGCGGGCTCCTCAGTCCCGTCAGGACCGTCAGCAGTCTCTCCGCACCGTCGAGCGCCTGTTCTCGCTGGAGGAGTCCGGGCTGGAATGATCCCAGTCCGCCTCAGTCCCGACCTGATTCGCACCAATCTCGTCGGATCTGACCGGTGATCAGCTCCGATTCCCTGAAACTCCGGTAAGTTCATCCCGCTCAACCGAGTGAACAAGGCATGAAGCGGGTACTGGCCATCATTCTCGGCGGCGGTGCCGGCACCCGTCTCTACCCGCTCACCAAGATGCGTGCCAAGCCTGCGGTGCCCCTGGCAGGCAAGTACCGACTGATCGATATCCCCATCAGCAACTGCATCAACTCGAACATCAACAAGATGTACGTGATGACGCAGTTCAACAGCGCCTCACTGAACCGCCATCTCAGCCAGTCCTTCAATCTGAGCGCCTCCTTCGGCCAGGGCTTCGTGGAGGTTCTGGCTGCGCAGCAGACCCCTGACAGCCCCTCCTGGTTCGAGGGCACCGCTGATGCTGTGCGCAAGTACCAGTGGCTGTTCCAGGAATGGGATGTGGACGAGTACCTGATCCTCTCCGGTGATCAGCTCTACCGGATGGATTACAGCCTGTTCATCGAGCACCATCGCAGCACCGGAGCGGATCTCACGGTGGCGGCTCTGCCGGTTGATCCCAAGCAGGCTGAAGCCTTCGGTCTGATGCGCACCGATGAGAACGGCAACATCAAGGAATTCCGTGAGAAGCCCAAGGGTGATTCACTGCTGGAGATGGCCGTGGACACAAGCCGTTTCGGGTTGACTGCTGATGCCTCCAAGGAGCGCCCCTATCTGGCTTCCATGGGGATCTATGTGTTCAGCCGCGAAACGCTGTTTGACCTCCTGGACAAGCATCCGGGTCACAAGGATTTCGGCAAGGAGTTGATCCCTGAGGCTCTGAACAGGGGTGACAAACTCCAGAGCTATGTGTTCAACGATTACTGGGAAGACATCGGAACCATCGGTGCCTTCTACGAGGCCAATCTTGCGCTCACCCAGCAACCCACTCCTCCCTTCAGCTTCTACGACGAGAAGTTCCCGATCTATACCCGTCCCCGCTATCTGCCGCCGAGCAAACTGGTCGATGCTCAGATCACCAACTCGATTGTTGGCGAAGGCTCCATTCTGAAGTCATGCAGCATTCATCATTGTGTGCTTGGAGTGAGAAGTCGTGTGGAAACTGATGTTGTCCTGCAAGACACTCTTGTGATGGGAGCTGATTTCTTTGAATCCAGTGACGAGCGCGCTCTGCTGCGTGAACGTGGAGGGATCCCTGTGGGCGTCGGTCAGGGCACCACGGTGAAGCGGGCGATTCTTGATAAGAACGCTCGCATCGGTTCCAACGTCACGATTGTCAACAAGGATCATGTTGAGGAAGCGGACCGATCTGACCTTGGTTTCTACATCCGTAACGGCATTGTCGTTGTGGTGAAGAACGCCACGATTCAGGACGGCTCAGTCATCTGATTTCGGTTCGTTTTTCGGTATCGCCGACTACAGCGACCTGGTCAATCCCTTATTCCTGACACAGGGCATCGAAAGTGCGGCCGGATCCCGATCTGACGCTCACACTGACGTCAGTTGTCAGTGGTCCCTAAGACCATGTCCCAGTCTCACTTCGGTCTGATCGGTCTCGGCGTGATGGGGGAGAACCTCGTCCTCAATGCCGAGCGGAACGGATTTTCCAGTGTTGTCTACAACCGCACCTACGCCAAAACAGAGGAATTCCTGAACGGTCGCGGACAGGGCAAGAACATCCAGGGAGCCACCGATCTCCAGGACTTCGTCAGCAAGCTGGAGCGTCCCCGCCGCATCCTGATGATGGTCAAGGCCGGGCCTGCTGTGGATGCGGTTGTGGATCAGATCTCCCCGTTTCTTGAAGAGGGTGACCTGCTGATTGATGGTGGCAACTCCGACTACCACGACACCGAGCGCCGGGTGCAGGAGCTGGAGAGCAAGAGCTTCGGCTTCATCGGCATGGGTGTGTCCGGTGGTGCCAAGGGTGCTCTGGAGGGACCGAGCATGATGCCCGGCGGCACGAAGGCGTCCTACGACGCCATCGAGAGCCTGGTGAACAAGATGGCGGCACAGGTGGAAGACGGCCCCTGCGTCACCTACATCGGCCCCGGTGGTTCCGGCCACCTGGTGAAGACCGTTCACAACGGCATCGAGTACGGCATCGAGCAGATCCTTGCTGAGGGTTACGACCTGATGAAGCGGGTCAAGGGCATGAGCGGTGAGCAGATGGCCGATGTTCTCGGTCAGTGGAATGCCACCGAGGAGCTCTCCTCCTACCTCGTCGAGATCACCGAGGTCTGCCTGCGCACCAAGGATCCAGAGGATGGTGCGGATCTGGTGGAGAAGATCATGGACCAGGCCGGCCAGAAAGGAACCGGTCTCTGGACTGTGGTCACAGCACTGCAGATGGGTGCGCCTGTCCCCACCATCTATGCGTCTCTCAACGGTCGCGTGATGAGCTCCCTGAAGCCTCAGCGTGTTGCTGCTGAATCGATCCTCAAGGGCCCCTCCATCAAGGATTTCGATCTCGGGACTCCCGCTGACGCCATGGCTCCGTTGATGGACGCCACGGTTCTCAGCTGCATCGCCAGCTATGCGCAGGGCATGGAGCTGCTGCGCATCGCCTCCCAGGATCTGGATTACAAGCTGCACATGCCGTCCATCGCCCAGATCTGGAAGGGTGGCTGCATCATCCGGGCGCGACTGCTGAAGCGCATTCAGGACGCCTTCAATGCGGATCCCGAGCTGTCCAACCTGATGATCGATCCCTGGTTCGCGGACCAGATCAACCGTCGTCTCCCCGGTCTGGCCAAGGTGGTGGCCGGCGCCGCCGAGTCCGGCATCCCCGTTCCCTGCTTCAGCAGCACCCTCGATTACATCAACAGCTACCGCAGTGGCCGTCTGCCGCAGAACCTGGTGCAGGCCATGCGCGACTGCTTCGGCTCCCACACCTACCAGCGGGTGGACAAGGACGGCAGCTTCCACACCGAATGGCTCAGCTGAGCCGAACGGTGATGACCACTTACCGCATCGAGCGGGCGGGCGATTCCGACTCCCTCGCCCGCCGGGCCTCCGAAACCATCGCGACCCAGATCAGCCAGGTGCTCGATCAGCGGGATCGCTGCAGGATCGCTCTCTCGGGAGGCAGCACGCCGGCCAAGGCGTACGCCCTGCTCGGTCAGGAACATCTTCCCTGGGAGCGTGTTGATGTCGTCCTCGGCGATGAGCGTTGGGTGGCCGCCGACGATGAATCCAGCAATGCCCGCATGCTGAGAAACACCCTGTTCGACGGAGGACCCGGGGCATCGGCCAGCTTCCATGCGGTTCCGACCGTGGAACTTTCCGATGCCGATGCCAGCGCCGCTGCCTTTGCGGACCTGGTCAGCCGCATCTGTCCAGGCGAGCCGCCGATCTTCGATCTGATGCTGCTCGGCCTCGGGGACGACGGTCACACGGCGTCGTTGTTTCCCGGTACCGAAGCACCGGGTGTCACGGATCGATGGGCCACCGTGGGGCGAGGCAAGGGACTGGACCGGATCACTCTCACGGCTCCGGTGCTCAGCGCCGCTCGCCAGGTGATCTTTCTGGTCGGAGGTTCCGCCAAGCAGGAGGCCCTCCGGCGACTGATGGATCCGCTCGAATCGGCGGAGCGAACCCCCGCCCGCCTGGTTCAGCCTGCTAATGATGTCCTGATCCTCGCTGATCAGGATGCATCCGCCGGCCTCTGAACAGGTTCTTGTCCAGGGAGGCGGTTTCGCCGAATGGGCCAGCCTCAACGACACGATCATGGGGGGGCGCAGCCGGGCGGGCTGTCGCGTCACCCCCGAGGGTCTTCTGCTGGAGGGGGAGCTCGTCGAGGCCGGCGGTGGCTTCGTCAGCTGTCGCTCGCCCCGGCTGCAGCCTCCATTGGATCTCTCAGCCTTCTCGGCTCTGCAGCTGGATGTCGAAGCGGAAGGGCGCACCCTCAAGATCGCTCTTGGCTGCCGAGATGGTGCTCTTGGGCTCACAGAGCTGATTCCCGGTGGTCTGCGCTGGGTGATCGATGTTCCAACCCAGACCGATGGCATCACCCGGTTGACCGTTCCCTTCCGTGATCTGCATCCCACCGTCCGGGCCAAACCAGTGGGCCTGCCGCTGCGATTCGACGCCAGTGGGGTCACACGGATCCAGGTGCTGCATTCGAAGTTCGGGGAATCCGGAGAACTCAACCCAGGATTCCGCTCCGGACCGATCCGCCTGCTGATCCGATCCATCCGGGCCCTTCCCTGAACGGATGGATCTTCTGGTGCTGATCGCCAAGGCTGCGGATGTCTGCCTCAAGCCCTACAGCCATGCCGTGGTGCCCGCCGATCCCTCCGCGCCTGCGGACCTGGAGGACCTGACGGTGCGGATCGAATGCCGTGACGCCGAGGGGGCCCGCCATTCCGATCGCGATCTGGACCTTGAGATCTATCGCAGCGGTGACGAGATCAACCTGATGCTGGCCTGGAGGGATCAGCCGGAACGGCCGATGCTCTGGCAGGGGCGTCATCCGGTTTGGATGAACGGAGACACCGGTGTGCGCTGCCAGGGACCTGAGGATGCGGCTCCGCTCGAGGCCCTCGGCCGGCGACTGCGCTCCCTGCTGCAGCCGGACTGATCAGTCCGGCTGATCGGTGACGGCGCCTTTGCTCGAACTCGACACCAGACGGGCGTATTTGCCGAGGATCCCTGTGCGGTAACGCGGTTCCGGACGGATCCAGGCCGCGCGCCGCCGCTCCAGTTCAGCGTCGTCCACGTTCAGCTGCAGCAGCAGCTGATCGGCATCCACCGTGATGCTGTCGCCCTCCTCAACCAGCCCGATGGTGCCCCCGACGGCAGCTTCCGGAGCCACATGCCCCACCACCAGCCCGTAAGTGCCACCGCTGAAGCGGCCATCGGTGATCAGAGCCACCTTGTCCCCAAGTCCCTGGCCGACGATGGCGGAGGTGGGGGCGAGCATTTCACGCATACCGGGGCCGCCCACCGGGCCTTCGTTGCGCACCACCACCACATCACCGGCCTGGATCTGCTTGTCGAGGATGGCCGCAAGGCAGTCCTCCTCGCTCTCGAACACGCGGGCCGGACCCGTCAGCACCGGAGTTTTCACACCGCTGATCTTGGCCACACTTCCCTCTCGGGCCAGGTTGCCCTTGAGGATCGCCAGGTGCCCCTTGCCATAGAGAGGATTGTTCAGCGGACGGATCACGTCCTGACCGGCAGGAGGTTCCGACGGCACATCGGCCAGCAACTCCCTGAGGCTCTTTCCCTCCACGGTGCGGCAGTCGCCATGAAGCAGGCCGGCATCCAGGAGCAGCTTCATCACCTGAGGGATTCCACCGGCCCTGTGCAGATCCACGGTCACGTAGCGACCGCTGGGTTTGAGGTCGCAGATCACCGGCACCCTCTGACGGATCACTTCGAAGTCATCGATGCCGAGTTGCACGCCCGCGGTGCGGGCGATGGCCAGAAGGTGCAGCACCGCATTGGTGGATCCACCCACGGCCATGATCACGCTGATGGCGTTTTCAAATGCCTCCCGTGTCAGCAGATCCAGCGGCCGGATGTCGGCCTTCACCGCGTTCAGCAGCACCTCGGCGGAACGGGCCGCACTGTCCGCCTTCTCCTCATCCTCCGCCGCCATGGTGGAGCTGTAGGGCAGGCTGAGTCCCATCGTCTCGATGGCTGCGCTCATCGTGTTGGCGGTGAACATGCCGCCACAGCTGCCGGCTCCGGGGCAGGCATTCTTCTCAACCGCCGTGAGCTGCTCCTCGTCGATCCTGCCGCTGGTCAGCTGACCCACCGCTTCGAAGGCACTGACCACCGTCAGATCGCAACCCCCGAGCTTTCCCGGCTTGATCGTGCCGCCGTAGACGAACACCGAGGGGATGTTCATCCGAGCCATCGCCAGCATGGCGCCCGGCATGTTCTTGTCGCAGCCGCCGACAGCAAGCACCCCATCCATGCTCTGGCCGTTGCAAGCGGTTTCGATGGCATCGGCGATCACTTCCCGGCTCACCAGGGAGTACTTCATGCCTTCGGTGCCCATCGAGATGCCGTCGCTGACGGTGATGGTCCCGAACATCTGGGGCATGCCACCGGCCTGCCGGGCCGCTTCCTCAGCACGCCGCGCCAGATCGTTCAGCCCGACGTTGCAGGGAGTGATCGTGCTGTAGCCGTTGGCGATGCCGAGGATCGGCTTGCCGAAATCCTCATCCCCGAATCCGACAGCCCGCAACATGGCGCGGTTGGGGGAGCGCTGGATTCCCTTGGTGACGGCGTCGGATCGAAGCATGGGCCTGAGGGCTGAGCCTGTGGCGATTTGGCCAACCTACCGATCGTTCAGTCGCCGCCCCCCATGCTCTCCAGCTGACGCCGCACATCGGCGATGGCGGCATTCAGTTTCTCCACCCGTTCCTCGAGATGCTGGTTGTGATGGTGTCCATTGCCGCTGGGGTCGAGGACCTCGGATCCGTCCTGCATGCGCGGGGCGTAGAGCATTGCCTTCTGATGGCCGATCCGCCGGCGGCGATCCGCTTCGTTGAGAAGCCACCAGGCCAGGCCTGCGGCTCCGATCACCGCTCCGGTCGCAAGAGTGGCGATGGTTCCTGGAGCGGAGTCGTGCTGCTGCACCATCACGGGTCGTCAGGTGATCACAAACTAGTCACGGCCTGCTGTTCTGAGATTCAGGCGTCGTGAAGGGTCACCGATGCCCGGAACAATCTCTCCTGCGTCGTTCAGATCGGGGTCGATGCAGGCGGTGTGCAGGGTGAGATCCGGAATGGCCTCGCCGATGCGCTTCAGTCCTGGGCTGGCACAGACGGCGGTGACCAGCCGCAGGCGGCGTCCGTCGATGCCGCGGTCGACCAGTTGCTGGAGCAACGCCAGCGTGCTGAAGCCATCGCTGATCGTGTCCTTGAAGACGATCACACCGGCGCGGCTTTCGATCGCAGCGGGAACGCCCTCCAGGCAGAGGGCGGCATCGGGCAGGACAGAGCGTGCTCCCTGCCAGAGTTCCAGGCCGGCCGGCAGAACGGGCATGGCCAGCAGCGGCACGTCCCGTTCCACGACGGTTCCCTCGGTTTCGCCCTGATCGGTGAGCACGGCTTCCCTGCGGTGCGGCAACCAATCGCGCAGGGCCTCGTAGCTGAGCCAGCGTCCGAGCTCCTGCAGAGCTGTGGCGTAGAGCGCCGGAGGGGTCTCGCGGAACCGGAGCACCGTCAGCCAGTGGCCGATCAGTGGGTGGGGCGGTACCACCACCCGCAGGGTCATGGCCATGAACGTCGCTTCTCAGGCAGCTGCCATAACGTGAGCAGACAAGCTACCGGCCCTGATGCAAGCCCTCCTTCGCCCGGCTCCCCTGCTGGCGGCGCTGCTGGTCGCGGTCACGTCCCTGCTGTGGTCCGGCAGTGCCGAAGCCATCACCGCTCCGGAGCTGCGCGGGCAGCGTGCCGTGCAGGAGATCACCGCCGACATGCACGGCCTTGATCTCAAGGAGAAGGAGTTCCTGAAGGCGGATCTGCGTGACATCGATCTCAGTGGCACCGATCTTCGCGGTGCCGTGATCAACACCTCTCAGCTGCAGGGAGCGGATCTGCGCAATGCCGACCTGTCCGACCTCGTCGGCTTCGCCAGCCGGTTCGACGGTGCTGATCTGCGGGGCGCGAATTTCACCAACGCCATGCTGATGCAGAGCCGGTTCGCCGATGCCCGCATCGACGGAGCGGATTTCACCAATGCCGTGCTCGATCTTCCCCAGCAGAAATCCCTCTGCTCACGGGCCGACGGCTCCAACCCAGTCACCGGTGTCTCCACCCGTGAGAGCCTCGGGTGTCGTCCCTGAACCGAGCCACCATGCCAACCCGTCTGCCGGTGACCGTCATCACCGGTTTCCTCGGTGCCGGGAAAACCACGCTTCTGCGCCATCTGCTGACCACCAGTGGTCAGAGACTGGCGGTGATGGTGAACGAATTCGGCAGTGTCGGGCTGGATGGTGATCTGATCCGCAGCTGCGGTTTCTGTCCGGAGGATGAGCTCGAGGGGCGTCTTGTGGAGCTCAACAACGGTTGTCTCTGCTGCACGGTTCAGGACGACTTCCTGCCGACGATGGAACGTTTGCTGGAGCGGGCGGATCACCTCGACGGCATCGTCGTGGAGACCAGTGGTCTGGCACTGCCGCGCCCGCTGCTTCAGGCCCTGGAGTGGCCTGCGATCCGCAGTCGCGTCCACGTCAACGGTGTGGTCACCGTGGTGGACGGTGAAGCCATGGTCGGAGGACATCCGGTGGCGGATCGGGAGGCTCTGGAGAACCAGCGGCTGAATGACCCGAGCCTGGATCACATCACCGCCATCGATGAGTTGTTTGCCGATCAACTGGGTGCAGCTGATCTGGTGCTGATCAGCCGGGCGGATCTGGTGACGGACGACAGCATGGAGAGGGTGCGCTCCTCGCTCGCGTCGCAGGTTCGCGACGGCACGCCACTGCTGCCCGTTCGTCAGGGGACGATCGATCCAGCTGTGGTGCTCGGCCTTGTTCATCGCGATGAGCATCAGGCTGACCACGACCACGACTACGACCACCACGATCACGATCACCACGATCACAGCCATGTGGAGATCGTTGGTGGTGTGGTGCGCCTTGCCGGTGCCATCGACCGCGCTCAGCTGGAGCGCCTGCTGCCCGACCTGGTGAGAGGTCATGGCGTCGTTCGACTCAAAGGCCGCGTCTGGTTGGCAGGCAAAACCCTCCCGCTTCAGATCCAGATGGTGGGACCGCGTCTCAACAGTTGGTTTGAAGCTGCGCCGGCCACGGCCTGGCATCCGCCCCAATCGGTTGGACTGGATCTGGTGGTGCTCTCCTTCGAGGAGACCGCGGCCGACGCGATCCAGACGGCTCTTCAGAGCGTGGTCACCGCGACTCCGGCAAGGGCAAGCACTGCCGCCAGCAGTCCCAGCGGTTGAATCGCATCGCCCTCCAGGGGAGCGATCAGAAGGGCCATCACCGGTGCCGTTGCCATCAGGGTCACCCCTGGCCCCACCGGTAATTCACGGAACACCAGTTGCTGCAAGGCAATACCGACGTTCGTGCCGAGCACGGTCGCCATCAGGATCCGGAACCATGGACCCCGCCGGCTGCCCAGCCGGTTCCATGGAGTCTTTCTCAGAACAGGCATCAGCACCAGCCAGCCACCCAGCAGCCGGATGGCTGCCGACTGCAGCGGCGACAGGCTGGTCTCCAGCAGCACATGGCGGGCGAGGAAGGCTCCTGCGAGTCCGCTGATCACCGCCATCAGCGACAACATCAACCCATGAATCACCGGAGGGTTGCCGGAGTCAGACGGGTTGGACTCCGAACTCTGACGCGCCACCAGCAACACGGCTGAGCTGACAAGCACGGCGCCAATCCATGCCTTCCAGGGAAGGGTGTCCTGCATCAGCAGCACGGACCCGACACTTCCGAGCACGGGCCCGACCGCTTCCACCGTGAGCGTGCGACGGGTGCCCAACCGTCGCAGCGCGGCCAGATAAAAGCTGTCGCCGATGGCGATGCCGATCACCCCGCTGAGCAGCAGGAGGGCCACCCCCTGTCCGTTGTCACCCCAGGGAAGGCTCAGCAGCACGGGGAGGAACAGCAGGGTCGCCAATCCGTTCTTGACCGTGTTGAGCTGCAGTGCGGAGCCGCTGCTCGAGACGGATCGCCACAGGCTGCTGGCTGTGGTCCAGACCATGGCCGCTCCCAAGGCTGCGAGCAGTCCGGCCATGTCGTCGTGCC
>CENU01087030.1_pt1 | contig 11014 bp, 13 predicted proteins | sample 361331 | NCBI WGS metagenome assembly CENU01 (sample SAMEA2619766, study PRJEB7988) | marine metagenome | isolation source: saline water (ENVO:00002010), including
CATCCTCAGAATTGATTCAGTAAACTTGCAAAAATTAAATAAAAACGTATATGTCATATCGATAAGATTAATCAATAATAATACAAAAGGATTATGCAAAAAAATTCGAGACATTGATTTTATAAGTAAGTCTGAGTTTATCGGAAGATATGCAACACCTTATACAATAGGAGAAAAAATTGAGTAATTTAATAGAGCCACGTATTGGAATATCAAAAATTAATCGATATAGAGGTGGTAAAGGAAGTTCTCTTGAGGGTGTAATAAAATTATCTTCAAATGAGTCTGCATTAGGACCAAGCAAAATTGCTATAGAAGCATTTAATGCGGCTATTAGCTCACTATCAATATATCCAGATGGCAATAGCACTAAATTAAAGAATAAATTATGTGAATTAAATAATATTGAAGCAAGCAATATTATTTGTGGTGCAGGATCGGATGAAATCCTGAATCTAATTGCAAATGCTTATTTGCAACCAGGAGATGAAGTTATATATTCAGAGCATGCTTTTTTACTATATAGGATCATAACTCTAGCAAACGATGCTATTCCTGTTCCGGCAAAAGAAATAGGGTTAAAAACAAGTGTAAAAAATATCATTTCGGCAGTCACTAATAGAACCAAAATTGTATTCATTGCAAATCCGAATAACCCCACAGGATCTTATCTAACCAGAGATGAGTTATTGCAATTAAGAAATGGTTTACCTGATGAGGTCTTGCTTGTAATCGATGGTGCATATGCAGAGTATGTTCAAGAAGATGATTACACTGATGGGATGGAAATGGTTACCAATAATGTTAATACTGTGATGACAAGGACATTTTCTAAAGTATATGGTCTTGCAGCATTAAGAATTGGTTGGGGATACTGTCCGATACATATTATTGAAGTATTAAATAAAATCAGAGGGCCATTCAACCTTTCCACCGCATCCATTCTTGCAGGTACTGCTGCTCTATCGGATCAAGATCATGTTGTGAAGTCGGTTCAATTTAATATTGAAGAAAAAAAGATACTTCTAGAGAAATATAAAGAATTGGGAGTAGATGTAATTGATGGTGTTGCAAACTTCGTACTTCTTAATTTTAGTACGATGACAGATTTAGAATATGAACAACTAAAAGATTTCCTTATATCTAATAAAGTGTATCTAAGAGATGTAGCTGATTATGGCTTACCTCATCATTTGAGGTTATCTATTGGAAGCAAAGAAAATAATATAATTGCTTTCGATAAAATAGCAGGTTTTTTAAGAAAGTAATTAATGAATAACGCAGAAAAAAAATTATTTGGTACCGTTGCAATCATAGGAATCGGTCTAATTGGATCCTCAATTGCAAGAGGAATAAAAAAGTATAACATTGCCAATAAAGTGGTTGGTTATGCAAAAACGTTGAAGACAAGAAAAAAAGCTATGGATCTTGGATACATGGATCAAGTTTTTGACTCGGCAAGTGATGCAATTCAAAATGCGAACCTCGTTATTTTATGTGTCCCAGTTGGAGCAAATAGAGATATAATGATTGAAATTTCCGATAATCTATCAGAGGGGACAATACTGACTGATGTTGGTTCGGTTAAGGCTGAAGTAATTAAACAATTACATGATATTGTTCCTGATAGAGTAAGCTTTGTCCCAGCTCATCCAATAGCAGGCACCGAATTTTCTGGTCCGGAGTCAGGGTTTGCAGAATTATTTGATAATAAATGGTGTGTCTTAACTCCATATGAAAAATGCAGAAAGCAAGATGTAGAAAAAGTTAAAAACTTTTGGGAGAGGCTTGGTATGAATGTGGATGAAATGTCACCAGAATATCACGATCTTGTTCTTGCAATAACTAGTCACATTCCCCACTTGATTGCTTACAACATTGTTGGAACAGCAACAAATCTCGCTGAAATAACAAGAAGAGAAGTTACTAAATATGCAGCTGGAGGATTTAGAGACTTCACGAGAATCGCATCATCTGATCCTATAATGTGGAGAGATGTCTTTTTGAATAACCAGGAAGCTGTATTAGAGATGCTTGATAAATTTTCTGATGATTTATCTTCATTAAGAGAAGCAATCAAGAAAAAAGATGGACAAGAATTACAAAAATATTTTACTAAGACCAGGGATATTAGAAAAAAAATTCTTCAACAAGAAAGTAAATAAGAGTTTTATACGTTTATTAATTCCTTCGATCTGATTTCAATTTTTTGACTCAATATTTCCATAAACTCATTATCACTTAATCCAGGCGGAATGGGATCGAGAAATTCGACTATAATTTTTCCTGGATTTTTATTAATCTTATTTTTTGGCCAGTATAATCCTGAATTCAATGCTACTGGCACACATGGAATACCAAGATTTTTATATAATGCTAGAATCCCTCTTTTATAATTAGGTTCTGCATCAGTCGCTCGCCTTGTTCCTTCTGGAAAGATTAGAATATGACGACCATTAGTGAGACTCTTCCTTGCTTTTTTCACCATATATTTGATAGATGATAAACCAATTTTTCTATTTATCGCAATATTTCCAAATTTAAGGGCATATAAACCAAAAAAAGGAATAAACAGTAGTTCTTTTTTGAGGATCATTATTGGAGGAATATCAGTTATATGTAAGAAATTTATTGTTTCCCATGTTGACTGATGTTTAGATGCAATAAGAACTTTCCCTTGTGGTATTTTATTATAGCCTCTAACCTCATAATTAATTTTGCAAAATATATTTAATATTTTTTGTGATGTTATAGCCCATACCTTCAACACTTTTAAACCAATTGATTGTGGTAGAACAAATAAAGGAAGAAATACTACACTAAATATTATAAGATTTATCGAAAAGAGAAGGTAGTATATTAGTGATCTAGCTAGCATGTCTAATTTATTCTTTTTTCTATTAAAAAATATAATCTAGTATATGTGAGTTTAACATATTCGCTAACAATTGTTTTCATCTTCCCATAGATAGTAATGTTTTTGTTTTGAAGAAATTTGCTTTGAACATTATGTGGAACGAAATTTATACTACTATCAAAATTTCTTAAGATGAATAAGCTTCTTTTCATATGATAATTTGATGTAACAATTATTATATTTTTATAATTATTATTTTTGATCCAATCAATGGACTCTATTGCATTTTCGATTGTATTATCAGCCCTTTTCCCTAAATCTATACAGCAGATAAGTAAATCCTTATCAGAAAGTATCTGCTCAGAAATATCAAAAATATTTGTGTCTGGGTTTACTCCAGATATGAAAAGTCTTTTGCCTATATTATTAGAGATTAGATCTATTCCAGATTGGACTCTATTTTCTCCGCCAGTGAAAACAATTATTCCGTCAATATCACGGTAGGCATTAATTTTATTTGGTTGCTTATTGATGAATGTATAATAGTCATAGATATCAAAGAGAATTATAACTAGAGAACAAAATACCAAAAATTTTTTGAGTTTATGAAATATTTTCTTATAGAACATAAAATAAAGCTAATTAATTATATTTCCGTATTAATTTTCTAATTGTCAAATAGGAGGATAATGTAGATGCAAACATTGATAGTATAGGAATTGATAAAAGTATAATATATTCGAAGGAGCTTGACCCGTTAGTTATTACGACTATTTGAGATAGATTATTTAATAATCTGCTAATTTGTAATAAAAATGGATTCATTATTAAAAAGGTAATAAAGCCTAAAAATGAACCAATAATTCCAGAAAAAAGACCTATTTTCAAGAATGTAAAGACTATTCTCTTTATTACGAAACTGTTAGATGCTCCCAGATGAATGATTAGGTTAATTGTATTTTTATTATAAATAATTGAAGTATGTGTGCCATAGATAATTATAAATGAAATAATAGCTAAGATTAAACCCGCAATAAAAATCCAAGATAGCAATCCAATTTGCACTATATTAATGGATAGTTCAGAAAATTCTGGACTACCAATTATTATGACAAGTGAAGTTAATATAATTGATTTTAAGTAACAGAGTAGTGTTATCATTATAAATAAATATCGATTATGATGTGTGTTATCTGGGATTATTGCAGACGGTTTTGGTGCAAGTTGTCTTATACTCTTCTTTTCTGATGATTTTAGTACTGTGTTTAAAATATTCATAATTTTTCTATTGTTCTAATACTATTGTTATATATTTCAATAATCTTCCGATTTACTATTGATTTTGATATGAGATTTTGGTCATGTGTTGCGATGATAATAGTTGTTCCCATTTTATTCATTTCAGAGAATAGTCTCATTATCTTTTCAGAATTAAAGCTGTCCACATTACCCGTTGGTTCATCTGCAAGTATTAACTTTGGAGATGAAATAACTGCTCGTGCAATTGCGGCCCTCTGTTGTTCGCCTCCGGATAAAGTATTAGGATAGCTATGGACACAATGCTCAAGATTAACCCAGCTCAGTAGCTCAATAACATCACTTTTATAATTTTTCTCGCGTTTATTTTGTACCCTCAATGGTAAAGCAACATTCTCATATGTAGTTAAATGAGGTAATAGTCTAAAATCTTGAAAAATATAGCCTATTTGTCTTTTGATCTCATAAATCTTATTCTGTGGGATATTGTTTATGTTCTTCCCTAGAAAAAATACATTCCCACCTGTAGGTCTAAGAGTTGATGATAGTAGTTTCAATAAAGTTGTTTTACCTGCACCAGATGAACCTGTAATAAAATAAAATCCACCTTCTTCGATTGTCAATGAAATATCATTAAATATATCTCTTGTGATACTATATCTGTGATGAACTTTTTCTAAAGCGAGGATATTTTTTGTCATAGAAATATATTTCTAGTTACAGCCAATGTGCAATTTTTTCTTGCTGGAGTAGATCCTTAACTTCTATTCTATCTCTTACAATCGCATATTCACAGTCTTTGACAAGTAATTCTGCAATTTGAGGTCTTGAATTGTAATTCGATGATAAAACTGACCCATAAGCTCCAACAGATTTTATGGCTATTAAACTCCCTGGTTTTACAGAATTCATTTTTCTATTCTTCGCGAAATAGTCACCTGTTTCGCATATTGGTCCTACGATGTCGTACAATTTATTAGATGTGCCAAGATTATTTCTCACAGGTAGAATTTCATGATAAGAATTATAAAGCGTTGGTCTCATAAAATCATTCATAGCAGCATCGACTATTATAAAGGTTTTCTGGCTGGTCGTTTTTACATCTATAACTTTTGTAATCAGTAACCCACTATTTGCCAAGAGTAATCTTCCAGGCTCAATGTAAACCTTAAGATTAGTATTTCCAAAAATACTTTGGATTAGATTGGCATACTCTGAAAATGTAGGGATAGTTTCATCTTCACTATATGGAACACCCAAGCCTCCACCAAGGTCAACATGTTTAATATTGTGCCCTAAATTTTTGAGCTTATTAATTAAATCATAAATAATTGTATAAGCTTTCTTGAAGGGTTTCAGACTTGTTATTTGGCTACCAATATGGACAGAAACCCCTGTGATATTAACGTTAGGAAGATTTGCTGCAATATCATAAATACTATTAGTATAGTCAAATTCTATTCCAAATTTGTTTTCAGCTTTTCCTGTTGTAATTTTGATATGCGTTTTTGCGTCAACATCAGGGTTAACTCTGATTGCAATATCTTGTTTGGTTTTTAATTCTTCACAAATATCGTTAATTCTCTCTAGTTCAGATTGGGACTCTACGTTTATGCAGTGTATCTTTGATTGGACGGCGTATCTTAGTTCCTCATCAGTTTTGCCTACCCCGGCATAAATAATATCTTTTCCTGATGCTCCTGCAGCAATTGCTCTCTCAATTTCACCACCAGATACAACATCAATTCCTGAACCTTTATTGAGTAAGAGTTTTAATATTGATGCATTCGAATTAGCCTTCATTGAGTAAAATACTCTAATATCCATATCAAATGCTGAGATTAGATTATCATACTGACTATTAATAAATTGATCTGAATAGCAATAAAAAGGGGTTTTATTTTCTTTTGCTATATCTTCAATACTCAGGTTCTCTATAAATAAATTATTATCTTTATATCTTATTGGGTTCATGTGCGTTTTTATATCCCATAGAGTCGATTATTATTAAATCAATTTATCTAATATAGTATTTCTATTTATATTTTGGTCTTGATCCAAATCAATATCACCCTTTACTCCGCATGATGTAACAATTATTGAGAGAAAGATGACAATTAAAATTTTTCTTATAAATATTTTTTTGTACATTTTATTTTTTTAGTTGTTTGAGCCAATTTTCAGCTTCTTTTCTTACATTTTTTGGAGCTGTGCCTCCAAAAGATGTTTTATTTTGAATAATAGCATCAAATGAAATTTTATTTACAATATCATTTGTTATTCTAGCATCTATTTGTTGAAAATCATTTAGTGTTAGTTCATCTAATGATAATTTCTTATCTTCAGCATATGCTACAATCTCCCCAACTATTTTATGGGTTTCTCTGAATGGAATATCTAGGGTTTGGACTAATATATCAGCTATATCTGTAGCAATTGAGTACCCCTTTTTTGATGCTTCCAGCATTACTTGTTTATTGGGTATCATATTTTTAATCATTAGCGACATCACTTTTAACGAAATTTCAGTGGTATCTAATGCATCGAATATTGGTTCTTTATCTTCTTGAAGGTCTTTACTATATGATAGTGGTAAACCCTTTAGTACAGTTAAAAGTGTATTTAAGGAACCAATAATTCTACCAGTTTTTGATCTTATAATTTCAGCACCATCAGGGTTCCTTTTTTGTGGCATAATTGATGACCCCGTGGTTAATGAGTCAGGCAATTTTATAAAATTAAATTCGGATGACATCCACAATGTTATCTCTTCTGCTAATCTAGACAGATTAATTGATATTATAGCTAGATTAGATAATGTTTCTAAAACCAAGTCTCTTGAGGAGACAGCATCAATGGAATTTGCCATTGGTTTATCAAATCCAAGTAACTTTGCAGTCATATGTCTGTCTATTGGGTAAGAAGTACCGGCTAGGGCAGCAGCACCCAAAGGGCTTTCATTAAGTCTCTTTAATGTGTCATTAAGTCTTTGTTTGTCTCTATTTAGTGATTCTACATAGCTCAATAAGTGATGTCCAAATGTAATCGGTTGAGCTATTTGTAAATGAGTGTATCCAGGCATAAAAGTTGCATAATTTTCTAGTGCTTGTTCAGCAAGGGCTATTTGGCATAAATTTATTAATGACGCTAGATAATGATTCTTTTCAATAAGGTATAGTTTCATATCTGTTGCCACTTGATCATTTCTTGATCTCGCTGTATGAAGTTTTCCAGCAACAGGACCAACGATCTCCGTCAGCCTACTTTCGATGTTCATATGTATATCTTCCAGTTCGGTTTTAAACTCAAAATTTTCAGCAAGAATTTCAGCTCTTATTTCTTTTAGCCCATCGATAATTTTTTTAGATTCTTCACTTTTAATTATTGAACATTCAGCAAGCATAGTAGCATGAGCAATAGAACCGTCAATATCCTGTATTGCCAGTCTGTAATCATATTTGATTGAGGCATTCAGATCCTGTAATAGTGCGTCAGTTTTTGAGGTGAATCTTCCACCCCACATTTTATTTGCCATACTCTTCTCATACGTTATAGAAATTGCTAAATATTATAATAATTATGTAATTAAAAAGATAAAAATTTATTTAATACTTATAAAAACCTTCACCAGTTTTTCTTCCAAGTTTTCCTTGTCTAACATAATCTTCTAGTAGATGACAAGGTTTGTATTTGGGATTCTCAAAATCTTTTATAAGAATTTGCATTATATATAGACATGTATCAAGTCCTATAAAGTCTGCAAGTTGAAGTGGACCCATTGGGAAATTAGCTCCTAATTTAAGAGCTTTATCAATTGATTGTACATCAGATAAACCACTTTCAAGAGCATGCACTGCTTCATTTATCATAGGAATGAGGACCCTATTTACAATAAAACCTGGTTGGTCATCAGAAATAACAAATTGCATATTAAGTTTGGCAATATAATCCTTTATATTGTCTACTGTTTGAATATCACTTTTGTAATTGGGTATTATTTCAACTAGCTTTATTATTTGTGGTGGGTTCATAAAATGAAGACCAATAAAGTTTCCTGGATTTCCTGTACTATTTGAAAGTCTATTTATAGAAATTGATGAAGTATTTGTTGCTAGTATGGTATGTTTATCAATAATTCTTCCAATTTTATCAAGTAATCGTTTCTTAATATTTTCATCTTCCGTGACACATTCAATAACCAAATCGCAAGATTTGAATAAGCTAATCTCACTTGCATAATTAATTTTGCCAACTTTAATATCATTTTGGTTAGTATTATCTAATCTGGATGATATTTTTTTTTGTGCTTGATTAAGCTGTTCAGAATTGGAGTCGAACAATATTATATTGAATTTTGATAGAATATTGACTTCAGCTATGGCAGTCCCCATTAGACCGCTTCCAGCTATGCCAATTGTTTGAAACATGTTCTATTTTTGTATTTTTTCAAGTTCTTTGTCAAGTTCAGGAACAGCATCGAATAAATCGGCTACTAGTCCATAATCGGCAACTTCAAAGATAGGCGCTTCATCATCTTTATTAATTGCGACAATAACTTTTGAGTCTTTCATGCCTGCCAAGTGTTGAATAGCTCCAGATATACCTACTGCAATGTAAAGTTCTGGTGCTACAACTTTTCCAGTTTGTCCAACCTGGTACTCGTTAGGAACAAATCCTGCATCAACCGCTGCACGACTTGCACCAACAGCTGCTCCGAGCTTATCTGCAACGGACTCTAACATTTTAAAATTATCACCTGATTGCATGCCACGACCACCAGAAACAATGGTACCCGCGGAAGTTAATTCAGGTCTTTCACTGCTTGAAACTTTTTCTTCAATAAACTCAGATAAACCAGGGTTATTTCCGGCATCTATCTTTTTGATTGTAGCAATAGATGAACCAACTTGAGCAGTTTCAAAAGCGGTTGTTCTAACAGTAATCACATTTTTTTCTGAAGAACTTTCTACAGTTGCTATTGCATTTCCAGCGTAAATTGGTCTTTGGAATGTTTTGTTATCAATTACAGATATTATTTCAGATATTTGACTTACATCTAATTTTGCAGCAACTCTTGGTAATATATTCTTTCCGTTGGTTGTTGCTGCTGAAACTAAATAGTCATAGCTTTTCATAAGTTCAAAAAGTAAATCAGCAGTTGGTTCACAAAGCATATTTTCATAAGTTGTATCTTCAACATGTAGGACTTCTTCAACACCTTCTAGTGTGGCTGCCTCATTTGCAGCGGATGCACAATTATTTCCGATAACAACAACATGTGCAGGACTAGATATTTTTAATGCCGCTGTGAGGGCTTTTTTTGTAGCTTCTTTTAAACTTTGGTTATTATGTTCAGCTAGTACAAGTATACTCATTAAATTACTCCTGAAACGTTTTTTAATTTATCAACTAATTCTTCGATTGACTCTACCTTGCCACCACCAACTCTTTTGGGAGGTTCTTCAACTTTTTTAGTGCTGACTTTTGGAGTCATATCAATTCCTAAATCAGATGGATCTAGTTCATCTATTGTTTTTTGCTTTGCTTTCATTATGTTTGGCAATGATGCATAGCGGGGCTCATTAAGCCTCAGATCAGTTGTAAGTACCGCTGGCTTTTTGAGTTTAATTGTTTGAAGTCCACCATCTATTTCCCTAGTTACAGTTACTGTATCGTTTTCTATTTCTACTTTAGAAGCATAAGTTCCTAGTGAACGATTTAACAATGCAGATAGCATTTGACCAGTTTGGTTGCAATCATCATCTATTGATTGTTTTCCAAGAATAATAAGATCATAGTCTTCTTTTTCACAAATTTTTGCTAAAATTTTGGCAACAAGTAAAGGTTCAGGTGAATGATCTGTTTTTACATGTATTCCTTTATCCGCACCCATCGCCAGAGCATTTCGAATTGTTTCTTTTGATTGTTCAGGACCTAATGATACAACAACAATTTCATCACATTGACCTGCTTCTTTTATTCTAATTGCCTCCTCAACGGCAATTTCATCAAAAGGATTAATTGACATCTTTATATTGTTAAGATCAACAGTGTTAGTCTCTTTATCCACTCTGATCTTTACATTGTAGTCAACAACTCTTTTTACTGGCACAAGTATTTTCATATTTTGACTCCGTTATTTATCATAGTTATTTCCTGGAACCCACAGAATATCATCAAAATTAAGTTTTAAATTTGCATATCTAGCAACAACAAATAAGAAATCAGAAAGCCTGTTTATATATTGTATGGCTTCTTCACTGATACTCTCACCTTCAGTTTGGTTAAGTTCTATCATTTCCCTTTCGCAACGTCTAGCAATTGTTCTTGCAACGTGCAAGTATGCCGCAATTTTTGTCCCTCCTGGCAGGATGAATGATTTAAGAGGATTTAACTCCTTGTTGAGTAAATCAATTTCTTTTTCGAGGTTGTTAACATAACTGCTTATTATTTTCAAGCTGTGATCACTCTTATCGCTATCAGGGATACATAGATCAGCCCCTAGGTCAAATAAATCATTTTGGATTAAAGCAAGGGTATTATCAACTTCATTTAATTTATCATTATCAATATAGCTTCTTGCAAGTCCAATAAATGAATTAAGTTCATCAACAGTGCCATATGCAGAAACACGCTCAGAATTTTTTAATATTCTGGAACCATTTCCAAGACCTGTTGATCCATCATCACCGGTTTTTGTATAAATTTTATTTAGCTTTACGATCGCTCAATACCTCAATAAGTAAAGTAAAAAAAAATCATAATAAATATAATTGCTATAAACTGTGCAACAACTCGTAACCTCATTAATTTTTGTGAACGATTAGCATTACCCTGTTTTAACATGTTTATAAGTCCAAGTATAAGAACAAGTGCCACAGCAAGTACTGATATAGTTAC
>CENU01415853.1_pt1 | contig 10992 bp, 10 predicted proteins | sample 361331 | NCBI WGS metagenome assembly CENU01 (sample SAMEA2619766, study PRJEB7988) | marine metagenome | isolation source: saline water (ENVO:00002010), including
TTTTTTTGTTGTAATTGTGGTATAAAATACCATAGAATCCCATAATATTCCAATTTTTTATTTTTGGACTAATTTATGGCACTTTTTTTATCAACTAGTTTGAATAAAATTGATTCTAAATCCAGAGTATCGGTACCTTCAGATTTTAGGAATTCACTTTTACAGCAAAGCTTTCAAGGAATAATTTCTTTTCCATCTTATTCTTCCAAATGCATCGATTGCTGTGCAATAGACAGAATGGAAAGAATTTCCGAAAACTTAGATCAAGAGAATAGTTACACTGAAGACGAATTTGATTTGATCTCTTTATATTTTGGTGAAGCTGAAAAACTACCATTTGATAAAGAGGGAAGGGTAATATTGCCAAAAAAACTGATTTTACATACCGAAATTAATGATCAAGTTTTATTTGTTGGTTTAGGACCTACCTTTCAAATATGGGAACCAAATCATTATAAAAATCAGAAAATAAGTACTATAAAAAAAGCCAGAAATAATAAACTAAAACCAAGATTAAAACCAATTCCTAAGGGAATAATTTAAAAAACAGGAGAAACATAATGACACTTCATCTTAAAATGCCGTCTAAAGTAAATAATCTTTCACCTAAGATATCAGTAATTGGTGTTGGGGGAACGGGGGGTAATATTATTAATAGCATGATAGAATCTAAAATTGAAGGAGTTCACTTCTTAAATGTCAATACTGACAGTCAAGCTTTAAAACACTCATTGGCTGAAAATACTTTGCAACTAGGTCCTAATTGTACTCAAGGTTTGGGAGCCGGTGCAAATCCAGAAATTGGAAAAGAATCCGCAGAGGAAGTTACAGATGAAATACAGGAATATATGGAAAATTCAAATATGGTATTTATTACTGCAGGTATGGGAGGAGGTACAGGAACAGGAGCCTCTCCAGTAATTGCAAGGATAGCCAGAGATCTTGGTATTTTGATTGTAGGGGTTGTTACCAAACCATTTGAAATGGAGGGGAAAAGAAGAATGACTCAAGCAAATGAAGGAATCAAAGAACTTCAGAAATATGTTGATAATTTAATTGTAATTCCAAATCAAAATATTTACCACTTTGCGAAGCCTGATACAACGATCTCAGAAGCTCTTCAACTTGCTGATAATGTTTTAATTAATGGAGTAAAAAGTATTATTGATTTAATGGTCAAACCAGGAATTATGAATCATGATTTTGCCGATGTAAAAGCAGTTATGAGTGAAACTGGAAAAGTTCATATGGGAACTGGAATTTCCAATGAGCAGGATAGAGCTATTAAAGCAACAGAGGAGGCGATTTGCAACCCTCTACTAGAAAACAACTCTATGTCTGGGGCAAGAGGAATATTAATAAATATAACTGGTGGCAAAGATATAACACTGCATGAAGTTGATCAAGCTGTTAACAGGATCAAAGAAGAATCGAACGAAAATGCAAATTTAATTTGGGGATTGACAGAGGATGAAGAACTTAATGGAAAATTTAAAATATCTGTAATATCGACTGGAATTGATTCTGAGTCATATATTGAGAATCAAATTGAAAATGTAAATGTTTCTGAATTAAATAGTGAATATGTACAGGAAAATATCGTAGAACATTCTGAACCTAATAATTTTATTGATGAGAAATCTGAAGTGAAATTTAATGAAAGTAGCGTTGAAGAAAAATCATCTTTAAATTCAGGAAGTAGTTTTATTGTAAATTTGAATAATAATTTAGAAGAAAAAAACGATAATTCAATTCAGGAACTTGAAGAAAAAGCAAGAAAGTTTAAAGTTTCTGAAAAAAATGAAAATAAAAGCTCAATTTTTTCAAAGATTTTTGGGGGGAACTCAAAAATTAATAAAAATGAAATTGAAGAGTTGAAAGATAAAGAAGAGAATAACCTTGATGTGATGAAACAAACAGAAAAGACTTTAGAATTTGACGATAAATATAATTCTCCAGGGTTAAATAAAGATGAAGACTATTTAAATAGTAACTCTAAAAATGAGAATACAAATAAAACTGATTCTTTAAATTCAAAAGAGCAACAAGGTTTAGAATTTGAAGAAGACTTATTACAAATTCCTGCATTTTTGAGAAGACAAGCTAATTAAATAACTTAAGTGTCTAAATTGAAAATGAATCTTAAACAACATTATCCAGTTATGTGTAATGAAGTTTTAAAAAATTTAAACATTAATAGTCGAGGAATCTATTTGGACGCAACTTTCGGTCAGGGTGGTTACTGTAAAGCAATTCTGGAAAAGTATAAATGTAAAATTATTGCAATTGATAGGGATAAAAATGCATCGCTATATGCCGAAAAAATTAAAGAAGAATTTCCAGAGAATTTCTTCTTTAATAATGAAAAATTTAGTGATTTAGATAAAGTCTTACTGAAAAATAATATAAAAAAAATTGATGGAATTATGTTTGATCTCGGAGTTTCTAGCACTCAAATTGATACTCCTGAGAGGGGCTTCTCATTTAAAAATGATGGACCTCTTGATATGAGGATGGATCAAACAGATAATCTTAATGCTGAGTTTATTATAAATAATTTATCTGAAGAAAAATTATCAGATATTTTTTTCAGATTTGGAGAAGAGAGAAATTCTCGTAGAATTGGAAGAGAAATAATTAAAAGAAGAAAAATAAAAAAGATATCATCAACAGGACAATTATCTGAGTTAATAAATAAAATAAATTTAAAAACAAAGAGAACGAAAATTGATCCATCTACAAGGGTATTTCAAGCATTACGGATTTATATTAATAAGGAAATAGAAGAGCTTGAAAAAGCACTTTTGAAATGTCTCAGTGAGTTAAGACAAAATGGAAGAATTGCAGTTGTTTCCTTTCATTCGATAGAAGATAGAGTGGTTAAAAAATTTTTTAGAAAATATAGTGGTTATAGAGTAGGAAATTATAAACATCTGCCTGAAAACATATCTGAAAACAAAGAACCAAAATTAAAAATAATTACAAAAAAAGCTATTCTTCCGTCGAATAAAGAAATTATAAGAAATCCAAGATCTCGGTCTGCTAAATTAAGAATTGCTGAATTGATATGAAAATTTCTTATATTACTTTCATTTTTTTCTTTCTAATTACTATAAAAACCATCTTTCATTTTCAATTAGTAAATACCAATAAAAAGATCATCAAACTTGAGGAAATAAAAGCAAAAAAAATTGAAGAACTTGAATTGTTCAATATCAACTGGACTTTTATTAAGAGACCAGAAAATTTAAATAAAATTAATGAACAAAATTTCAATTTTAAACCAATTGTTATTGAGGATGAATTAAAGTTAAAAGACTTTTAAGATTATGAATACAAAAGACAAATATAATTTTGAAAACATTAGACCGTCATCAGTCTTTACTAAAATAAATTTTAAAGTTAAAATTGCTAACGATTTCAATATAATTAAAGCATCGAGACTGAATAGGACTTTGAGTCTTGGCAAACCTCGTTTAGTTATGCTTTCTGTCGGTATATATATTTTTTTTTTATTTTTATCCTTTAATATTTTTAACATATCGGTTAACCAAAAAAAAATCAATTACGTTAATAACTCTAAGTCAGAAATTATTAATAGAGGTAAAATATTGGATAGGAATAAAAATATTATTTCAGCAACCATTCCAACTTTTGATCTATATTTAGACACTAAAAAAATAATAAATATTGATAATGCAAGAAAAGAAATAATAAAAATTTATCCAGAAAAAGAAAAATTTTTAGAAAATATTTTTAAAAAAAAAAAATACATACTTATCGATAAACATTTATCCAATGAGCAACGTATTAAAATTAATGAAATTGGTGAACCTGGATTCATCTTTCATTCTTCCGAAAAAAGAGTTTATCCCCAAAAAAATCTATTCGCTCACACTACTGGCTTTTTATCAAAATTTGGTAAATCTCAAAGTAAATTAGAAAAAAGTTATGACAAATATTTAAAATCTGGGAAAGATCTAAATCTTACTTTGGATTTAAGAATACAAAATGTTGTGTATGAGGAAATTAAAAAAGGTAAAGAGATCTTTAATGCGAGCTCAGCTGTAGGTCTGGTACTAAATGTCAATAATGGAGAGATAATTTCCATGGTTTCCCTACCAGATTATGATCCTAACTACCCTTCTAAAATAAAGCCATTTACTGAAAATAATCTTATAACGAATGCGAGATATGAAATGGGGTCGACACTTAAAATGTTTAACGCAGCTATGGCTTTTGAGCATAATCTTGTTGATGTTGAGAAGTTATACGAGATTCCAAACAAATATCAACTTACAAAAAATTATATTGTAAAGGATGAGTCAAACTTTATAAACCCAATTACCTTTGAAGAAATTTATACAAATTCATCGAATGTTGGAAACATAATAGTATTAGAACAAATAGGAATAAATAAACAAAAAACATTTTTCAAAAAACTAGGCTTTGAAGATAAATTAGATTTAAAAGGAATAAATGTAATTAATAATAATTTTCCCCAAAAAGAAAATTGGAATGATATTTTATCAAAAAGTATAAGTATTGGTTATGGAATTTCAATTTCGCCACTAAGTCTTGCCAGATCATTTGCGTCACTAGTGAACGGTGGGAAAAAAATAAATGTCAAAATTATAAAAAGTGATAAAAACAAAACAATAAGAGTTATTTCAGAGGACACATCAAGTAAAATTAATAATATTTTAAAAAAAATCATTGAAACAGGAACTGGTAAAAGAGCTATGGTATCCAAAATTGAGGTGGGGGGGAAAACTGGAACAGCTAAAAAATCAAAGAATAAGATGGGATATCATGACAATAAATATATAACCTCCTTTATTGGAACCTTTCCAATAGAAAAACCAAAATTTTTAGTTTTTGTTTTATTTGATGAACCTAAAGACTTAAGCAACAAAAATAGAAAATTCACAGGGGGCACAACAGCAGCTCCAGTTTTTTCTAAAATAGTAGAGAGAATATTTCCAATTCTAAAACAAATAAACTTTTAAAATTCAAATGAAGTTAAATAAAATTTTAGAAAACTGTTCAACAAAATATTTTTTGAAAAAAAATCATTTTAATCCAGAGATTTATGGTATTGCAGTCCACTCATCAAAAGTAAAAAAAAAATTTCTTTTTGGGGCAATAAAGGGAAATAAGTTTAATGGAGAGAATTATATTCAAACACTAATACAAAAAAATAAAAATTTCTTTATTGTTCACAATAGTTTTGACACCACAAAATTTGACTTAAAAAAAAATATTTTTATTAAAACCAATAATGTTAGACTATTGGTAAGTGAGGTTGCATCATTGCTCTTTCCTAATAATATAAAAGAAAAAATAGCTGTAACGGGAACAAATGGTAAAACTAGTATTGCTAATTACAGTCTTCAATTGAATAGAATCGTAGGTGAAAGAATGGCAAGTATCGGAACCCTAGGAACAATATTCAATGATGAGAAGATAGAAAATACGGAACAACTCACAACCCCTCAATCTATTGAATTTCATAAATCATTAAAAAATCTGAGTATAAAAGGGTGTAAGAAATTAATTGTAGAAGCTTCAAGCATAGGATTAGATCAAAATAGGTTATATCCAATAAAATTTAATAAGGTGGCATTTACTAATTTGAGTCATGATCATCTAGATTATCATAAATCGTTAACAAAATATAAAATTGCTAAAACTAAATTATTTTCTGAACACACTACAAGTAGTTCAATAGCGATTGTTAATGCTGATGATAAATATACAAAATATTTTTTAACAATATGTAAAAAAAGAAAAATTAAAGTCTTAGACTATGGCTTCAAGGGCAAATTTATTAAATTTAAGTCTATAAAAGACCAAAAAAATGGATTTTTAATTAATTTTACCTTCAATCAGAAAGATTTTGAGTTATATCTCAATTGCTCGAGCTCTTTTGAAATTTTTAATTTATTTGCATCTTTAATTATAACCTTTGAAGAAAAATTAAATAGTGACAAATTTAATTTACTGAATGAATTAAAAAATACAGACGGTAGATTAGAAAAAATATACGACGAAACTTTTAGCGTTTTTATAGATTATGCACATACCCCCGATGCAGTTCAAAATGTCTTATCTTGTTTGTCAAAAAAAAAATCAAATAGAATTATTTCGATAATTGGTTGTGGTGGAAACAGAGACAAAAAGAAAAGGAATATCATGACAAAAAAAGCTCTCAAATATTCTGATTTAGTAATTCTAGCAGATGATAATCCGCGATACGAGAGACCAGAGACGATTAGAAAAGAAATGATGCAAAATTTAAATAAAAGTGAACTTTTGAGAATAAGTAATATTGGAGATAGAAAAAAAGCAATAAAGTATGGTCTACAATTAGTAAAAAAAAAAGACATACTCATCATTTTTGGAAAAGGACACGAAAAATTTCAAATAATAAATGGGAAAAAAAAAATATTTAGTGATCATGATGTTGTTAAAAATTTTTTAAAGATTAGATGAATATTTGGAATTCAAAAAGTTTAGCAAATGTGTTGAAATCTGAAGTTTTAAAAAATCAGGTTATAAGTACAATTAGCATTAATTCAAAAAAAATAGGAGAAAACTGTTTATTTATCCCTATTAAAGGAGAAAGATTTAATGGACATGATTTTATAGGAGAGGCCTTCAGAAATGGCGCTAGTCTCTCCTTAGTAGAGGAAAAATTTATTTCAAGATTAGAATTATCTAGTGAACTTAAAAAAAAACTATTAATAGTTGATAACACCCTCTATTCCATGAAAATTCTTGCAAAAGAGGCAAGGGAAAGAGCAAATAAACTCAAAATGATTGGAATTACAGGTAGTAGTGGTAAAACAACTTTAAAAAACTGGACATCTGAAATATTAAAACAATATTTTCTTACTCATAAAACAATAGGCAACTATAATAATCAAATTGGTCTCACACTTAGTTTATCAATGATGCCAAAAAACACAGAAATTGGTGTTTTCGAATTAGGGATGAACCAAAAAGATGAAATTAATGAATTAACAAAAATAATCAAACCAAATATTTCTATTATAACAAATGTGGCACCAGCACACATTGAAAACTTTAATTCAGAGATAGAAATTGCCGAAGAAAAGTCATGTATTTTTTCAGGGCATAAAAAAGGCATAGCTATTATTCCAAGTGAATCAAAATATTTTGAAATGTTAAAAATAAAAGCTGAAAAAAATTTTCATAAAGTTTATACTTTTGGAATTGGAAAAAATAGTGATTTTCAATTTCTAGGTTTGAAAAAAGAAAAATCAACTATCAGATTTAAGATTCTTGGAGAGAACTTTACTGTTAAAAACTTATATTTAGCAAACCATTTTTATTTAAATATTTCTATTATTATTGGGATAGCAAAACTTTTAAAGATTAATTTAAATAATTTAAAAAAACAATTGCAGAATCTTTCGCCTGTGCAGGGCAGAGGAAGCATACACTTTGTAAATTATAAAAAAAAAAAATTTACTTTAATTGACGATTCGTATAATTCCAATCCCCTCTCTTTAGAAGTTTCAATAAAAAATTTAAAAACATTTTATAATTATAATAGAAAAATATGTGTAATTGGTGATATGTTAGAACTTGGTAAACAATCTACAAAATTTCATTTAGATGTTATTAAAATTCTTTACAGTGAAAAAATTGATATTGTTTATACGATTGGTAAATTTTCAAAAGTAATCTTTAGCAACATGCAAAAAAAAATAATCTGTGAACATTTTAATAATTTAAAAAGTTTAGAGAATGCGATTTTTTCTGTGATTCAAACTAATGATGTAATTCTTTTTAAAGGCTCTAACTCAATTGGATTGAGCAAAATTTGTAAAAAATTAATGGATTAACTAAATGTTTTATTATTTCTTATTACCTTTAGTTGAACATTTTAATTTTTTAAATTTATTTAAATATATTTCATTCAGAGCGGGTGGTGCTTTATTTACGTCTTTGACAATAAGCTTTCTAATTGGTCCTTTTTTGATTAAAACTTTAAAGAATATTCAGAAAAATGGTCAACCCATAAGAAAGGATGGACCAGAGTCTCATATAATAAAAAAGGCTGGTACACCTACAATGGGGGGAACTTTGATTTTATTTTCTTTATTCATATCAGTAATTTTATGGGGAAATCTTCAGAATATTATTGTTTGGTTAGTTATATTTGTAACTTTGGCATTTGGACTAATTGGAGCGTTCGATGATTATAAAAAGTTAAAAACAAATTCCTCTGATGGATTTAACGGGAAGGTCAGACTAGTCTTAGAATTTTTAATTTCTATTATATTTGTTTATTATTTTAATCAATTTTCACCTGATTCTTTAAAAAATCTTATTAGTATTCCATACACCAAAAATATTACTGTGGATTTGAATTATCTTTACATACCATTTTGTTCTTTCGTAATTGTAGGCACTGCTAATTCAGTAAATTTGACAGATGGACTGGATGGTTTAGCAATAGGACCAGTTATGATTACAGCTCTAGCATTTGCAATAATAGCATATTTTACTGGCAACTTTATATTCTCAGATTATTTGAAAATTTCATTCATTCCTGGGAGTGGAGAATTAGTAATAATATGTGCTGCTCTTGTAGGTTCAGGACTTGGTTTTTTATGGTATAATGCTCCTCCAGCAATGGTGTTTATGGGTGATACTGGATCATTAGCAGTTGGTGGAACAATTGGAGCTGTAGCAGTTGCAACAAAACATGAAATAATTCTTGCCATTGTGGGAGGTTTATTTGTTCTTGAAACAATTTCAGTGATAATGCAAGTTTTTTCATACAAACTTACTGGGAAAAGAATCTTTAAGATGGCTCCGCTTCATCATCACTTTGAGCAAAAAGGATGGTCAGAGTCAACAATTGTTATCAGATTCTGGATTATTTCTGTTGTTTTGGCCTTACTTGGTCTAGCAAGCCTGAAGTTAAGATGATAAAAAAAAAATTCCAAAAAAAAACTTTCTTAATTATCGGTCTCGGTACTTCTGGCATTTCCATATACAAATTTTTAGAAAAGCAAAAAATTAAAGTTTTGTGTTGGGATGATAACGAAGAAGTAAGGAGAAAAGCTAATATTATCAGAATATTAACAACAGAAATAAAAAAAATTGATTTTTCAAGAATCGATTTTATTGTTTTAAGTCCAGGGATATCAAGTCATGTTCCAAATGAACATGAAGCTGTTAAAAAATCAAAAAAATTCAATTGTGAAATTATTTCTGATTTAGATTTTATTAATTTTTATAAAAGTAATTACACTAAGATCGGTATTACTGGAACCAATGGAAAATCAACGACCACGTCTTGCGTAACACATATATGCAATAACTCAAATAAAAATTCAGTCGCTTGTGGTAATATTGGGAAACCATTTACAAGTTTAAAATTTGAAAAAAAAATTAAAAATTTGGTTGTAGAAGCCTCCTCTTTCCAACTTGAGAGACTAAAATACACAAGCTTTAACATTTCTGTTTTACTAAATATTTCAAAAGATCATCTTGAACGTCATAAAAGTATGAAAAACTATATAAATGCAAAATCACAAATATTTAAAAACCAAAAAAAAACTGATTTTGCAATTATCTCGATTGATAATCCACACACAAGAAAAATAGCCGACAATTTTAATAAGAATTTCAAATCAAATTTAATTAAAGTAAGTAGTAAAAAAATTTTAATTAATGGTTTATCAATAACTAATACTGATAAAAATATCATGATTAACAATGGTATTGAAAATCAATCATTTATAATAAAAAAAAGCAACCTCAAAAGCCTAGACGGCAATCATAATCTAGAAAATATTATTGCTACTTATGCAGTTTGTTATCTATTAAATATTTCTAATGATAACTTTCTAAAACATATAGCTTCGTTTAAAGGGTTAGCTCACAGATTTGAGCGTATAGCAAAACTTGATAAAATTTTAATATTTAATGACAGTAAGGCAACTAATTTAGAGTCAACCAAAGTTGCGTTATCTAATCTAAAAAATATTTTTTGGATTTTAGGAGGCAGAGCAAAAACAGGAGGAATTACAGGTATTGAAAAGTACTTAAAACAGGTAAAAATGGGTTTTATTTTTGGTGAGGCAAAGGATATTTTTTCTAGACAATTAAAAAAACATATTAAACTTGAAAAGTTTCAAGATCTAAAACTTGCTTTTGAAAGGGCTTTAACCATTGCAAAAAAAAGAGACGAGGAAATAAATATTTTATTTTCTCCTGCCTGTTCGTCGTTTGATCAATTTAAAAATTTTGAAGAAAGAGGAGATTATTTTAAACTAATTGTAAAAAATAACCTTAGATAGATTATTTAGTATGGACAGAAATCTTAAATTTAAAACTTGGTGGACTTCACTTGATAAGGTTATTTTACTTAGCACTTTAGTTTTGTTATTTTTTGGAACCATACTAATCTATAGTAGCTCGTTATATTTTGAAGAGAGGAATAATGTTTCGTCAAATTTTTTAATCAAAAAACATTTATTTTTTATTCCACTTGCAGTATTAACTATCATTTCTTGTTCCATATTATCTCTTCGAAATTTAATTGTAGTTAGTTTTGTTTTTTTTTTAATTTTTTTAGTTTTATCTTTCCTTCCACCTTTTTTAAACGTTGAGATAAAAGGAGCTAAAAGATGGATTAAAATTTTCAATATATCCATTCAGCCAAGTGAATTTCTAAAACCAACATTTTTAATTATAAGTTCGCTGCTTTTGACTAGGTTTAACAAGATAAAGGATTATTCTTTTAATTTAAATATTTTCTTTTTTTTGATTTTAACAATATCTTTTCTTTTCCAACCAGATTTCGGAATGTTAATGCTAATTTTTATAGCATGGTTTTTACAGATCATCTTATCTGGAGCGTCATTATTAATTATTTTTTTATTTGTATTATTTGGGATACTAATTTCTGTTTTTGCTTTTTTTAATTTTGCCCATGTTCGTTTTAGA
>CENU01024299.1_pt1 | contig 10987 bp, 17 predicted proteins | sample 361331 | NCBI WGS metagenome assembly CENU01 (sample SAMEA2619766, study PRJEB7988) | marine metagenome | isolation source: saline water (ENVO:00002010), including
GCTTGTGCTGTCATTGGCATAGTTACCTGGAGTACTTGTGCTGTTCACTGTAGTAAAGATAGGATAGTTACCTGTCTGTACAATAAATGTTTTGTTTCTACCTGCACCTTTGATAGTTGCGTGTGGAGGTATCTTAATTGAGTTTGAAATATTATATGTGCCTGCTTCTAAAACAAGTGTAACTCTACTTTGTGTTGTACCTTTTGAAGCAGTGTTGATAAACAACTGATCAATAGCACGTTGTAGTGTTGAAGTTTGATCTGAACCATCACCTATTCCACCGAAAGACTTAATGCTAACGATGTCATCTAATCTGCTTTGAAGTGTTCTTTTGATTGGTCCACTAACTGTTGCTCCAGTTTGGATTGTGCCATCTTGATAAGTGTATTGATCTGCAAGTGTAAAAAGGTTATCGTTTTCAGTTAATACTTTTGTATTACCTACTGCCGGTGATCCTTCACTAACACTGCCGTTACCAATGTATAGTTCTTGTGAGTCTACTGCCCAGCCAAGTTCACCACCTGCAAGTTGAGGTATTCCTGAACCACTGTTTTTGCGTCCTCTACGTATTTGAATTCTTGATATTTGAACTACAGCCACTTACTAACTCCTAAATTGTTATTAGTATTTATCGACTTCAAGCGAACTTATCGTAGTACATATACACACGATCCCACCACTTTTGTTCCCACTCTGCAAAGTTTTCTGGTAATAAATCGAACTGTTGATATTGTAAGTCGCGACTGCACATGAATACGTGGCCTTCCTTAATATCTGTACCGTATATTTCGTTATGTGCTAAGGCATAGGCTACAAGTTGCAAATAGTAGTCCTCTACCCATTCTGCTTTCTTAGGCTTATTAGTTTGTTTAAAGTCCATAATAGCAGGCTGTCCTTTGTATTGTCCTACAAGGTCTGTAGTTCCTGCATAGATCTTAGGATGAAACAAGTTAATCTCTGATCCCCACACTTCATCTACATGGGTCATTGCTTCTTCTTTAATTACTGTTGCCATTTTATGTGCCTGTTGAGCATATGGATTGCCACCTGGTGTAGGCCATTCTGCAAATTCAATATAGTCCTCAAGGTACTTGTGCATACGTGTACCAACACCTGCCGCTTCAGTAACAATCTCTTTGGCTTTTTGTTCTCCTACACGTTTCTTCCATGCAATCAATCCTGACTTGTCTTTTGTCTTATCTAAGATCGTTGTGACACTTGCTACATGGTTACCGTCTGGACAAGCATACAAACGTTTACCGTCAACTGATTGTTTTTTGATTTCGCTATACTGATAGCGTTCTGTAATTAATGACAAAATTATTTCCTCTTATATTCGATATCGTAAACGACAGTACGTCTAATACTGTCGGTAGGATATACACCGTGCCACACTTTGCCTTCAAGGCATACTATGCCTCCTTGTACACTTGGAAAGTGTTGTGGGTGTTGATATCCATTGGGTTCTGGCATTATTGAAAAAAGCATACCGTTAAACTTATTTTTTGTATTATGATATACTGGAACATCATCTAAGTGTATAACGGCACTAAAAGTATTCTTATCCATATCTCCTTGATGTACATGAAGTCCTTGGTATCCACCTTTTTGATAGTAGATGATCCAAGATTCAATACATTTGAATTCAGTCATATCTTTAAATGCAAGTTGCTGTTCAAGCCATAGAAAGAATCTATCTTGTATTCTTTGGTAGTCTTGATTATCTTTTGGAATGTAGATTTGTTCGCCATCTACAGTTGTAGTGCCGGTGCTTTCGTCATCTGCAATAATTTGATCAAACAATACTTCAAACTCTTTATATTGAGGATAAAGAGAATGCCAAGTCCATTGATTTGCAACTTCTTTATAATTTTCCATTACTTACCTTTAGTCGTAGCGTACATTATATAGTACTTACGTTAAAAAGTCAAGTGTTTTTTTATAAGTGGATTATTGCATTGCATTGGCAGTAGCACTTTGAGCCATTTGGTCAACTGTGTCATCGCCTTGTGCAGGTTGTTGTGGTTCTTCGCCACCTTTGAGTGTTATGCCTTCAGGATCAAAACTTGCAACAAGATTTTGAACTATTGGATCTTGGTCGTACACTGCTTTGAAAGTCTCTTGGTCATGTTGTTCGCCACCCATGTTATCCATGAACGAATTTAACTCGTCCCAAGAAACTTTCTCAGTTTTATTTTTTACAAGTAAATTTAAGATTTTCGTTAGATTGGGTGAAGCAGACTCAATTACTTTTTTTTTGAGTCAGCACCTCCAAGTATAGTACCAAGTCTACGTGAACGTTCTACACTCTCACGTGTTTCACGTCCTGCTTCTTCTTCGCCACCTGTTGCTGGCTCTGCCGCGGCAAACTCATCACCACCTTCTTCTGCTGGTGCTTCTGCTTCTGCTTCTGCGTCTACTGTTGGTTCCATTTCTGGATCTTCTGCTGGTGCTTCGTCGCCCATTGTTTCTGGTGCACCCTCGCCTGTCAGTACGGCTACGCCGCCTGTTAGTGCGTCACGTGTTGTTTCAAGTGTTGTGAATAATTGTTCTAATGCTGGCTTAACTGTTCCTATGAATGATTCAGATTGTTCTGTGCCCATTTCATCTCTAATCTTGTCGCCTATTTCAAGCATTGATTCTGTTTGCATTTCTGCTGTATCTTCCATCCAACCTGTAACTCTGTCAACCATGTCCTTTGCGGCCATAACAAGTGTTGCTTCTTCTTCAGCGCCTTCTGTAATTGATTTGTTTGCATCAATATCGCCTTCAACAATATTTGCTCTTTCTTCAATTGCCTGATTAATAACTTTAAGGAACATATTTTTCTTTTGATAATCTGTATTACCTACTGCATCAAATGATTCGTTAGTTTCGATATCATGTAATGCTGTACGCAATTTGTTTCTTGCGTCCATTAATTGATCAGTTGAAAACTTATCTACGTCTACTGTTTGACCGAATCTTTTATCAAGGCTTTCGTTCAAGCTCTTTGCTGTAATCGGTTTATTAAAATGGCTTATTCTCATTGCTTGTTCCTTTTAACTACATTTATTTATCAAAAAGATAGTTCTCTATTTGATCCCTGATACGCATACATTCGTCCATTGCTATTTCAAACCGCATTTGCGCCGAATCTGCACGTATTTCGTCCTTACTATGCTCTACAGTATACTTATAAAATATAGCATCGTTATAGTATTTACTCAATTTAGCCTCTAAACGTTTAATATCAGATACAGAATGGTGTAACCCATGTGCTGTACAATGTGCGATTGCAAGTGCAGTAGTCTTAGATGCAGTAAACATTACATGAGATTTGTCTACAAGATTGAATACATGATACCCTTTGCCGTTTCTACGCATGACAACGTTCTTTATGCGTATGCTATTGCCCTTTTTATATGGTACGGGATACTCTGCCAGTTCGGCATCCATTATCTCGTTTAAGAGTTTAGATATATCAGGGTTTGTATGTTTCATTCGCCATAACCAGAATTCTACCGTTTTTAACTACTTTACTTACTAAAGCCTTTCTGATAAGAGATTCAATCACGAATTGCTCTCTTTCAGTGTAAGCATGAATAGGAGTAACATCTCCTTTAGACATTTGATTCAATACTTCTGATTCCTCATTGCTTAATGCTATTGTAAAAGTCTGTAAAAGTTCGTTAATTTTCATTGGTTATCCAGTTGTCATTTGTTTGATAATTGGATCCAAATCTTTTTTAACATGAACTGTTTTTATTGGTTCGCCTGGTTTGGCTTTTGGATTTTTCAGTGTTACTTCATTTCCCTTAACACTGTCTATTTCAAAGTCTTGTTGTTTTCCTTGTGCATCTGGCATCGGAAGAGTACTTCCGGGTTTCAATACTGCCTGTGCCATTTTGTTAGCAACCATACCTTGTGCTTTATTCACTGCCTTTGTTGCAAGTTTTTGTGCGGCGCCTTTAGCACCTTTCATGGCCATCTGTCCCATCTTCTGTCCTACTCTGCCAATGCCTTTAGCACCTGCTTTCGCAACTGCTCCTGCACCTTTAGCCGCCATCTTACCTGCGGCCGCGGCACCTTTCATTGCTAACTTGCCTGCCGCTCCTGCGACTGCACCTAACATTGCTGGGATAGCCTCGTTAATCTGTTCTTCAGTGTAATGAGGATACTTGTTTGCAATAATTTCTCTTGCACGTTCTTCAGTAAGTTGAATCTCGTTGTATCTCATTATCTTGATCTCTTTCTACTTTTTGTTTTAGGTCTAATGTTTTTCAGGTTACGTCTGCCTGACCTGTTAATTCTTGCCAAGCGTTGTGACTGACCTCCTGCTCTTTTTCTACGTGCTGTTGCAATCTTCATTGCACTACCACGTCTTGCCTTTGCTCTCTTTATGTTTATCGAACTTTGTACCCTTTTAGGTTTATTACAAGTTTCGGGTTTTGCTACAATACGTCCTTTACGTGAGCCTGTTGTACATCTGTATTTACGCACAATCTTACCACCACGTCGGCCTGCAATCTGTAACGCACCCTCTGTAATTATCTCATTAACAATCATTATTTTCTCTTCTTAATTGCTACACGTTTGTTAGGTACTTTAAATCCTGCCCCAGATCTGTTCATAGTTCTTACTCTGATACTTGCTGGATTAGTACGTTTAGTTCTTCTTGACTTACGTGCCATTCTTGCACCAAGTCTGGCTCTTGTTTTCTTCATACGTATTCTTGCTTTGATGTTTGGTGCGGCAAAGCATTGTCCTATACGCGATACAATACGCCCTTTACGGTGTCCTGTGGTACAACGATACTTGCGGACTACTTTCTTACCCGAACGAGCCCATATTTGTTTTTCTACAAGAGGTGCGATAATATCTTCTATTAACATAACACTTGTATTTAGTGTCTAAAGGATTAGTTGAAGTTGATAAGGATAACGATTATTGTAGATAAGAGACCTGCTACAATAGTTCCGGAAGCACCAACGATTACTTTGATCATAGATTTGTTACCGCTTGTTATGTCAGCGTGGATATGTTCTACCTTCTCTTCGATCTTACTTAAACGACCTTCAAGGTTTTTATATCTTTGTTCGCACAAATCTACGTGTGCTTCTAAATTTTCTCGTTCTAAATTTGTGGCTCTTGCCATCTTGTTCTCTCCATTGCGTGTTTATCGTGCAAGGGGCCTATTAAGTACCTAAATTGAGATGTAATGTTTGCCTAAGTTATAATAATATTTATACTAATTTTACTCTGCATTCTCTGGTAAGATAAAGATGATGTTACACTTCTTCTTACTCTTTGTTCTGAATGCTTTGTTATCAGTATTTATCGTTTCTGTTAGGTCTGCTACCACAGGCACCAAATCAAAATCGTCTTTAAGTGTAGTTAGATCTGTTCCTGCAACTGCTGTTTCAACATTAAATTCAAAGTCCCAAACTTTATGGTTACCCGTAAAGTCTGTACCAAAAACCCCAGTTACGTCTTGTTCAGAACATAATGGACTTACTTCGTAATAAGGATTGAAACGCATACTTAAACAGTTAAAGAAACTCATAAAGTTGGCTTGTTGATTGATTAACTGTTTGTCAGCCTCGTTGTGTTTGTACTTACGAGTCTCCGTAATATCTATTAAGGTTCTGATCGTGACTTTCATAATATTACTTATAGTCATAAAAAAAGGGCCCAGTAAAAACTGAGCCCTTTAAATGTTAACGTAAATTAGTCTAAACTAATTACGCTGGGTTTTGATCAAAGTCTGCAAGTAAAGTTGAAGTTACTCCAGTTGAACCTGTTCCAAAGTTAGAAGCCGCAGTAAATGCGCCTGTACCTTGAAGTGCAACTTGTACATCATCTGTTGTACCTGGTGTAAATACACCTGACTCTGTTAAACATGCAACACCAGCGATTGTGTGTGCATCGTTAGTTCCAGCAACATCACCTGCCGCAAGATATGTTAACGCCGCATCTAATTCTGCTTGTGTCATGTTTGATTTTGCAAGGTTGATGATTCTTGTTTTTGGACCTAAACCATTTCCTGCTTTAGCGATTCCGCCGTTTCCTTGTGCTATTCCAGCCATTTTATTTCTCCTATGTTAAAATAGAGATTGTCTTCTCTCGTAAATGACATCTTCATTACTCTATGAAGTTGTTACTATTATTTAGTCTTTTTTGGAAGTTTGGCTCTGTAATGCACGTCTTTCCAATGCTTTTAGCATGGAAATGAATGCAGGACCGCCTTTTACGATATTATCTATAGTTTTAATGGCAGGCATGTATGCTCTAACCATCTGTGGGGGAATAGGCTTGCCTTGAACAGCCATCTCAATAAATTTCTTGGCAAGCATTAAGTTCTTTGTGCCAAGTAAGAATCTATAGAAGCCTAAGTCTTTTATATCAACACTTACATCTGGTATTGATACAGTTGGCTCTGGATCTCTAACCTTAGCAGACTCAAGATCTCTAACTGCCGCCAATGCTTCTAAGTGTTCAATGATGTCACTGCTTCTTAGTTTGGCTCTACAAGCATACAACAAACGTGTAACAATTTTCTTTTTGTCGCCTGTTGATAATCTATTGAAGTTGAATAAACTTCTACGTATTGCTTTATAGTCTGTGTTTGAAATATTCAAAGAACTTTCAATACTTAAGAATACTGATTGGTCATTTAAAGAAGTTACCCTGCCTGTTGCCATAGCACTCAAATATCTATTGAAAGCCATTGCAGGCAGTGTAATTCTTTTACGCATAGCCATTGCCGCTTTAGGATCTTTTAGTTTGGACAATGCTTGTTCGTCACCTTGTACAAAGTGTGCAAAGTTATATAGATCTGTTGCATACATCCTAAAGTGTTTGTAACTATCTCTGTCTGTTGTTCTCTTAGCATAACCGTGAGCAACTGGAGCAAACTGAGGATACCTTCTTAATAACTCAAGGACGAGCATAGTAAGGTATAGTCGCTCACAACAATCTGTGTAACTTAATACACGTTGATTGCCGCTATCGCGAGTCATTCTCGCTTCGTGCAGTTCTGTTAAGAAGTCCATCATCTTAGGTGTAGTTACTTCTCTCTGGTGCGTCTCCTTGACCTTTAACATACTTCTCAAGGAATGCTTTGATCATATCGTCTTTGCTACCTGCTTTTAAAAGCATACCAAGTGTTTCACTGTTCTGTACATCTTTTGTAAACTCACGTTTGATTGCAGGTTTAACTTTTTCAGTAGTTAACAACATTTTAATTGTTGCCGCTTGTTCCGGACTACATGGCATTTCTTTACCATCGTCAGGTGTACAAGTTTTTACTGGATTCGGATTACCTCTTGAGTCAAGTACTTTGCCTACTTGGATAATCATTGGTGTTTTTTTGAACTCAGCATCCATGCCTGCTTCATCATCGTCAGCCGCATCTGGACCACCAAGTCCTAAGTCTCTCATGTCGTCATCGATTTCGTGCATTTTCACGTCATCTAACATTTCTTTTAGTTTCATTGTTTGCTCCTATTATCTTTGTACCGATCTATTGGCTTGAGTAAACCCGCCCTTGCCTCGGTTGACAAGTTTCATATCGCCGTTGGCACCAGTTACGACATAACCTTCACCACCCGGTTGTCCGTTAATGGTTGCTTTTACATCTGCATCTTGGTTGTTCAACTGTCCTATGATGTTATTTTTTACATTCATGATGCCGTTTACAGTATCCCATATAGCACTGAATGTACTTACGTTCTCATTAATGTACTCTTGTATCTTCCTTTGTTTGTTTCCACTAACCTTAGAAGATCCTAACCATTTAATAAAGTCACGGCCTAAATTGTCTAAGCCGGAGTCTACTTTCTGATTTACATAAGTGTACAATATGTTCGGGAAGTCAGTAACTTGCATCTGTTTAAGTTTTGCTTTGTCAAGGAAACTGTCAATAGCACTACTGTTTCTTGAGATGATGTTCTCTAACTTCCCTATTGAACTTTCATCAACCTTTACGGTTTCTGAAACTGTTACTGGAGGAATTACAAGTAACTCTGTACCCTCCATAATATCAAAATCGTTGAATGGTTGTTCGTTACCGTCTTCGTCAATGATTCGGTGAACTACTACCCCTATCTTACTTTTATTAATCTTTTTACCTATATCACTATCTGTCTTAACTGTGTACTGTACAATGTTAGGTTTAAAGTGATACATGTTTTGTTCTTGTTGTGGCTCATGGAAGTATAGCATGTCTCCTTTAAAGTAACCTTTAAAGTTTTTAGGAGTTGCTTTTTCCATAATAGGCCAAGCCTTTGCCATATTGGCTCCTAATGCTTTAAAGCCTTTAGGATCATTCTTTGCTCCGGGTCTGGCCAAGAACATTTTATTAACTGCTTCTGGACTCTTTGCTTTTCCATCATATCCTTTTGCGACAAAGCCTCCTTTGTCTGTGAGTACAAATTCTCCATTTTCATCGCGGCCAAAAATGACTGCGGGAGATCCGTCCCATTTGATCTGTACATTGTCTGTCTTCTCCGCCATTGCTTTAATCTTTGCTAATGCTCTCTTTGCACCAGCACTACCATTAAAGAAAATTAAATCTTCTATGTGTTGGATACGTGCATCCATAGCCTCTACCATTCTTGTGCGGTTCTTATCTTTGTTAAAGAAGTCTTTACCTTTAACTTGATCTATTGGCTTAACGCTTTGGTCAGTAGTCTGTGGTCTCCATATCTTATCTGTTGCATCATACTGATATGAAAGTCTGTTCTCTGGGTGAACAAACTGTGCACCATTTGTATAATCTTCTATGCCTCTGATAGGATCACTAACTAATTTAGGATTACGTTTCTTAGGCGCTACTTTTTGTTTTTGTGGTTGTGCATCTCCACCGTCTTGTTTCTTTTGAAACTTTTGATCTGGTCTATCTTTTTTAGTCTGTGCCAAGTCACCGTCTACTGGTTCAGCCTGTCCAGCAGTGTAATCACCTTTGACTGCTCCTCCGACTTCACTACCTGCATCTTTGACTGCACCAATCAAGCCAAGTACACTTGCATCTTTCTTACCTGATCCAACCTGAGCAAGATTCTTTCCTGTTTGGAAGTTTGCTTTTGCGGCACCGGCTACTTTCTTAATACCTTTTTTGATTCCCATATCGTTAGGATCAAACTGTGCAGGCTTTTTGTAACCGTCCTGTGTATCAGGTGCTTCTTTTTTTATTTCACTAAACTTCATATAACTTATCCAATGTATTTCTAAACCATTCACGTCCTTCATACTGAACTGCTTCTGGTAATTTTAATCCGTCTTTCTCAAAATACTTTACAGCGTCTGCCGTCATTGCTTCATAGTTAGGATCGCTTTTAATTTTAGCAACAATAGAGTCAACACTATCTAAGTCTGCACCTTTGGCACTGTCTCCTAAAAGATACTGTGCAATCTCATCTGGATCTTTTGAAACTGTTTTATTATTAATTCTATCAACAAGTCCTGTTTGACTGTTAAACTTGTAACCATGAAACTTTGCAACACTTGAAATTAATATTGCTCTGTGTACACCTTTGTATTTTGTATCGTCACCATAACCTTTTAGTGCGAACTTCATAAAGTCTGGCTCACCAAACATTAAATCTAACTGTACGAATCCGTTTTCTTCCTTGCCATTGATAGGTGCTTTGAAGTGTACATTGATACCTGACTTGGCTACCCACTGTCTTGGTTTATCGTCTGGGTGGTTCTTGATTACCCATTGCATAAGTTTCTTTTCAACTTCTGTCTTATCGTACTTGTCTTTGTCTACTGCAACATCTAAGTCGCCACTTGAACTTTTAATTCCTGTTGAACCTAACTTCATGTTAACATGATCCATACCAGTAATTGACTCAATCCATTTTAATGTTGTGTCTACGTCTGCTTGTTGAATGCGTTGAGTAGTTGGCTCACCATCATCAGTCTTAAAAACATTACCACCTTCATTAAGAATCATTTTTTCTGCTTTCCTGTACTTTTTGGATACCACGTCTAAATTTCTTAGTATCGCCTGTTCTAATTGAGTTTAGGAATCTACGTTCAATGTCTAATGCTTCTTCTTCTGAGTACTGTTCGTTAATACGTGAAAGCAAATTTACTGCACTTTCTATAATATTAGTACCTGTAGTAGCGATTAGTGAATCATTATCACGATCTCTATGTAGATTGTTTAATTCTTCTAAGATTGATCTTGTGCGTTTTTTCATAGTGTTCAGTTTCCTTACTACTATTTATGGCAATTACGAATAAATATTCATACAAAAGGTTTACTAACACGGAGGGCATGAATGTCAATACAAGAATTATCTTTTAATGAACGCAGTTTATTGTTTGCTAAACTGTCTAAAATTGCATACTATGATGCAAAAGACATCACTAAACAAGCCAAATCAATGGGGTTTACCACTGTAGAATTTTATGATATACAAGGCGCCCAAGCATATAGATTTATGAACAAGCACGATCTTGTGATTGCTTGTAGAGGAACACAACCAACAGAGTACAATGATATCGCCGCTGATGCAAATGCACTACCAGTTATTGCAGAGACAGTATCACGTGTTCATGCAGGATTCAAACAAGAAGTAGATGAACTATGGCCTTTAGTTTTAGAAGATCTACAACGCACTGTAAATGATGGTAAACATATTTGGTTTTGTGGACATTCATTAGGAGCGGCAATGGCTACTATAATGGCAAGTCGCTGTCATCTATATCCTGAAGTAGATCCTGTGCAGGAAATTTACACATACGGTTCACCAAGAGTAGGTTGGCCAGAATATGTACAGAGTCTTGGCATCAAACATCATAGGTGGGTAAACAACAATGATATTGTTTGCCGAGTGCCACTATGGTTAATGGGTTATAGACATCACGGCACTGAACACTATCTAAACGCCTACGGTCTAAAACGTAATCCTACAGGTTGGCAAAGAGTCAAGGATAGATTTAGAGGAATGTGGCGAGGTATCAAAAAAGGTAAGATTGATAACTTTTCTGATCA